>OIWM01002118.1_pt1 | contig 17320 bp, 17 predicted proteins | sample 1587451 | NCBI WGS metagenome assembly OIWM01 (sample SAMEA3888907, study PRJEB22519) | human gut metagenome | biome: human gut; feature: human-associated habitat; material: faeces | place: Denmark | collected 2011
GCAAAGCAAAAAATTGCTTTTTTGCTTTGCATTGCATTCGGTTTGCACTAACTTTCTATCGCAAGTTAGGCTGCACCTCAGCCATGCAAAGCAAAAAATTGCTTTTTTGCTTTGCATTGCATTCGGTTTGCACTAACTTTGCCGCCAATTAAGAACATACACCAAATAATGTTATGGTAAAAATAACTTTTCCTGATGGGTCTGTACGTGAGTATGAAAACGGCGTAACAGGTCTGCAAATAGCAGAAAGCATATCGCAGCGTTTGGCGCAAGATGTGCTTGCTTGCGGTGTGAATGGCGAAACGGTAGAACTCAATCGCCCAATTACCGAAGACGCTACTATCAATCTTTATAAATGGGACGATGAAGAGGGCAAGCACGCTTTCTGGCATACATCAGCCCACCTCATGGCCGAAGCCATGCAAGAGTTGTGGCCAGGCACCCAGTTTGGTATTGGTCCGGCTATCGAGAATGGTTTCTACTACGATGTGATGCCACCCGAAGGCGTAGTAATCGGTGAAGCCGATTTTGCCAAGATTGAAAAGAAGATGCAAGAACTCGCTCAAAAGAAAGAGCCTCTTGTACGTAAGGACATTTCAAAGGCCGACGCATTGAAGTTCTTTGCCGACCGTGGCCAGACCTACAAAAACGAGTTGATTGATGAACTCGAAGATGGTCATATCACAACTTACACACAGGGCAATTATACCGACCTTTGCCGTGGCCCGCACTTGATGAGCACTGCACCTATCAAGGCCATCAAGGTAACATCGGTAAGTTCGGCATATTGGCGTGGCGACGAAAGGCGTCCGATGATGACTCGTGTGTACGGCATCACCTTCCCCAAGAAGAAGATGCTCGATGAATATCTGCAGATGATAGAGGAGGCCAAGCGCCGTGACCACCGCAAAATTGGTAAGGAAATGGAACTCTTCATGTTCTCTGACCTCGTGGGTAAAGGCTTGCCAATGTGGTTGCCTAAGGGAACACAGCTCCGTTTGCGCTTGGAAGATTTCTTGAAGAAAATACAAAAGCGTTATGGCTATCAGCAGGTTATGACACCTCATATCGGTTCAAAGAACCTTTATGTAACTTCAGGCCACTATGCAAAGTATGGCAAGGATTCTTTCCAACCCATTCACACACCTGAAGAGGGTGAGGAATACATGCTCAAACCTATGAACTGCCCTCACCACTGTGCAATTTTTGCATGGCGTCCACGCTCATACAAGGAATTGCCCTTCCGTTGTGCAGAGTTTGGTACGGTATACCGCTACGAGCAGAGTGGTGAGCTTCACGGATTGACGCGTGTACGTGGCTTTACTCAAGACGATGCGCACATCTTCTGTGCACCCGAGCAGGTAAAGGACGAGTTCCTTCGTGTGATGGACATCATCATGATTATTTTCAAGGCTCTGAATTTTGACAAATTCGAGGCACAGATATCACTCCGTGACAAGGTGCATCGCGAGAAATACATCGGTTCAGAAGAAAATTGGGAACGTGCCGAACAAGCCATTATCGAGGCTTGCAAGGAAAAAGGTCTGCCCGCACACATCGAATACGGCGAAGCTGCATTCTATGGTCCTAAACTCGACTTTATGGTGAAGGACGCTCTTGGCCGCCGTTGGCAGTTGGGTACCATTCAAGTTGACTACAACCTGCCCGAACGCTTCCAGTTGGAATACACTGGTGCAGACAACCAAAAGCACCGTCCTGTAATGATTCACCGTGCGCCGTTCGGTTCTATGGAACGTTTCGTGGCTGTGCTTATCGAGCACACTGCCGGCAAGTTCCCCTTGTGGCTTACTCCCGACCAGGTGGCTGTGCTGCCTATTTCAGACAAGTTCAACGATTACGCACAGAAGGTGAGCGAAGAACTCAATGCACAGGACGTGCGTGCATACGTTGACGATCGTTCGGAGAAGATTGGCCGTAAGATTCGTGACAACGAAATGAAGCATGTGCCTTATCTGCTCGTAGTGGGCGAGAAGGAAGCTGCCAACGGTACTGTAGCTGTGCGTAAGCAGGGCGAAGGCGACCAGGGCGTTCTCTCTATTGCCGACTTTGCAAAGAAGGTGAATGACGAAGTAAAGGAAATGACCGAGAAATTCTAATCAAAATTCAGAGGTTCATAAGCCATTTCACATAACAACCACATGGCATAAGGTGTGCCGTTTACGTATTGTTCAAAACGTAAGCGGCACACTTTTTTTGCGTTGCAAATTGTGGTGTGCGTGCATACAAGTATTCTGCACTTTTGTCTCGTCGTCAAACCTCCTCTACATAGTTTTTTGAATTTTGTCTGCACTCTGCACTTTCCGTCTTAAAGTGCTGATAATCAATTGTCTTATGAGTGTAGACAAATGTGCATTTTGTCTGCACTTTGTCTGCACTGCTTGCACTTTTTGTCTGCACTGCTTGCATTTTTTTGTCCGCATTATCTGCACTTTTGTCTGCACTGTCTGCACGGCTGCCAGCATAGTGGCATCTTGTCTGTATAGATTAGAGTTGTCGGTGCAGGCAGTTAGTTGTTACGGTTGTGCGAGGTAGGCGTTTCATTTGGAGTAATAGATGGTACGGCCTCCCGTAATCGTTTTTATTGGTGACGGTATGGTAAAATCTACTTGTGCAAAGTGTGACAAGTCGTGCATGACGTGTTATGGTGCATGTTGTAGTGTAGACAGGTGTGTAGATGATTTTCAGAGTTGTCTACACGCTTCAAACATCTGATAATCAAACGCTTATGTGTGAAAAGTGCAGAGTGCAGACAAAACGGCTAAAACCCAATATATGGAGTAGGGTGATAACCGTTGCTTGTCTACACTCGTTTACACAGTATGGATCTATGCGTTTGCCGGATACTGCTGGCACAGCTTGCAAGTGCGTCTGAGTACGTTTCATGCCCAATCAGTCATCGTCCTTCAATAATGTGGATTGTTCGTACTTCATTTATCAGCTCTTGCCATAGTTGCAACAGAATTTTGAGACGACGTTTTGGCGTGCAGTTTTACTAATAAAGACAAAGGTAAAGGCCTTATTTTATAACGACGCGATGAAAAATACGTGTAAAAAACATAGTTATGCTTTGATATTCAAAAAAGAAGGTGTAAATTTGCAGCCGATAAAAACTAAAATAAAAGAAAGTTGAAAGTCTACAAGGATACGTGGCGCGTGAAAAATCGCTCGTTCACTTGTCAACTCGTAAACTTATAAACTCAAATACTCATTTAATGCCAGCACCGCAGAAGAATAATCGCCGCGACCGCAATAACAACAAGCCACAACATCGCATTAACGAACAGATACGTTGCCGCGAGGTACGTATTGTAGGTGATGATGTAGAATCTGAAGTAATGCCCACGCGTCAGGCCATTCAGCTTGCGCAGCAAAAGGGTGTTGACCTCGTAGAGATCTCCCCCAATGCTGTTCCGCCTGTATGTCGCTTGATCAACTATTCAAAGTTCCTCTACCAGCAGAAAAAGCGTCAGAAGGAACTCAAGGCCAAGCAGGTTAAAATAGAGGTGAAGGAAATTCGCTTCGGACCGCAAACTGATGAGCATGATTACAACTTTAAGTTGAAGCATGCCAAGGAGTTCTTGTCTGAGGGTGACAAGGTAAAGGCTTATGTATTCTTCCGTGGCCGCTCAATATTGTTCAAGGAACAGGGCGAGGTGCTTCTGCTCCGTTTTGCCAATGACCTTGAAGAATATGGCAAAGTTGAACAAATGCCTGTGCTTGAGGGTAAGCGCATGATACTTTTTATTGCGCCCAAAAAGACAGCAGCTCCCAAAAAGGTTGAGGCTGTGGCCGACGCCAGTGAGGCTCAGGAAGAACAAGCACCAAAGCCTGCAAAGAAGGCTCCTCAAGTGAAGGCCAAGAAAGAGTATACTGGTCCTTTTGTTGAGGGCGAGGATTTCTAATCTTTGCGCTCGGGTAAAAGAAGCAATAACTGAATAGCTCGCGCGCTACGTTCGGTATCTCACGTAGCCGCAGTGATATATTAACAATAAAACAACAAAAGAAAATGCCAAAAGTAAAGACTAATTCTGGTGCAAAGAAGCGTTTCGCTCTCACTGGAACGGGTAAGATCAAAAGACGTCATGCTTACCACAGTCACATTCTGACTAAGAAGACTAAGAAGCAGAAGCGTAACCTTGACCACGTAGCTATCATCGACAGCACTAACCGCCGTCAGGTTCGCGAACTCCTCTGCCTCCGTTAATCCTCTTAGCGGGTTTAACTGTAAAGGAGCAATCCAAACCTTTTAATCTTTCACATTAAAGTCTAACCGGATGTTCAGCTTCCAAGTTCGTCTGTCATGCAACTAAAAATATAATGTGGCAGCCGACGCTAACTTCCAAAATGTAACAACAAAATGCCAAGATCAGTAAATCACGTAGCTTCAAGAGCTAAGCGTAAGAGAATTCTCAAACTCACTCGCGGTTACTATGGTGCCCGCAAGAATGTTTGGACCGTAGCCAAGAATACTTGGGAAAAGGGTCTGACTTATGCCTTCCGCGACCGTCGTAACAAAAAGCGCAATTTCCGTGCTTTGTGGATTCAGCGTATCAACGCTGCAGCTCGTCTCGAAGGTCTTTCTTACTCACAGCTCATGGGTGGTTTGCACAAGGCTGGTATCGAGATCAACCGTAAGGTGCTCGCCGACCTCGCTGTAAACAATCCTCAGGCTTTCAAGGCCATCGTAGCTAAGGCTAAGTAATTAGTGCCGATAAGCACATTACAGCTCAATACGAAAGTATAACGGGAGAATGCACATAAGTGCTTCTCCCGTTTTTTTTCAATATATGCAGGTGTCTTGCAGGGTGACAATGTGCCTCTCTTTATAGAATGAGTTTTATTGCCATCTGGTAAAACGTAGACATGCGAACGCACTCAAGCACTAAGCGCTACCACTAAACGCTAACTCTAATGGGGGCGATGCGTCCCGCGTCGGGAAAATGCAATGTTTATACACTAAATAAAGGCTCACAGACAGCAGTAATTACACTTCTGTCTGTGATCCTTTGCCTTTATTCCCGACGCGGGACGCGTCGCCCCCATTAGAGTTAGCGTTTAGTGGTAGCGTTAAGTGCTTGAGTCTGTTCGCATGTTAACGTTCCGTTTCACCGTACAGCGAACACCAAGTATGAACGCCCATTTATTACAGGCCCGGGTATGCTCTCCGACATTTAAGATAAGTACATACCCGGGCCTGTGATGTGTTGTGATAGTAAAGTTATGCTCCGTCGTCGTGAATGGCTTGTGTAATGCCCGACTGCTTGATCATAATGCAGAAGCACATAAAGAAGAGGGCGCGCCAGCCCAGATTGATGTTGAAGGGCATGAGCGTAAGCACACTTGCAATCTGTGCATACGACACGTAAACGGTTTGTTCTGATGTCAGTTTAATGCCCATGATGTCGGCGTAGCATTTCTTTAGTGTCTGTATGGCGCTTGTGCGCTTAAGCCATTGTGTGAGAGTGGCAAGCGTAAGCAGACTGATGAGTTTCCACTCGGGATTGGCTGCGTTGTGAAGTGTCAAATTGTTCTTTTGCATGGCTGTGTATTTTATGGGTTGTTTTATGTAGCAACTTGTTGGAAAGTGCGCTTAGGCTGCTTTCAAAATCGTGATGCAAAGGAACGTATGAAATGTGACAGTCTACGACAATGGCGAATTTATATGTTAATTTAGTTGTTTCTGCTGCGTTTTTCTGCGTTTTAAGGCGCGATTTTACTGTTTTGCTGCCATTACGAGCCTATTTTGCAGCGTGTCAGTCTGTATAATTTGTATTGTGGTAGGCAGATGCCTTTTCATACAAGTTTGAGTAATTCGGCAGGTTGGTTGATAAAATGTGTGTCGCGTTGTAGTGGTAGTGAGCGCAGAAAGTCCTCGTCTCTGAACCCCCAGGTGACCAAGGCACATGGCAGTCCGGCATTTTTGGCTGTTTCAAGGTCAACTTCGGAGTCGCCAACGTATATGGCATGGTCGGCCGTAGTGCCTAAATCGTGCATGGCTTTAAGCACGGCGTCGGGGTTGGGCTTGCGGCGCACGGTTTTGCTTTCGCCCACGGCGGAGTCAATGTATCCTTTGAAAAAGCGCTCGGCCAGTTCTTGTACAGCGGGGTCCAGCTTGTTCGATACAATGGCCATTTTTATTTGCTTTGATTTGAGTGTTTCAAGCAGTTGCATGATGCCGGGGTAGGGGCGTGTGGTGTCCAGGCAGTGTGCCACATAATGTGTGCGGAATGTTTGGAACACCGTTTCAAATTCATCACCCGTTACGGCATTGTCGACGGCGTTTGTCATCAAATATCTGATGCCGTTGCCCAAAAAACGTCGAATGTCTTTGATGGAACGTTCTTTCAGTTGGTGTGTACGCAGCGCGTAGTTCACGCTGTTTGCAAGGTCGTCCAATGTGTCAAGCAGTGTGCCGTCCAAATCAAAGATAATGGTGTCAAGCATAATGATGTAGTTTTTTAGTTTTGTGCTGTTGCAAAATTACTGCTAAATTATTCATGCGCCACTTTGTTTGCAGAGTTTTTTTCGTACCTTTGTAAACAAACCAAAGTATCAATTCAGACTGCAATGGAAGTAACAGCTAAATTTGATCATTTCAACATCAATGTGCTCGATTTGAAGCGCAGCATAGAGTTTTATGGCAAGGCACTTGGTCTTAAACCTTGTGGTGAGATTGAAGGGCCGGACGGTGCGTTCAAAATCGTGTATTTGAAAAACGAATTGAGTGATTTCAAGTTAGAACTCACTTGGTTGCGTGACCGCAAAGAACCCTATGAACTGGGTGATAATGAATCGCACATTTGCCTGCGTGTGCCTGGTGATTATGATGCGGTGCGTGCTTATCATAAAGAAATGGGGTGCGTGTGCTTCGAGAACGAAGAGATGGGACTCTATTTCATTAACGATCCTGATGACTATTGGATTGAAGTGCTGCCTATGAAGTAGTGCTTGGGCAGGATTAGTAATACAGGTTCAATTTTTATTTTGTAAGTAGGTGGGCGCAGCTTTTGCGCAGAATGTACTTTTGCGGTATAACACTTGAAGCCTACTCGTCGTAATAATAGCAAACAAAAAATGGCGGCATGGCAGCAGCCGGCCGCTTGTTTATGCAAATATTTCAATTATGGATAATCAGCTTGTAGCTCAGTGTGAGCAGGTGGCAAAGCAGTGGATTGATTCTGACTGCTACGATGCCGAGACCAAGAAGGCCGTAAAGGCCATGGTAGAAAATTCAGACAAGACCGAACTTATCGATTCTTTTTACAAAACGCTTGAGTTTGGTACTGGTGGTTTGCGTGGCATTATGGGCCCTGGAACAAACCGTATGAACATCTATACTGTTGGTGCAGCCACACAAGGCTTGTCAAACTACCTTAATATCAATTTCAAGGACCGCGATGAAATTAGCGTGGTTGTAGGACACGACTGCCGTAATAACAGCCGTTTGTTTGCCGAAACTGCTGCCAACATATTCTCAGCAAATGGCATCAAGGTGTATTTGTTTGAGGACATGCGTCCAACCCCCGAAATGTCGTTTGCCATACGTCACCTTGGTTGTCAGAGCGGTATCATTTTGACCGCCAGCCACAATCCGAAGGAGTATAATGGCTATAAGGCTTATTGGGACGATGGCGCACAGGTGCTTGCTCCACACGATAAGGGAATCATTGCCGAGGTGAACAAGGTGAAGGTTGAGGATATCAAGTTTGAGGGCAATCCGGCGCTCATCCAGATTATTGGCAAGGAAATTGACCAGATTTATCTTGACAAGGTACACACATTGAGCATTGACCCCGAGGCTATCAAGCGCCAAAAGGACTTGAAGATTGTGTATACGCCGTTGCATGGTACGGGCATGATGCTTATTCCGGATTCGTTGAAGCTTTGGGGCTTTGAGAATGTGCATTGCGTGCCTGAGCAAATGGTGAAGGATGGCAATTTCCCCACAGTGAAGAGTCCTAACCCCGAAAATGGCGAGGCTCTTACAATGGCACTTGATTTGGCTAAGCGCATCGATGCTGACATAGTGATGGCTTCGGACCCTGATGCTGACCGCGTGGGCATGGCTTGCAAGAACGATAAGGGCGAGTGGGTGCTGATTGATGGTAACCAAACTTGCATGATATTCCTTTATTATATCATCATGAACCGCAAGGCTCAAGGCAAGATGCAGCCTAACGACTTTGTTGTAAAGACGATTGTGACCACTGAACTTATTAAGGCTATTGCAGACAAAAATAATATTAAGATGTTTGACTGCTACACAGGCTTCAAGTGGATTGCACGTTTAATTCGTCTGAACGAAGGCAAATTGCAGTATATTGGCGGTGGTGAAGAGAGCTACGGTTTCTTGGCCGAGGACTTCTGCCGCGACAAGGACGCTGTATCGGCTTGCTCGTTGCTCGCTGAAATTTGCGCTTGGGCAAAGGATCAAGGCAAGACGCTGTACGATGTGCTCATGGAGATATATTTGGAATACGGCTTGGCAGTAAACAAAACCATCAATGTGGTTAAGCCTGGCAAGACTGGCGCCGACGAAATAAAGGCTATGATGGAAAACTTCCGTGCTAACCGTCCTGCCGAAATAGCTGGTTCGCGCGTGGTGTGCACCAAGGATTATGAGGCATTGAAGGAATTTGATGCCGATGGCACAGAGAAAGCACTTGATGCTGTTGACTTCCCCGAGCCAAGCAATGTGTTGCAGTGGTATACTGAAGATGGCACCAAGGTGAGCGTTCGTCCTTCGGGTACTGAACCTAAGATCAAGTTCTATGTTGAAGTAAAGGGCACAATGCAATGTCCGAAGTGCTATGCGGGCGCTGTGGCTGATGCACACGAAAAGATTGAGGCTGTAAAAAAGAGCCTTGGTTTGTAATATTATCGGATTAGAATAAACAAGCTTATGAGGCGGGCTATTCATTGTGATGATGAACAGGCCCGCCTCTTGCTATTAACTTAAATGGTATTTTGATGAATTACTATTTTTTGTTTTGTCAGGACGAATTGTTGTTGACGTCGGGCGGTGATGTGCCATTGCGGGACGAGCCGCCAATACGCTTGGAGGCGTGGCAGCATTTGCATCATTTGCCCGATTTGAATGGTCATGCTTGTTTTACAGCGCGACTCGACACCCCCGTACTTGGCGACGAATGGCAGATGGTGCCCTTGCGTGCCTCGTTTGATGTGTTGCCGGCATCGCTCTACAATATGGCGGGTAAGGCGCGTGAAATATTGTATTGGGACCAAACCACAAAGTTTTGTGGGGTGTGTGGCGCGCCTATGAAATTACATACCGACATATCAAAGCGTTGTACAAATTGTGCCAAGGAGGTGTGGCCGGCACTGGCTACAGCCATTATTGTGGCTGTTACGCGTCATGATAATCAGGAGATATTGTTGGTGCAAAGCAACAAGTTCAAAAAGGATTATCTTGGGCTTGTGGCCGGATTTGTAGAAACCGGCGAAACGCTTGAGGAGTGCTTGCATCGCGAAGTGTGGGAGGAAACCCACATAAAGGTGAAGAACATTCGCTATTTTGCGTCGCAGCCGTGGCCTTATCCTTGTGGACTGATGGTTGGTTTTATAGCTGAATATGACAGTGGCGAGATACAGTTGCAGCGGTCTGAACTCAACAAGGGCGGGTGGTTTTCGCGCGACAACATGCCAGCCATACCAGGCGAGGTGAGTTTGGCACGTCACCTGATAGATCATTGGCTTGCACAGTAGCGCATGCAACCAATCGCTGTAGGGTGGTTCTAAAAATTCTGTTTTTAGAACCACCCTATAATAATTCTGAACACCTATTTACCCTGTAATAGGGGGCTTACTGAAAAACCAAGGGGGAGAATATGCCCATCGCACAATGTGTGAGTTTGCCAGTTCTCCCCTTGAGTATGTATAGGTGCACACAAAAAAACCTGCAACACGCGGTGTTACAGGTTTCAGTTTCTCTCGTTGTTGTAGCGAGTTCGCTTAGCTAAACTTCTTTAGTTAAGCAGCTGGCTCTCAAGCCTGAGCAGCAGTTGAATCAGCAGTAGCAGTTGAATCAACAGTAGCAGCTGAATCAGCGTTAGCTGAGTCGTTAGCAGTGCTGTCTACAGTTGTAGAATCAGCAGTTGAATCAGCAGCAGCTGCATCAGAAGTTTTGTTACCGCATGAAGCGAAAGAGATAGCTGCGAAAGCTACGAACATGAAAACTAACTTTTTCATTGTGTTTGTTAAAATTTTAAGTAAAACAATCAATTGCCTTTTTTAATCGATGCAAAGGTACGGACTTTTTCAATCCATGCAAACGTTTCGGCTGCTTTTTTCTCAAAAATGTTGTACAAATTGACATTATTTTATTTTGATGCGTTTCTTTGTAAAACGTAGTTGGCAAAAAACATGTTATATGTTACGGCAGGCGGCAGTAGAATGGGCATTCATTGTGCAACTTTTGAGATAATGCATACAGGTAATAGGCAGTTATGAGCATTTTTCCTATCTTTACACAATCATATAGTTGAATTTATCCTTGTTTGAAGGATCATAGCGGGTTATGTGACCGAAAACAAAGGTAATAGATGCGCCAAAGAACGTACATTCCGTTTTGGGGAAAGCACCTGCGCATCATATATATAGTAACTTTGAACACTAACTTGCCATGTCAATCAATCATGTAAACGACTTGCGCCGGAGGGGGCACTGGCAGGCGGCACTTGATGCGGCGCTTGACAATTTGCACTTCATGGACACAGAATGGACCCAAATGTCGCTCTTTTGGGTTATATACGACATGTGTAAAATGGCTTTGGTTACTGACGGGGGTGGCGAGGTAGCTGCAAAATGTTTTGTGTGCATGAAGTATCTGTTGCGCACAATGATTGATGAGGAGGGCATAGGGCGCAAGTGTTATGACAACTTGCTGCTAAAGCACATGCCGCATGCTGCAGCGGTAGACTATGCGGAGCGCATATCCAAGACCCAACCAACTAAAGCTATGAGCATCGTACATGCCATGGGGTGTACGCCGCAAAATGTGCACCCTGTGTATCATGCCGCTTATGGCTGGGTAATATGCAGGTATTTGCGCCGGCAGGGATTTAAGGTTAGCGACGGAAGGGTGTGTGGCTTGCTTCGTGAATACATGCAGTTGCACAATCTGCGTCCGTCAACCTTGCATTCTATGATACTTGATTTTGTGCTGGATTATGCGTATGGCCATGCTTCGTTCAGGTTTAATGAATTCTTTGCGCAATGGGGGGCTGAAAATCTGCGCTACGAGGATCATTTCGCTCCTGTTATATGCCGTGTGACCAAACCTTCGATTATGGCTCGCTTGTTGAGGATTGTTGAGCGTAGTGGTGACAAGGTTGCCTTGCAGTCGTTGCTTGACGGACTTTATGATTGGTGCGTATATTAAGTTGTGTGGTGTGTTATAGCCTCATAAACACCGAAAGAGCGCAATGGCCCATTTTGAAGCGCCATAATAAAAGGGCTTCATGTTGGACTATTGCGCTCTTTCGCGTGTTCGTTAAATGTGTCTATTCTGCAAGTGCCATACGTTTACTCGTACACTTTATAGCGTGACATCGGTCACTGATCGTCATTCTTAACGTAACCTTGATATTTTTCGGGCAGTGCCGACATAATCACATTGTAAGCCTCATTCATTGTAGTTTTTATATCTTCGGGGCTGTGCGATGTGGGATATATGGGCTTGTGAATAACCAGACGCATGGCGTGCCGGTTGACAAAGTTGAGTCCGGCCATGCGGGTAAGCACATCAAAAGAACCGTCAATGGTAACAGGTACAACGGGCAGTTGCAGGTCGTCGGCCAGTTGGAATGCACCTTTTCTGAATATGCCCATGTGGCCGGTAAAGGAGCGTGCGCCCTCGGGGAACACTACGAGCGAGGTGCCTCCTTGTAGCGTGTGGCGTGCATTCTCAATGGTCTCTTTGATAGCTTTGGGGCCAGATTTGTCTACAAAGATGTGGCGTGCCTTTTCGCAGGCATATCCAACGAGTGGCATTTTGCGAAGAGCCTTTTTCATCATCCACTTAAAGTTGCGGTTCAGATAGCCATATATAAGGAATATGTCCATTGGCCCCTGGTGGTTGGCCACAAACACATAACTTTGGTTGTGGTCGATATTTTCGCGGCCCTCAACCTTGATGGGCAGTAACAGCACACGGCAAATAAGGCGTGACCATATCTTTCCGGGGTAGTAGCCAAACACATGGGCGTTGAACAAACCGCCTATTATTGTAACTAAAGCCGTGATGACTGTGGCTACAAAAATGATGGGGAGTGCTATGCAGAGTTGATATATTTTGTACAGCATAATAAATAGGAGTGTAGTTTTTTGTTGCGTAGCTTTGCTTGTGTTGTATTCGATGGTTATCTGTTGTAGCATACAGCCTGCCCACGGAATTTCTCGTCCGTTACATGACCGCGGTTGAAGATGGGGAACCCATTGCAGAAGGTGCGTTCGACACGCCAATGGAAGGTGTGCCCTTCAAGCGGGCTCCAGTTGCATTTGCTCTGAATGCGGTTCGGGGTGAGTGTCCATGGTCTGTGTGGGCGCACCATGACAATGTCGGCCTTATATCCTTCGCGCAGGTAGCCGCGGTTTTCGATTTGCAGCAAATCGGCCGGGTTGTGACACATCAGTTTTACAAGGCGTTCAAGGGTGAGCAAGCCTTTGTCAACAAGTTCGAGCATCGAAACCAGTGAAAATTGCACCATGGGCATGCCCGATGCCGCTTTCGCGCAACCTCCCATTTTGTCGGCCATGCAATGAGGCGCATGGTCGGTGCCAATGGTGTAGATTTTGCCCGACGACAGTGCGGCGCGCAGGGCATCGCGGTCGGCTTTGGTCTTGATAGCAGGGTTTACCTTAATGCGTGAGCCGAGTCGTGCATAGTCCTCGTCGCAGAATAGCAGGTGTCCCACACAAGCTTCGGCCGTAATAAGTGGGTCGTTGGGAGCGAAGAGTTCGAGCTCTTTTGCAGTTGACAAGTGTGCCACGTGCAAGCGTGCCCCATTCTCGCGGGCCAGGCGCACAGCCAGTGCCGTTGATTGGTAGCAAGCCTCTTCGCTGCGTATTTCGAGGTGGTGTTCCACGCTTGGGTCCGCACCATATTGTGTCTGTGCCGCCTTCATGTTTTCATTTATGATGGCAGAATTCTCACAGTGAGTCATGATCAGCAGTTTGGCATTTTCAAAGATAGCCTTCAGGGCTATTTCGTTGTCAACCAGCATATTGCCAGTTGACGAACCCATGAAGAGTTTGATGCCGGCCACCTTGCGTGGATTAAGATGGGCCAGCTCGTAGGCGTTGCCAGCGGTGGCGCCAAAGAACAAGCCATAGTTGACTACACTCTTTGAGGCTGCAATTTTCCATTTCTCGTCAAATGCCTCTTGGGTGGTGGTTTGAGGCACGCAGTTGGGCATGTCAAAAATCGTAGTCACACCACCTGCCGCAGCAGCACGGCTTTCTGAGCAGAAATCGCCCTTTTGCGTCAGTCCGGGGTCGCGAAAGTGTACGTGGTCATCTATTACACCAGGCAGCACGTAGCAGCCTGTGCCGTCAATCGACTCGTCAACCGGAATGGTAGGTTCGGCATCATGGCCTTCAAGTATTTCGTCGATGCGGTCATCGTCAATAACGAGCGTGCCCACAAACTGGCGGCCTTCGTTTATGATAGTAGCATTCTTAATTTGAGTTCTGAAGTGCATAGGTCTATATTTAACAATGTGCCAATGCGGTAAAACAAATTGTCGCATTGGCACATTATAGTTAGCAAGTTATTTTTTGGCTTTGATGCCTCCCGTCATGGCGGCCCATCGCAGGCGCATTACACCGAACAATGCTTCGCTGAATATGCCACCGCTCATTTTGCTCGTGCCGAGTTCGCGGTTGACAAATACCACGGGCACCTCTTTGATTTTGAACCCGAGTTTGTAAGCTGTAAACTTCATTTCGATTTGGAAGGCATATCCCTTAAAGCGTATGGCGTCCAAGTCGATAGTTTCGAGCACTTTACGACGATAGCAAACAAATCCGGCTGTGGTGTCGTGCAAGGGCACCCCTGTAACAGTTCGCACATACTTTGAGGCGTAATAGCTCATGAGCACGCGTCCCATGGGCCAGTTTACCACATTGACACCGCTTACATAGCGTGAGCCAACCGACACGTCGTACCCATCTTTGGCACAAGCATTGTAGAGTCGGGGCAGGTCCTTAGGAGCGTGGCTGAAGTCGGCGTCCATCTCGAATATGTATTCGTAGCCGTGCTCCAAAGCCCATTTGAAACCGGCAATGTATGCTGTGCCAAGACCGAGTTTGCCAGTGCGTTGCACCAAGTGCAATTCGTGTTTGAACTCGTTGGCCATCAAGCGTTTTACAATGTCTGCGGTGCCGTCGGGCGACCCGTCATCAATGACCAAAATGTGAAAGCCATGTTCGGGCAGGCCGATTACGGCGCGTATGATATTCTCAATGTTTTCTTTTTCGTTGTAGGTAGGAATTATTACAACGCTGTCGCTCTTTTCCATTACCGTGTTTGAGTTTTAGGGTGGTTCTAAAAATTCTGTTTTTAGATTTTTGCTATTCTGAGATGTGATTTGCACGCTCTCGAAAGTGTCTTTTTGAAAGCGCACAAATCCCTATTTCAGAATTATTAGAGCCACCCTTTGTTCTTATTTCCGCTACAAAAGTAAGCATTTTGGTCGACATTGTTTATCTTTGCACAAGATAAATCGGCAAACAATTAAACTAAATACATAAAAATGAAACGAACAGTATTGGCGCTATGTGCGCTATTAGCCCTTCCAAGCATGGCTCAGAGATATACGGTCAGTGGTCAAGTTCCCAATGGTGTGAAGAAGGTGTATTTACAATTTATGGGCGCATCACCCCATATCGACAGCACGACGGTCAGCAATGGACAGTTCCGTTTTGAAGGCGATGCCAATGGCAATATCTTTGCAATGGCCACTTATAATAAAAGCGAAGGCGTTAACGTGGTGCTCGAAGGCAATGTGAAGGTAGATTTTACCAGCGAAAAGGCTACGGGCAATGCCGAGAATGAAGGCATGAGCGAATGGGCTGCCAAGTTCGATGTGCCGATGCGCAAAATCATCAAACTTGGTGACGAGTACCGTGCCATGCGCGCCTCAGGCAAGCAAATACCCGACAGTGTGTTAGATCGTTTTGAAAAAGTTAATGAAGAGTGCACCGAGCAACTGGTAGCCTTGACCAAGCAGTGTTGCACTGAAAACAAGCAGTTCAAGTTTCCGGCATTCTTCCTGTGGCGGGTAAGTCCCATCATGGAGCAGGAAGACGTGATAGCTTTGGCCGAAAATAGCAATTCTGCTTATATGAGCACGAAGTTAAGTGATGACATAAAGCACAAAGTTCAAGCGTGGAAACGTCAGGCTGTAGGTTCTATGTTTACCGACCTCGAGATGGCCGATGTTGATGGCAAAACACACAAACTGTCTGAGTATGTGGGCAAGGGAAAATATGTGCTCGTCGACTTTTGGGCTTCGTGGTGCGGTCCTTGCCGTCAGTCAATGCCTGCGTTGAAAGCACTTTACAACAAGTATAAAGACAAGGGCTTTGATGTGGTGGGCTTGTCATTCGATGGTGACAAGGCTGCGTGGGTAAATGCCATCAAAAAGCTTGACTTGCCATGGCACCACCTCTCCGACCTCAAGGGTTGGGATTGTGTGGCTGGCAAGGTTTATGGCATCACAGCCATACCTGCCACATTGCTCATAGGTCCCGATGGCAAAATCGTGGCCAGTGGGGTTGGCGTATCGAAGGTTGAAGAGAAACTGGCTGAATTGCTCAAGTGATTTTGACAGTGCCAACGCGTAGGTGGAATTAGCAAACAAGTTGACGGGGTCCTCCCCAATAAACAATATTATATAAAATGGTGTGCCAAGGCTCTTATATGTAGGGCCTTGGCACACTTTTTCCTGGCTTCATCACTTTCCTGCGCCATCACAAAACGCTACCTCTAATGGGGTGACGCGTCCCGCGTTCATCGGGCATTAAAGCAAGGGATCATACACTAAACACAAAGGTTCAGCACTAATTACGTGCCTGTCTGTGAACCTTTGCCTTGATGCCCGCAGGACGCGTCGCTCCATTAGTGGTAGCATTTTGTGCTTGAGTTTAGTGCTTGCGTTTAGTGCTTGCGTTTAGTGCTTGCGGGACCTTTACCATACTACAAAAACTTTACTTGCCGAGTATCTTACATCTTACACTAACGCATTGTAGTACATTGATTATCAACGCTTTACTTAGTGTAAGATGCTACAAATTCCACTTACACGCATCCTACATAACCCACACGCTGCCACACGGCACAAACACGGAAGAAAGACATCATGGCATAGGGGGGCAGGAAAGTCTGTTGCTCCGACAGATTGTTCTGCGTCCCTATGCCGTATTATCTACTGCATACGTCTATGTTGACTGCGCGGCAGCGGAGTAAGGTGTGTAAGATGTATGCAAGGGTGTGTAAGATACTTTGAAATCATCTTACACTCTTGAAACCTCTGTATATCAACTTGTTACGTACAAAAAGTGTAAGATGGTAGTAAAAACGCACGCACTCTTTTACTAGAGGGATGACGTGGAATAGGCAAATATTTGTGTACAAATTGTACACTTTTTTTGTTGGGTGCAATGCCTTGGTGTTACCTTTGCAGCACTTTACTTTTATATATCAAACCAAATTGTATGATTACCATGAAACGAATGCTTAATAGAATGCTGCGCTATGCTGATGCCATTGTGAAACGTGGCGTTGACAAATTGATAGACGCTATCGGACATACCCCGGAACCACAAACTAAAAACACAGAAAAGCCCCAGCCGCAAAAAAGCAAGAGCAATGACACTGACGGCGCACCGCAAACAACCGACAGCACTACGAACTGCGGTCTGACAGAACAAGCCATAGCCCTTATGGACGAGCGGTATGTCATTCGCTATAATGTGCTTGACCGCACGCCCGAAGTGCAACGGCGCGACAAGACGGACAAAGGAGACGTTCACTGCCGTGGCTCTGGGGCGTGAACTGGTGCAGCAGCAAGTGCCGCGCCGATGCAGCAGCAAGGCTACATAGCACTGCGTGAGGCGCAAATATGACGAGGGGTGCTGAAGAATGTGGCGCTCAATGAGATCTGCCGCTAACGCGGAGAACATAAGGACAGAAGGACATAAGAACAAAAGAGTTCCAAGACATACGGGCATGGACTTGCGTCCATGTGCCCTCAAGAACATAAGGGCTACGCCGTAG
>OIWM01002119.1_pt1 | contig 17317 bp, 13 predicted proteins | sample 1587451 | NCBI WGS metagenome assembly OIWM01 (sample SAMEA3888907, study PRJEB22519) | human gut metagenome | biome: human gut; feature: human-associated habitat; material: faeces | place: Denmark | collected 2011
AGACCACGCCGAAGGGCATCTCTCTCATCGGAGATATTCAGGAGCGGATCAGGCTCATCGACAGCAAGGGCTATGAACATAAAGCAAAGCTCACGATCCTTAAGGAAGCGGCGCGGACACTCAACTATCTCACGGAAAACAACTTGCTCCAATACGCCGATCTTGAAAAGAAGGTCGAGGACATTCACAGCTCCTATGACCGCACCGGCAAGGAGCTGAAAGGCGTTGAAGCGCGACTGCGGGAAGTCCAGCCGCTCATCAAAAACATCTCCAACTATCAGCGCCTCAAGCCCGTGTATGACGCCTTCCAGAAGGCGAAAGACAAGCCGAGTTTCAAGGCAAAGCACGAAGCCGAGCTTGTGATCTTTGAGGCAGCGCGGAGTACACTGCTTGCCATGCAGGGCGATGAAAAATTGCCGAGCTTGAAGACACTGCAAGCGGAACAGCAGAGACTTCTTGAAGAGCAGCAGCGGCTTTATGACGAACGTGCAAAACTCAAAAAGGAAGCACGGATGATCGACACCTTGAAGGCAAACGTGGACGATTTTCTCAAACCAAACACAGAGCGCGGCCAAGAGCATCAGCGCAATTCTCAGCGCGAATAAAGAGAAAGGGCAAGGCAGCTTTCGTGAATAACTGCCTTGCCCTTTTTGAAAATCAAAACCATCAAGAACTTGCATCTTTTTTGTGAACTTGTGCATGAGATAATTGCATTCAAAGAGGTTTTCGTGTAAAATAGAACGGAAGTCATGATTAGCGGATGAGTTAAGGGGTGCGTATCATGGGAATCAGCTATAAAAAACTTTGGATGCTCCTGTTAGAACGTGACATAAAGAAGTCCACTTTCCGTCAAGAGCTTAACCTTGCATCCGGAACATGGACGAAACTGAATAAGGGGGAAGAAGTGTCCCTCTCTATTTTGCTGCGTATCTGCGGCTATTTGAATTGTGACATTGGAGATATTTGTGAGGCTGTGCGGACGGACAACTGATAGGTCCTTTTTCCGTGCGGCTTTTTTATATACCAGTGGAGACGAATTAAATGTTTGTGCGTAGCAGGACTGTTACAAAAAAAGGAGGATAACAGATGGACATTGGCGTAACGATAAGCAAAGTCCGAAAAGAATACAGAGAATACTTACGGGAAACTCACCCGGACTGGGCTGACACGACTATCAGCACCCATGTTTCCGATGCGTTCTATCTGTATCAAAACACTATTGCGCTGTCCTTCTGGAAGTGTTTTGAAAGTGATGCCTCTATGGAGAAAGCGAAAGGCGAAATCTTCGACTACCTAAAACAAGAAGTAATGTCTGATCGAGCAGACGAACGCACTGCACAGTATTATAGAGATTTGAAGCGGCTGAAAGAATTTATTGATTCTAAGGGCGGCGTCAAGACGTATATCGGTTATGAATATGACTGCGAAGTCATTGTCTACAAATATGCTAAGATGGTTTATGATGGCACAATGGAGATGGACGCTGCTGTAAAAGCCATGTGTCAGGAGGTCCCGTGCTTTGGAGAAACCTCGCACAAGCTGACGATCATGCTCTTTGCGTCCATGATGAAGGGCATAAAATACACTCGCAGGTCCAACACTGAAACTACGGTTTACTTCATCGTCCACATTGGGAAAGACTACGGACAGGAGCAAATGGTCAATGCTCTAAAAGCCACTCAGGAGAACATTAAATATTACTACGAGCAAACCGGCAACAAGTCTAACAGCATTCGTAGAGGATGCAAAAAGATCGTCGAAGAGAACAACATTGATATATCCTTCGACGATGAAATCTTTGATGGAATCATTCCGAAGGAGAACACAGATACAGCTCTTTCATCCGACGCTACTGCAACACACTATTGGCTGTACGCAGCGGGTGATGGCTCCGCAAATTGGGAGAATGATTATGCCGAAGGGATTATGGCTATCGGCTGGTCTGACCTTGGCGATCTAATGGAATATAGCTCCAAGGAAGAAATGCGGGCAAAGATGAAAGAGGTCTACGGGGATACTGGCTCATATAAGAATCAGGTTCTTGCTACATGGCAATTTGCAAACGAGCTGAAACCCGGTGATGTCGTCTTTGTTAAAAAAGGCAGAAAACAGATCCTCGGTCGCGGGTTGGTCGAAGGCGAATATGTTTTTGATCCTGAACGCGGTCAATATGCCAATACCCGAAAGGTACGCTGGACAGATAAGGGCGAGTGGGAATTATCAGATCAGGGTGCTATCAAAACGTTGACGGATATTACGTCCTACACAGATTACGTCAAGAAGCTGCAAAACATAATTGACGGAGACAAGCACGAAGACAGCTTCGACGATGCCGCTGACGAGGAAATCACTTTCGAGCCATACACCGCTGATGATTTTCTGACTGATGTGTATATGGACGAAGATCGGTATAAGGTTCTCAAGTCGCTGCTTCTAACCAAAAAGAATGTAATTCTGCAAGGCGCACCGGGCGTGGGAAAAACCTTCGCAGCAAAGAGACTGGCATTTTCTATCATGGGAGAAAAGGACACCAACCGTGTGAAAATGGTTCAGTTTCATCAGAGTTATAGCTATGAAGATTTCATCATGGGTTTCCGCCCGACGGAGACAGGATTTGAACTGCGAAAGGGCGTATTCTACGAGTTTTGCAGACAAGCGGCTGAGGATGATCGTCCATACTTTTTCATTATCGACGAGATCAACAGAGGCAATCTCAGCAAGATTTTTGGCGAACTCTTCATGTTGATTGAGAGTGATAAACGCGGTGTCGAATTGCAGCTTCTATATGCAGATGAGCAGTTCTCCATTCCAAGTAACGTCTATATCATTGGCATGATGAACACTGCTGACCGTAGCCTCGCCATGCTGGACTACGCACTTAGACGTCGTTTTGCTTTCTTTGAGCTTGCTCCGGCATTTTCGTCTGCTGGATTCAGAGCATACAGAACGAAAGTCAATAACCCGAAGTTTGACCGGCTCATTGCAACAGTTGAGCAGCTTAACGACGTAATTGCAAACGATGACTCGCTTGGTGAGGGGTTCTGTATCGGACATAGCTATTTCTGTACAAACGCAACCATCAACGATGAATGGATGCGGTCTGTTGTCGAATATGAACTGATACCTCTTTTGAAAGAATACTGGTTTGACGAGGCAGTTAAAGTGAAGGATTGGAGCCGCACATTACGCGAGGTAGTCAAATGATCCGTGTCCAGAACGTTTATTATATGCTGGCTTATGCGTTCCAAGTGCTGCATGAGCAAGGGTATAAAAATGTCGCCACCGAAGAGTTTGATAATGTGGCTGAACTTCTGTCTGCTATTCTCTGCCGTGGAGTATCTGTCCAGATAAAGAGAGGCTTAATCAGACAATACATTTCAAGAGAGGAAGCACTTGCGTCTCCCCGTGGGAAACTTGAAATTGGTGAATCCATAAAGACACAGGTTATTCGCAAGAAACAGCTCATTTGCAATTATGATGAGTTTTCGGTTGATGCCTACCCAAACCGAATCATCAAAACAACAATGGATTTGCTGCTTCGTGGAAGTATTTCAAAAGCCAGAAAAAAGGAGATCAGGAAGTTGATGATTTTCTTTGATGGCATCAGCATATTGGACATCCATAGTATCAACTGGGACATTCAATATGATCGCAATAATCAAACATATCGGATGTTGATAGCCGTTTGCCGATTTGTGATAAAAGGTCTTTTGCAGACGACAGCCGATGGCTCAACAAAGATTATGGATTATGCAGATGATCAAACAATGGCGAAGCTATACGAGAAGTTTATTCTCGGATACTATCAGCGTGAGCATCCAGAGTTAAAAGCATACTCTCCACAGATTGCGTGGCAAGTCACAGATGGGTACAGAACGCTCTTGCCGACGATGCAGTCCGACATTGTGATTACGAATAAGGCAGCAAAGAAAACGCTCATCATCGACGCCAAATACTACACGCACAATATGCAAATGAAGGCATCGTACATGACGCAGACACTTCATTCCGGAAATCTGTATCAGATTTTCACCTATGTGAAGAACTGGTCTGCCGCGCCGGATGAGGTCGTTTCCGGTATGCTTTTATATGCGGGAACAGACGATGCGATTCAGCCAAACAATGATTATCAAATGAGCGGGAATCAGATCAGTGTGAAGACATTGGACATGGACTGCGACTTTTCTAAAATTGCAGCGCAGCTCGACAGCATTGCTGATCGGATAAAGTAGAGCGTAGGCACTGGACAGCCGTTCTTCTAATCTCACCGCTTCTTAAACAAGCAGATACGCTCTCCGTGGAAAGGAGCAATCATGAGTATACTTGAAAATCCCATACCGAATGAGGTGTTGGATAATGCAACAAGCCCTCTCACCGATGACAGGGCAGCGTACAAAGACAGCACCTACGAGATCGTTTCAAAGGTGGCTTACCTGATTGGTGTGCCAAAACGCATCTTTGACAACGAACATGAAGCCCCAAAAGTTGAAGTATACAATCGGTTGGACAGTGATAAAACAGCTCGGATTATAAGACATCTTTGCATTGTACGAACTGCGATTGAGCGCAATTTCAAGCGCATCAATGAACGCATGAGATTCCAGTATGAGACCATTCTGAGTATGCCGGAATATGTTCCGCAGGAAAGCATAAACCAGCTAAGTCTTGACGGAGTGAACTTCATCAAAAACACCAGCAAAAAACTGTGCCAACACGTTGTCGAGATTAACAGGTTGATTTGCGATAGAATCAACAACTGCAAGAAGCTCTTTCCACTCTGGATAAATTGGGATTACATTAAAGCACTTTTCGTCATGCCTGATGGTTTGAAGGAAGATGGTACAAGAGAGGCTGCCGACATTTATTACTCTCATTTGCTTTTTTATCCCTATCAGATGTACATAAACTGGCAGCCGGAGGAAGTCGGCAACATTCTTTACAATGATAAGAAGTTCGTTACCTTGCTGTACAGTTGGAACAACGACTATTTCACCGAATATAGCAAAGTCTCAGATGCGGGGAGTTATATCAAAGGAAGTATTTATGAGTTTATTGAGAGCAGCGAAAAGACTGTTATCGTTGTCGATTGTGAAAACTCTGATCCCTACAAGCTGTGTGCTACCTTAAAAAACCTCGATCACGAGTATACACAAAAAATTGCGTCGATCATTCTCTTTGATGATGTGCATACCGCCTCCGCATGGAGGATATTAGACAGCTTCACCGCAATTCATGTTGAACACATGATGATTGAACGGGTGAAGCAAAGCAAGTCACTCGTTGATGTCATGCTTATTGCCCGAACTTGTCAGGAACACTACAAGAATAACGTCGATTCCTTTATTCTTGTTTCCAGCGACTCCGACTACTGGGGGTTAATCTCGTCTCTGCCGGAAGCACGTTTTTTAGTTATGATTGAACGAGAGAACTGCGGACCGGACTTGAAGAATGCACTTCTGAATGCAGGGATATTTTATTGCTATATTGATGACTTCTACTCTGGGAATGCCGAGGACATCAAGCTCGGCGCACTTTTCAAAGAAATGGAGCGTTATATTGACCAAACCGTCAGGCTCAATATCAACGAGATGTTCAGTGCCGCTTTGAAGGCAACGCGCATTGAGATGAGTTCGTCTGAGAAAAAACAGTTCATCGCAAAGTACCTAAAAACAATGCAAATGGAAATTACAGATGATGGTGACGTGGTTTTGCAGTTGAAACGAAAATAAGTCCGGTATTTGGGACACTTGCTATGATAAAATAGAAATGAGGACAGGCTGGCAACCAACAAATGATCCTCAAGTATTGGAGATGAAGATATGGCATACCAAAGCGAAGCGGCTCTTGAACAGCAGTTTATTGAGCAACTGAACAAGCAGGAATATACCACAGTCGCAATTCCTGATTATGACGCGCTGGTGGAGAACTTCAAAGTTCAGTTTGAAGCCTTCAATGCGCCAAAGCTGGATACGCCTATCACCGATAAAGAGTGGGAGCGTATCTTCAACCTCATGCTCGGAAAGTCAGTTTTCCAGAGTGCAAAAATCTTGAGGGATAAGTTTGTCCTTGAGCGTGAAGATGGTACAAAGGTATATCTGTCCTTCTTTGATCAGGACCACACGAAGAACATTTTCCAAGTTACTCATCAAACGACCGTGGTTGGAAAGTACGTCAATCGTTACGACGTTACGATTCTCGTAAACGGCTTACCCCTGATCCAAGTAGAATTAAAGCGCCGTGGCATTGACATCCGCGAGGCAGTCAATCAGGTCATGCGTTATAAGAAGCACTCCTACAACGGGCTGTATCATTTCATTCAGCTCTTTATTGTCTCCAACGGTGTTGACACAAAGTATTTTGCCAATTCCGACAGAGACTTGATGTATAGCCTTGCTTTCTTCTGGACTGATTTCAATAACGTCCGCATCACCAATTTGAAGGACTTTTCGATTTCTTTCCTTGCAAGGGATCACATCATTAAAATGCTGACACGCTACACCATCCTAAATGATACCGATAAGATTTTGATGGTCATGCGTCCCTATCAGGTTTATGCCGTAGAAGCACTGATCCGTCAGGCAACACTCACAAACCGGAATGCGTATATCTGGCACACAACCGGTGCGGGCAAGACGCTTACATCCTTTAAGACGGCGCAAATCCTCGCAGCAAATCCGAACATCAAGAAAGTCATTTTCCTTGTTGACCGAAAAGACTTGGATTCTCAGACAACCGAAGAGTTTAACAAGTTTGAGGCTGGTTCCGTTGATGTGACAGATCGCACCGATGTCCTTGTCCGCCAGATGAAGGACAAGAACAGGCAGCTTATCGTCACCACGATGCAGAAGATGGCAAACGCTGTAAAGCGCCCTCAGTACGAGAAAGTAATGGACGCATACAAAGACGAGAAGGTTGTCTTTATCATCGACGAGTGCCACCGCAGCCAGTTTGGGGATATGCACAAGGACATTGTGCGGCATTTCAGAAAGGCACAGTTTTTCGGCTTCACGGGGACACCTCGGTTTGAAGTCAACGGTAAAACTGAGGGTAAAATCACGCAAACAACAGAAATGCTCTTTGGTGAGTGTCTTCACAATTACCTGATTAAAGACGCCATCTTCGATAATAATGTTCTGGGCTTCCACATCGAATACATAAAAACAATGGAGGGTGATTTCGACTGGGATGACCCGACACTCGCGGACGCGATTGATATAGGCGAACTCTATATGTCCGATGAGCGAATGTCTCTGATCGCCAATCACATCATCCAGAACCACAAGGCGAAAACCCGAAATGGACAGTATACGGCTATTTTTGCCGTGTCCTCTATTGATGCCCTTGTTAAGTATTACGACATTTTCAAGAAGATCAAGCATGACCTGAATATCAGCGGCATCTTCTCCTACGGGCAGAATGAGGATGCCGAGGGCAAGGACGAGCATAGCCGTGATTCGTTGGAGCGTATCATCAAGGACTATAACGAGATGTACGGGACCAATTTCTCCACAGATACGTTCTCGGCTTATCACAAGGACATCTCTGACCGAGTAAAGGGAAAGAAAACAAAGTCGCTTGATATTCTTATCGTCGTGAATATGTTCCTGACCGGCTTTGACAGCAAGCAGCTCTCTGTCCTTTATGTGGACAAGGATTTGAAGTATCATGATCTGCTGCAAGCCTATTCCCGCACAAACCGTGTTGAGAAGGAAACAAAGCCCTTTGGCATTATCATTTGCTACCGCAACCTCAAAAAACGCACCGATGACGCGCTGACACTCTTCTCTAAGAGTCAAGATACTTCCGGCATTGTTGTTCCGGGGTATCAATACTTCGTGGAGAAGTTCAACGAAATGGTGATGAAGCTCAAGGAAATCGCGCTGTTCCCTGAGTCCGTGGACACAATGCAGAACGAGGACGATCAGAAGAAGTTTGTCGTGACCTTCCGTGAGCTGACAAAGTACCTCCAATCGTTGCAGACCTTTATTGAGTTCAGTTTCGATCAGGATGCTCTTATCATGTCCGAGCAAGAATATCAGGACTATAAGAGCAAATACCTCATGCTCTACTCAAGGCAAAAAACTGACCGCGAGGTTGTCTCCGTCCTGAATGACGTTGACTTCTGCATCGAATTGATGGAGAGTGACAGGATCAATGTCGCATACATCATGAACCTGATCCGTAACATCCACTTCGATGATCCCAAACAAAAGGATTACGATATTAAACACATTAAGGACGAGTTGGGGAGAACCGATAATCCGCAGTTGCTCCGGAAAGTCGAAATCCTGCAAGCATTCTTGGATCGTGTTGTTGTCGGCTTAGAAAGTGCGGATGAAATTGATGCAGCCTATAACGACTTTGAAAATGAAGCAAAGCGCGAAGAGATCGTTGCCTTTGCGAAGACCGAGGATATTGACGCATCCATGCTGACAGATATTATTTCGGAATATGAGTTTTCCGGCACAATGGATGCAGGAAATATCCGAGATCGGATTGAGAAGCCCTTGCCGCTTTTGAAGAAACGCTCCCTTGTAAATCGGATCGTTGATTTCATCCGACAGCACACAGAGAAATACCAATAAGGAGAGAGATAAATGGATAATTCGATTCAGGCTCATCAGAAGGAGCTTTGCAATAAGCTATGGGCAATGGCAAATGCCTTGCGCGGAAACATGGAGGCGTATGAGTTCAAGAACTACATCTTGGGCATGATCTTCTACTACTACCTTTCTGACCGGACAGAGAAGTATATGGCGAATCTTCTCAAGGATGACGGTATCGGTTATGAAGAGGCGTGGGCAGACGAAGAGTACAAGACCGCTGTTGTCGAAGAGGCGTTGCGCGATCTCGGCTATGTCATCGAGCCACAGTATTTGTTCCGCAAGATGGTCAAGATGGTAGAAAACCGTTCCTTCGACATTGAGTTCTTGCAGAGCGCAATCAACGCGCTGATGGAGTCCACAATCGGAAACGATTCTCAGGAGGACTTTGACGGACTGTTTTCTGATATGCAGCTCGATTCATCGAAGCTCGGTCATACTGTCAAAGATAGAAGTGCTGTTATGGCAAAGATCATCGCTTCGCTGGACGAAATCAACTTCGGCGTGGATGATACCAAAATTGACGTTCTTGGTAACGCTTATGAATATCTGATCGGTCAGTTTGCTGCAACTGCTGGCAAGAAAGCCGGTGAGTTCTATACGCCCTCCGGTCCTGCCGAATTGCTTTGCCGTCTGGCTTGCCTCGGTCTCACGGATGTCAAGGATGCAGCCGACCCCACTTGTGGCTCTGGTTCGCTACTGCTGCGCCTCAAGAACTACGCCAATGTGAGAAACTACTATGGACAGGAATTGACCTCCACGACTTATAACCTCGCCAGAATGAACATGATTCTGCGCGGAATCCCATATCGCAACTTTAACATCTACAACGGTGATACCTTAGAGCATGACTACTTCGGAGACATGAAGTTCCGTGTTCAGGTTGCCAATCCGCCTTATTCTGCAAACTGGTCTGCCGATATGCACTTCATGGAGGACGAGCGTTTCAATGAGTATGGCAAACTTGCTCCGAAGAGCAAGGCTGACTTTGCCTTTGTTCAGCACATGGTTTACCACATGGATGAGGACGGACGAGCCGTCGTTCTTCTGCCGCATGGCGTCCTGTTCCGTGGTGCTGCTGAGGAAGTAATCCGCAAGCATCTCATTCAGAAATTAAATGTTCTGGACGCGGTAATCGGTTTGCCTGCAAATCTGTTCTTTGGTACGGGCATCCCCGTATGCGTCCTTGTTCTCAAGAGAGAGCGAAACGGTAACTCTGACAACATTCTTTTCATCGACGCTTCCAGCGACTTTGAAGCCGGAAAGAACCAGAACATCCTTCGTGAGTGCGACATTGACAAGATTGTTGAGACCTACGAGCGCCGTCAGGATGTCGAAAAATATGCTCATGTTGCGACCATGCAGGAGATTGAAGAAAACGGCTTCAACTTGAACATTCCTCGCTATGTTGATACCTTTGAGCCGGAACCTGAGATTGACTTGAATGAAGTTGCCGCTGAGATCCGTAAGCTACAATCTGAAATTAAGGATATTGATGCAGAACTGAAACCGTTTTTTGATGAGCTGGGGCTGGATTTCCCCTTTGATGTGGAGGGCAAATAATTATGGCAAATGTATCCTCAAGTAACGGTCTTGAGAAGCGTCCGAAGCTCCGCTTTCCGGGCTTCGATGAGCCGTGGGAGCATAAAGAACTACTATATTATCTCGTTGAAAACACCGACCGCAATAAACAATTAAAGTTTGGAAAAGAGAATGTTCTTTCCGTCTCAGGGGAATATGGTATTGTTAATCAGATAGCGTTTCAGGGACGATCTTTCGCTGGTGAAAGTGTTGCTGATTATCATGTAGTCGAAACCGATGACATTGTATATACAAAGAGTCCCCTCAAAGCAAATCCTTATGGGATTATCAAAGTCAACAATGGTGTTCCCGGTATAGTGTCCACTCTTTACGCTGTGTACCACCCCTTAAAAACTGTTGTTCCGAGGTTTGTTGATTTCTATTTCTCGAACGATCTTCGACTTAACAAGTTTCTAAAGCCACTGGTTAATATTGGCGCAAAACATGATATGAAGGTCAATAATACATTTGTACTAACAGGGATGGTAGTTTTTCCTCCTTTGCGTGAGCAACAGAAAATCGTTGATTTTCTAACCATACTTGACCGTCGAATTGATGTTCAGCGAAAAAAAGTAGAAGCTCTCAAGAAGTATAAAAGAGGATTGCTTTCCCGCGAATTTGGGCAACAAGAAAATGGCGATCTAAACAATAGATATGTTGGGAAACTCAAAGATTACTTTCATTTATCTTCTGGATCAACACCGAGCAGTACAAACAGGGCGTTTTACTCAGGCAATATTAGGTGGGTGTCCAGCGGAGAGCTGAAACCAAAGTATCTGTGTGAAACCAGCCAGCACATTTCATCCGAAGCTGTATCCAGTTGTAACCTTCGAGAGTATCCAGCAAATACGTTACTCGTAGCGATGTATGGGCTTGAAGCAGCCGGAGTGAGAGGAACTGCATCAATTCTAAGTGTTCCAGCAACCATAAGTCAGGCGTGTATGGCAATCCAACAAACCGGGGAAATAGACATTGAATACCTTTACTATTGGTACATCTACAATGGTCAATGGATCGGCATACGAATTGCCCAGGGGACAAAACAGCAAAATCTTAGCACCGATACTTTAGGCAATCTGAGAATCCACGCACCGTCGTGCAGCAAACAAAAGAAAGTGTGTAAACTCCTATCTCAGATCGATTATCTTATTGAAAAAGAAGGTCAAAAAATTGATTTGCTTTCTTCTGCAAAAAGGGGATTGTTGCAGCAACTTTTTATATAAAGAGCTGCTGCAACAGAGCCTTTTGCATTGTACGCAAATACGTCAGCTCATTTTCGGCACTTTTGATTCTTGCGCCAACAGTCTCAAAAACTGAAATCATTTTGCACTGCGTGTTGTAGTCGGGGTAACTAATTTCTATCTTTGAAATCTCACTTGCCTGAATGTGAACGACGGACTTTCCCTGCGCAATCCGAGCAATTTGCCCGTTTACGATATGATTCAAAATATAACTCATAATCCGCCCGTCAATTTTTGAACTGCGGAATATGTTGAGGTCACCTGCGAGAATTATATCTGGCAGCATAACACACGCTGCGGTTGATATTTCTTCCGGTGTCTCACCGGAGGTGGGAATGATCACATCTCCAACATGGCTATAATATTGCTTTTCTGGTTGAGCTTTGGTTCTGCGTATAACCGAATTTATTACCTCATGGTATGTCGTGTACAATTCACCATATAGGATAAACGGAGTTCCATCAGGTGTTATGTCTGCTTTCGATAATGGTGCGCCTTTTGTAAATGAGCCTAAATCGCCAATCTTAGCCGTAGTCCATGTTGTTTCTTCAATACAACATGAATCAGGGGACAACAGTGTGCGAACGACACCTCTTTTATACTTCTTGAGGTTATCGACAAGCTGTGCCTGTTTTGCAATCCTCCGCTCAAGTGTACGGAGCATATCTGCTACCCGGTTTTGTTCTGAGAGAGCCGGTATGCAGACCTTGATTGTTTCAATCTGAGGATACTTCAAGTTCCATGTATCAGAGGTCATGCCTTGAGAGTTCTTTCTAAATTCATTGATCAGGTTAGGGCTTTTGAAGAAAGCTGCAAAATATCCATTACTAATCGGGATTTTAGGCATTAGAACTGTGTATGCAGGACTAACTATACCATCACACGGAGAGATGCCGTTCGCTCCTTGCCACATTCTCATGGAGTTATAGACCATATCTCCTGTTAGAACAACCTTATAATTGCTTTTGTCTTCACTTGAGTTGTCTTTGCCTTCAATCTCTGAGCGAGGCATAACGCCATCGTTCATCGTGACAGAAAGCAGTTCCATGTCAGAAGCCCCTCGCTGACTTCTTTCTGCGTAAATATCACCTATACGACATTGTTTGTACGGCTCATCGAAGCCCGGAAAGCGGAGCTTCGGACGCTTCTCAAGACCGTTACTTGAGGTCTATTTTCAGACCTCATTTCGGTATGAACCAAAAGTAAAATCCCTTGCAGTAGCAGAGATTTTCCGCTATTGCAAGGGATTTCGTCTGTCATATAGCTGTTTCTGCTTTCTTGATCAGAAGTATAAAAGAGGTGTCATGCAGCGCATTTTTCGCCAACTACCTTCTCAGAATGGCACAGAGTGGACTTGTGTTCGACTGGGTGATATTTTCAAAAAAGTTTCGCGCCGTAACACAGATGGAGTAATAAAAAATGTAATTACCAACTCTGCGGAATACGGACTAATTCCTCAGCGCGATTTCTTTGACAAGGATATTGCAGTGGACGGAAACACAGCAAATTACTATGTCATCGAAAATGGAGACTTTGTTTACAATCCGAGAAAGTCAAATTCTGCGCCATACGGACCGTTCAATAGATATACTCTCAGTGAGCAAGGTATTATCTCGCCGCTATATACCTGTCTTGTGCTGCAAGCAGATATTTCTCCTTCATATCTCGCTTGGTACTTTAAGAGCGACGCATGGTACAGGTACATCTATGATAACGGCTCACAAGGCGTTCGTCATGATCGAGTATCTATGACGGATGATTTGCTTATGGGTATTCCTGTTATGTATCCCAGCCATGTGAAACAACTTCTGTATGCAGATATTCTTGATATGGTGGAGGCACGGTTGCAAGCGACCCAAAAAACACTTGACCTTCTGAGTAAAACGAGAGACGGCTATATGAGGCAGCTCTTTATATGAAGAGCTGTTGCAACAAGCCATTTCGCATTTGGGATAATAACGATAGTTCTTTTCCCTGAACATCTACATACTTTTCGAGTTTAGCCAGCTTGTCGATTATGCTTTGTTGCTGGTCAATGTTAGGCGTTGGTATTTCAATGTTTAAGAAGGAATCCATCATGAGACTTTGTACAGTTGTTCCGGTTTTCACAAGGGTTCTAATGATATTGTCCTCTTGCGACAGAATTGCATAATAGAGGTAGAATGCATTGCAACCATGTACTTGCAATGCTTTGATGTCCTGATTTATCGTTGCATCTACTTCGAGAATAGCGAGAGGCAGCGAATGTTTCAAGATACCACTCCGCGCAACCAACAATAATGTCCCCGGATGATAAAGCGTCATCTCATTGAGCGCCAGATTTGTTATCTTTAGCTCGCTACCGGAAATTCTACTACTCTTCATGTCTTTGGAGGAAATCCAAACGATGTCTCCGTTCCAATAGAGCGAATTACTCATACTTGGCGTTTTGCCTCCTGAAACGTGAACAAGCTCACGAAGTTTTCTGCGCTGAGAACCTTTCGAGATTGCAGAAAAAATTTGATTGAGCAATCCTCTTTTATACTTCTTGAGGGCATCTACAAGAGATTGCTGAGCGTCGATACGTCGATCCAAGGCAATGAGAAAGTCTGCAATCTTTCTTTGCTCGGCAGTATTCTCCGGCAGATAGTGTTTTGTGGCGAAGAACTCATCTGTCGGGACATTAAGCAATCCGTGATTTCTTGCTCCTTCTGCTGAAATCATATAGATTTCCTTGTACCATTTGAGAGAATCAAAGTACACCTTAATGAAATCTGTATCGTGCTTCTTGAGCGCAAAACAGATATATAATGTAGACAACGCTCCCATAGGATAGCGGTCTAACCGCTTTATTGAACCGAAGTCGTAACCTACGGAATAGCTCTTGTTATACGCATATTCGCCATTCCTCAAAAGGTAATATCCGCTCATGTCTTTGCTTGCAACGGTTTTGTTGAAGTAACTGATCTGATCGACAAGACCATCTTTCGAGGATATTGTCAGGGGTAGATCAGTTTCATTGTTGCTGTTTTTCCGTGTTACTCGTTCTGCAAAATCAGACAATTTCTCTGCTCTCCACGGCTCATCAAAGCCCGGAAAGCGGAGCTTCGGACGCTTCTCAAGACCGTTACTTGAGGGTGTTAATGCCCTGATTATCCCTCCACCGGATAATGTTCGTGGAGGTGGTCATTATGACTAACAATACACAATTCAAGACGCTTGTGAACACATGGCTAAATCAAAAGAAGCCCATGATCACGCCGTCAACCCACGCCAGCTTTACGCTGATTACCGAAAATCACCTGATTCCATATTTCGGCAAGCGCAAGATTGGCAGCATCACCGAAGCGGACATCCAGAGCTACATTTCGTATCTCTACAATGCTGGACGCTTGGATAAGACCGGAGGGCTTACCGTGAAGACGATAAGGGATGTTATCCTCGTTCTCCGGTTATCAATGGAGTATGCCTACAAGGAACGGGCTATTCCACTCCTGAACTGGGACCTAATTGAATACCCAAAAGAGCTTGGTATCAAGAAAGTGGTTTCTCTCTCAAAAGATCAAGAGCAAGCTCTAATTCAGTGTATCTACATGGACTTAAATCGGAAGACAGCAGGGATTTTGATTGCATTGTTTACCGGAGTCCGGATAGGAGAGCTGTGCGGCTTGCAGATGAGGGACATTTCGCTGACGGACAAGACCATCAGCATCAACAAAACCGTCCAGCGTATCTACGACAAGAAAAAAGGAGAATCGTATCTTCATATAGGACCGCCGAAAACGAAGACCTCCGCTCGAACGATTCCTGTTCCGTCCCTTCTCATGAACATCATCAAGAAGTTTTACACGGAAAACCCGAATCACTATTTCCTCACGGGCAAGACAAAGCCAACCGAGCCGAGAACATATCGGCAATTCTTCACACGTTTCTTGAAGCGGAACGGATTGGAGAAAGTGAAGTTTCATGAGATCCGGCATACATTCGCAGTTAGAGCAATCGAGATACCGGAGTTTGATATAAAGTCTCTTTCTGAAATTCTCGGACATAAGAACGTATCCTTTACCCTGAATGTGTACGGGAGTGCAAATCTCCAACAGAAGGTTAAGTGCATGAATCTTCTGAATGACCTCCTGTGATGAAAAAAAGCCCCCGGCGCTGTGCCAGATGCACAGTGCCGGGGGCATTCCCGTTTCCAGCGATTTAATTTTCTCCCGACGAGGGACTGTTCATGGAGTGGCACTTTCCATTTTGCGAAGCCGCGAAAACTCAGTGCGTTCTGTGGAGAAGTTCACGGGACAGCACATACCGTACACGTTTCCAATAATCACTGTTCAGTGCAATGTGTATTCATCATCGTAAGTAAATTCACGGTTTTCACAATGCTTGATTCAGAGGGGAAATTATTCGCCTTATTCTTGTGTGACATCAAGGGAAACCGGGTCAATGATCGTAACAGATTTGCCTTGCTGATGAGCATATCTGACGGTCTTTCCGGTTCCGCTGGGGCTTCCATCCCAAACCGCGATCAGGACATCCGCATGATCAACCATATAACGGTTGCGCTTGTCCATGCAATCGGGCGTGTAATGGGTTTGAATCAGCGTTTCCTTGTCGCACTTGGACGCAATGTCGAAATACCGATCTCTTAGAGCTTCTGACCACTTTGCGGCTTGGCTTTCGCATGGGATGGCGCTTTCAAGCGTAATTCCCAGATAGGATGCTTTCAGCCCCAGCACGATCTCGGCGGCATACATATCTACACCGATTGCCATTCCGGATATGAAGTGTGTGACGCCTTCATTCTCGATGAGATTGATGATTTGCTCCCTGAGAGCTTTTTTGAGGTCTATGCAGCGTTCGTCTTCCTCATTGAAACCAAACGGGAGATTTTGCGGACGATGCCCGGTAAAAGCACAGGTCTTCATTTTCTTTTTCATCTCCTGACTATGTATTAGAGGCAGCTTCTATGTCTCTAATACATAGTATAGCACAGAGATATGAAATATTCTGTCGAAATAAGGGAAGAAAAAAGGCTGCGTGAAAAAATCACACAGCCCATGACGGATTCATCCATTATCTGCCGTTTCCTGCTGGATCATCAGCTCAACCATCTGCAAAATGCGCTTCTGCGCTTGCGGAGACAACGAAGCAAGTTTCTCCGAGAGTTCAGACGATTTATAGCTTGTCGAATGCTCCAGGACGTCACAGAAAATCGCGTCTGCCGAAACCTCAAGCCCATTGAGAAGAATGATCAATTTCTCACAGCGAGGAAACGACATACCACGTTCAACCGTAGAAATATAATTTGCAGTCAGCCCGGTCTTTTCCGCAAGCTCTTCTTGCGAGATTCCGAGGCGTTCCCGGCATTGTTTTACTCGTTTACCTATTCGTTTGTCAATCATAGCGCGTACCTACACCTTTTCTATAACGCTCATAACAATTATATGGGTTAGAGGCATAGTTATACAGAAACGCTAATAGCGACGCTGTGTATTAGCGTGTGATTTTCGACGGTATTTACAGAAAAGATACAAAAAAAGAGCCTCTGCCGATACCCAAACCGGGCATCGACAGAGGCTCTTCGTTCGTTTTGTGGGTATTTGAATAAGTGCCGGAATCGACACCTATTCTCGCTCTATTGCCGAAACTGTGCGGGGAATATAATCACACGGGGCGGTCATTTCTCGTCGTTCTGAGGCTTGCAATCATAGGCTTTTTTGACCTCTAATTGTCCACGCTGCTGCTCCTTCCGGAAAAAGCCCGGACAGGAGATGAGATTCGCCCGAAAGCTCTGCTTGCAGTCATGGACGCAGCGGACGCAGAAGCGGTTATACTTCCGGCGTCCGCTGTCTCCTATGAAGAACGACCACTCCTGCCGCCATTTCTGACTTCTGCTCACAGCTCAATCTC
>OIWM01002130.1_pt1 | contig 17233 bp, 15 predicted proteins | sample 1587451 | NCBI WGS metagenome assembly OIWM01 (sample SAMEA3888907, study PRJEB22519) | human gut metagenome | biome: human gut; feature: human-associated habitat; material: faeces | place: Denmark | collected 2011
CAGTCGATTATCGCTTGCTGAACTGCGGAGCGCGACGAGCTGCTTTGAGACCGTATTTCTTACGCTCTTTCATTCTCGGGTCACGGGTCAGCAGGCCGGCGGCCTTCAGGGGCGCACGGTAGCTGTCCTCGACCTGCAGCAGCGCACGGGCGATGCCGTGGCGGATCGCGCCGGCCTGGCCGGTCACACCGCCGCCGGTCACGGTGGCTTCGACGTCGAACTTGCCCATGGTGTCGGTCGCCGCGAAGGGCTGACGCACGATGAGCTTCAGGGTCTCGAGACCGAAGTACTCATCCAGCGGACGTCCGTTGATGGTGATGCTGCCGGTGCCGTTCGGGAACAGGTGCACACGCGCGACGGAGGACTTTCTGCGGCCGGTGCCGTACATATAGGCTTTCTTGCTCGTATAAGTTGCCATGTTCTATTTCCTCCTTCTCAGCGATCCCAGACTTCGGGCTTCTGTGCCGCATGGGGATGCTCGGCGCCGCGGTAGATCTTCAGGCGCTTGAGCTGCCACTGGGCAATGGTGTTCTTCTGCAGCATGCCGCGCACAGCCAGACGCATAGCCAGCTCGGGCTTGTCCTTCATGAGCTTCTTGTACTGCGTCTCGTGCAGGCCGCCGGGATAACCGGAGTGCGTGCGGTAGTACTTCTGCTCGAGCTTCTTGCCGGTGAGCACTGCCTGCTCGGCGTTGATGATGATGACAAAGTCGCCGCAGTCAACGTGCGGGGTGTAGTCGGTCTTGAGCTTGCCGCGCAGCAGATCGGCAGCGAGCGCTGCGGTCTTGCCCATCGGCTTGCCGGCTGCATCCAGAACGTACCACTTGCGGGTGACGGTGTCCTTGTTCAGCAAAGTAGTGGACATATTCGTGCCTCCAATTAGAATGTGTTGAAAAACATTTTGACATTTTTCAGGCGCAAACGTAGAATAGGTCTCGCATTCGCGCTTATCTTTTATACCACAATCATCAAAGCCTGTCAACGGAATTTTTATTTAGATATATCTTTTCTCTCAAAAGCTCCGTTTTACTCCGTTTTACGCTCGAATTCGCAATTTCTATTTTCATTTTGGAGGCTGCTTATGAACGACCTGAATGCGTTCACCGGTCTGGTGCGCCGGTGCGTGGAGGATTATGACATGATCGCGCCGGGCGACACCGTCGCCGTCGGCGTCTCGGGCGGCAAGGATTCGCTCGTGCTGCTCATGGCGCTCAATGAGCTGCGCCGGTACTATCCGAAGCCGTTCACGCTCGAGGCCATCACGGTCGAGCTTGGCTTTGACGGCATGGACTTTGCGCCGGTAGCGGAGCTGTGCGATACGCTCGGCGTGCCATACACCCGCCTGAAAACGGACATCAAAGAGGTCGTGTTCGACGTGCGCAAGGAGGATAATCCCTGCTCCCTGTGCGCGAAGATGCGCCGCGGCGCGCTGTGCACCGCACTCAGCGAGCGCGGCATCACGAAGCTCGCGCTCGGCCATCACTTTGACGACGCGGTCGAGACGTTCCTGCTCTCGCTCGTGTACGAGGGGCGCATCAGCTGCTTTCAGCCGGTGACGCACATGACGCGCACGGGCGTGGATCAGATCCGTCCGATGCTCTACGCCGGCGAGGGGCGCATCGCCAATCTGGCGAAGGCGCTGGCGCTGCCGATCGTCGAAAACCCCTGCCCCGAGGACCGCGGCAGCAAGCGCTACGAGATCAAGCAGTTCATCCGCACCATGAGCCAGACCTACCCCGATCTGCGCAGCAAGGTGTTCGGCGCCATCCAGCGCGCACCGCTCGACGGCTGGGAAAAGGCGCGCTGACATTCTCAAATGCGACATAGGACAAGCCCGATGGGAAATCCCATCGGGCTTGCGGTTTATTCGATGATGCAAAAACGCTTACATTCAGCTTCCGTATTTAATTGTCTTATGAACATAGAAGTACTTATAGTGGTTCGATGAATACGAGACCGAGCACGTTACAGAGCACTTCACATTCAAACCGGCGTTCACTCCAATACCGCCAGACACAGTTGTTGTCCCATTATTGAAAAAGTCGCCATTTACATAGTATTCGATGGAATTTGAGCTACGCAGCCATGCGTTAACCTCTCCCCCGAATTGCTTGGAAATTCCATTATAGGATCGCACTAACTGAATCGAATAGATAGAGTTGATATTGAAGAAATGACCGCCCTCACTTGTGGCGCAATAAAAGTCCAAGTACGGCTGGTATTCGTCCGTCACATACAATCTGGCAGTGAAGGAACGATAAGCATTGCTGCGGGCAGCCTGTGTCTGCATCGTATCCGGGAGCATACGCAGAACTTCATCATATGACATATCCGCATTTTTTGCCATACGCGCGATCATTTCAGTAAACGTCATGGGGTCGCTTACGATCACATCTGGATTGGAATCCAAATCATCCAGAGAAATCGTCCCCGAAACTGCAACTCCGGCAGTATCGGCAGCCTGAACGGGAATAAACAGGACGGAAAACACAAAAACCAGAGCCAAAAGCATGGAAATTCGCTTTTTCATTCTTTATCCTCTTTTTTCAGTAACAAGGCCATACCCCACGCAGAGAGAATAATGCCTCCCATACGCACAGACGGAATGATTTGCTCGAACCGAATGTCCCAATACCTGTAATCAAACAGCTTCTCTTTTGCGGCCAGAAGTACGCGGAAGTAGAAATCCGGCACATACGGTGCCAACAGAATCAGTACAAGTCCAAGTATAAAGAGCGTCAGAATTTGCTTGCTTCGTTTTTTCATTTGCCACCTCCTGCAGCTGCACAATATTTCGGGTTGACGAAGTTAATAATTGGAAGTGCTTCCAGCTCCAATATACCAGATCCTATGCGATTGTCAAGGCATTTTTTACACACATTATCATGCATTTGTCTAATTTCTGCACACTCCGCAGTGAAAGCGCCACGAAAAAGCGACAACAAGCCCGATGGGAAGATCCCATCGGGCTTGTGTTGTTGAAGTAAAGTCTCAGAGGACGTTCTGGCAGAAGCGCATGATGATCGTGGCGGTCTGCGCACGGGTGGCGTCACCCTTCGGCTGAAGGGTGTCCACACCGTTGGAATTGCCGACGCCGAGGATTAGGCCCTGTGCGACCGCCCAGGACAGCGGCGTGCGGGTATAATCGGAAATGGAGCTGTAGTCCGGATAACCGGTCAGGTCAGCGGTATCGTACACGTCCAGATCCAGAACATTCTTGGTGTAGTTATAGAGGATGGTCGCCATATCCTGGCGCGTAATGGCATCATTCGGGGAGAACGTGGTGGAGCTCGTGCCGTTCACGACACCCTTCTCAAACGCCCAGTTGATCGCATCGACAGACCAGCTGTCGGTCACATCGGTGAAGGGGCTGGACTTGGCAGCCTTCGGAGAACCGGCCTGACGGTAGAGCATCGTCACGAGCTGTGCGCGCGTGGTCGTGCCGTTCGGCGCGATGGTCGTCGCGCTCGTGCCGTTCAGGATGCCGTTCTGGATGCAGTAATCCAGGCCCTTATGCGCCCAGTTGGTGTAGGCGGGCATATCGGTGAAGTGAGCGCCCGGGCAGACATGTGCACCGGTCGAGCTGCTCACCGGGATGCTGTTGAGCATCTTGGCCAGCTCGTAGAACTTTTCCTGCAGCATGGCGTGCGTGGACTTCTGCATCTGGCCGACCATGTTGATGTGGTCGGTGTTGTCGATCTTCTCGATGTAGTTCCAGACGCCCATCTTGGTGCCGGCCTTGAAGGTCATCTTGCCGTCAGCGCCGACGCCGTAGTTTTCATTGTACTTATCCGTGGAATTCTCGTGCGGACGGATCGCGGAGCGGACGGAGACGATGCCGTCATTCTCCCACCAGTCCGGCGTGATGTTCACATGGCCGACCGCGTAGTTGACGTGTCTGCCCATGTAGGTGCTGCTCTTGACCATCATCGGGTTCATGCTGGCATTCGGCAGATAGTGGCCGGTCAGCGGTTCACGATGGGTGTTCGAGCAGGCGACGGAGAAGTAATAGATATCATCCTGCGCCTTGGCATAGCCGTTGAGCACGGCCGCGCCGTCGACGTCAAGGTCATAGACGCTCAGGTCGTTGGTGTGCTGCGTCCAGATCTTGCTGTTGATCACACGGTTGAAGTAGCTGAAGTAAGACTCGTTGGGCTGGCGCACCAGACCCCACTGATCGAGCTTGAAGTCCAGGCCGAAGTTGTTCTCATTGACATTGGTGCCGGCAACCGCGCCGATGATGCCCATGGCATACTGGGCCAGATCGCCGATGTTCTGATAGACCTTCGTGTCATACTGGCTGCCGTCGTGCGGCGTGCAGAGCGTCGTGATGCTCTCGATCCAGTGGCGGCACTCGCCGGTGAACAGCGGGCTGATATCACCGCCGCGGCTGGCGTTGCGCTCATCGGCATCGCCGTTTTCCAGCAGCTGTGCGAGCATACGGATCGTCTCGCCGCCCATGCTGTGGCCGACCAGATGCACTTTCAGCTCACTGTCGGGGTTATTCAGCTCCGGCAGAACGCCCGGGAACGTGCGGCCATAGCGCGCATGGCCGTTGGTGGCGGAGTGGTATGCGCCGTAGTCGACCGTGCCGCCGACGAGGTAGGCATACAGCTCACAGGCGCGGTCCCAGTTGCTGGCAACGGGGCCGATGGACGGGGTGTAGACCTTGTAGCCGGCATTGTTGAGAATGTCGCGCAGGCTGCTGAAGCCGCCCCAGTAGTTCAGGCCGAGCACTTCCGTGCCGCCCCAACCGAACAGGCCGTGCACCAGCACGATCGGATAGTGGTTGCCGCTCGCCGACAGGAGCTCCGGCAGATCCGCGTCCGTCAGTTCGTCAGCAGAGGTCGCACGATCGGACTCGAAGTCCGTCGTATCGGCAACGCTTGCTGCGAAACCGGGCATGCAAAGCACCATCGCCAGAACCAGAACGGTGGCGAGCACTCTGCTCCACGTTTTCTTCATGAAAAATCCCTCCAATAGATTTGGGACAGCATCGAAATCTGTCCCCTTTTTATGGTTACACTATATTGCCGCTGCGAGAAATGCACAATCCCCACTGCGGTACAAATGTAACACTTTTGCACATTTCCCAGCGCTTGATGAAACACACGTCACCATTATGTGCGCACCGATACAGAATGCGTATGGACAAAAAAAGCCTGCCGTCCGTGGGATACGGACAGCAGGCTTTGCACTGCGGGATCAGATCATAATGCCGCGCTTTTTGGCCTCGAAGGTCAGCTCGTCGCGGAAGTCGGGGTGCGCAATGGCGATCAGCTGGCGGGCACGCTCGCCAAGGCTGCGGCCGCGCAGATGCGCCACGCCGTACTCGGTGACGATGTAGTCGACATCATTCTTGCTCGTCGTGACGACGGCGCCCGGGGTGAGGATGGACTTGATCTTGCTGATCGTGCCGCCCTTGGCCGTGGACGTGAAGGCGATGAAGCTCTTGCCGCCGCGGGACTGGCAGGCGCCGCGGACATAGTCGATCTGGCCGCCGGAGCCGGACATGTGCTTCGTGCCGACCGACTCGGCGCAGACCTGACCGAAGAGGTCGACCTCGACCGCGGCGTTGATGGAGATCATGTTGTCGTTCTGGCAGATGACGTCCGGATCGTTGACGTATTCGACCGGCAGGATCTCGACGGCCGGGTTATCGTCGATATAATCATAAATGCGCTGCGAACCGAAGGCAAACGTCGTGACGGTCTTGCCGCGGTGGATCTGCTTTTTGCTGTTGTTGACCGCGCCGCACTCGATGAGCTCGACCATGGAGTCGGTGAACATCTCGGTGTGGATGCCGAGGTCGTGCTTGCTCTTGAGCGCCATGCCGGTCGCGTCCGGGATCGCGCCGATGCCGAGCTGCAGGCACGCGCCGTCCGGAATGCGCTCGGCGATGAGGCCGCCGATCGTCTTGCTCACCTCGTCGAGCTGGACCGGGGGCAGGACCGGCAGATCGTGGTTATACTCCACGATGGCGTCGACCTGCGAAATGTGGATCAGCGAACCGCACAGGCCGCGGGGCTGACGGTCATTGACCTCGAGGAAAATGCGCTTGGTCTTGTCGAGCATGGCGTCGATATACGAGCCGTTGAGCGCCAGACTGAAGTAGCCGTGGCGGTCCATCGGCGCGACCTCGACGCACACGGCGTCATAGTCGTACTCCGTGCGGATGCGGGTCGGGAAATCGCGGTAATATGCCGGGATGATATCGGCATAGCCGGCGTTGACCGCCTTGCGCGCCGCGCTGCTGGAAAACCAGCTGTAGCCGGTCATCTTGCCGGCCAGCGTGGGGTCGGTATAAAACTCGAACGGGTACGCATCGAGCAGGGCCTGCACCTTCACGCCCGTAATATCGCTGTTGCGGATGCGCTCCGCGATTGCGGTCATGATGGCCGGCGTCTGCGAGGTCGCCGTATCCATGCCGAGCAGCCAGCCGGACTGCACCTGCTGGGCAATCTTATCCGGCGTCGTCAGTTTTTCCTGATACATCTTCTGATAGTCTGTCATAATTTGCTCTCCTAAAACAAAAAATATGAACACATGGGTATAAATAATATACACGATTCGAAAACGTAATTCAAGAGGGCGCGCGTCCGTTTTGCGATCCTTGCAAAAAATCCGTCACATTTTCAGGAAAATGAGAGGTTTTCTCACGTGAGAAAGTATGATATGATATTGTGAGATTTGTTTGAATTCTTGAATGACTGGATCTTTATCCTCTATTTTTCATGCGGCTCTCATTTCTTCCGGTTACAATGAGCAATGTCGCATCATGCGGCGGGACGCTCCTGCCAATTCAAAAAATAAGGAATGATACGACAACATGACGATCACGATTGTCTGTGATATTCTGGGCGAAGAAAACAATGGCACCACGATCGCCTGCATGAACCTCATCCGCTTCCTGCGCGCGCAGGGGCACACGGTGCGCGTGGTCTGCGCCGATCAGGACAAGGCCGGCAACGAGTGCTTTTACGTCGTGCCAGAGCTGAACCTCTACCTGCTCAACCCGATCGTGGAGCGCAACGGCGTGACGCTGCCGCGCCTGGACCGCTCCCTGCTCGAGGACGCGATCCGCGACTGCGACGTCGTGCACACGACGTTCGTGCTGCAGCTGTCGCACACGGCGGTGAAGATCGCCAAGGCGTACAACAAGCCCATCACCTCCAGCTTCCACTGCCAGGCCGAGAACGTCACGGCGCACTTTCTGTGCAAGGATCTCGATGCGATCAACCGCGGCGTCTACCGTGCCTGCTACCAGATGGTGTATCAGTATTCGGACATCATCCATTACCCGACGCAGTTCATCCGCGACACGTTTGAGGCCGTCGTCGGCCCGACGAACGGCCGCGTGATCTCCAACGGCGTCAACAGCATGTTCACGCCCGGCCCGGCCAAGCGCCCGGCGGGACTGGAAGGCAAGTTCCTCATCGTCTCGACCGGCCGCCTGTCGAGCGAAAAGAATCAGGAGATCCTCATCGAGGCCATCGGCCGCTCGGCCCACCGCGAGCAGATCCACCTGATCCTCGCCGGTGAAGGGCCGCGTGAAGAGCATTACCGTCATCTGGCCGAAAAATGCGGCGTCGACATGGAGATCGCGTTTTTCTCACGGCAGGACCTGCTGAATCTGCTGCGCTGCGCCGACCTCTACTGTCACCCCGCCGAGGTGGAGATCGAGTCCATCGCCTGTCTGGAGGCCATCGCCTGCGGGCTGGTGCCGGTCATCGCCAACTCCCCGAAGAGTGCGGCCAAGGCATTCGCGCTCGACGAGAAATCTCTATTTAAAAATAAGGACCCCGAGGATATGGCCGCCAAGATCGACTACTGGGTCGAGCACCCGGCCGAGCGCGCGGACTACAGCCGGAAATATCTCGAGAGCGGCACGCAGTTTGAACAGCAGAGCTGCATGCGCCAGATGGAGCAGATGCTCTTTGACGCCGTCGCCCTGCGCGGTGAGCCGGCATGAGCCGCAAGACCATCTATTATCACGACCCGCTGCACGACGACTTCGCGCCGACGAACGGGCGCATCCGGCCGAAGCCGATCGGCGCCGACTTCCCCTATGAGCACCCCAGCCCGGTCTGGCAGGCGCTCGCGTTCGTCGTCTACCGGCTGATCATGACGCCGTTTCTGTTTTTGTACTGCAAGCTCGTTTTCGGCCTGCGGATCGAAAACCGCAAAGTGCTGCGCGAGCTGCCCGGCGGCTATTTTCTCTACGGCAACCACACGAACACGCTGGCGGATGCCTTCATCCCGACGCTGCTGGCGTTCCCGCGCCGCGCAAACATCGTCACCGCGGCGGACACAGTCTCCATTCCGGGCGTGCGCAACATCGTGCAGATGCTCGGGGCCGTCCCGCTGGCCGACACGATCGACGGCACGCGGCAGTTTCTCGCCGCGCTGCACCGGCGGCTCGAGCGCCGTCAGCCCATTATGATCTACCCGGAGGCGCACATCTGGCCATATTATAATGGTATCCGCCCGTTCCCGGACACAGCGTTTGCCTATCCGGTGCGCGAGCAGGTGCCCGCCGTCGGCGTGGTGGTCGTCTACCGGCAGCGGAAGCTGCTGCGGTTTCTGCCGCCGTGCATCACCGTCGTTGTCGGCGAGCCGGTCTACCCGGACGCATCCCTGCCGCCGCGCAGCGCCCGCCGGGCCCTGCATCAGAAAGTCTATACATTCATGTGCGATACCGTCGCCCGGCGGCGCAGCTATGCGCACATCGAATATCTCCCCGCACAGGACACACAACCGGCCGCGCAATGACCGCGCCGCACGAACAGAAAGGTGGGATCCCGCTTGGCACATTTGACCGAAGCCGCCATCCAGGATGCGTTCCTGAAGCTGCTGTCCGAGCAGCCGTTTGACAAGATCACCGTGACCCAGCTCGTGGACGAGTGCCAGATCACGCGCCGGACGTTTTACTACCATTACTCCGATCTGTACGAGCTGCTGGACACCATCCTGCGCCGCGAGACCGAGCGCGCGCTCGATGAATTTGAGACGACCGGCAGTTGGGAGGAGTGTATGATCACCGCCTCCCGCTTCGCGCGCGAGCACAAGCGCGCCGTGTACCACATTTACACCTCCTCGCACCGTCTGGAGCTGGAAAAGCACGTGGACCGCATTTCCGGGGAAATGATGCACAGCTATGTGGAGGCGCAGGCCCACGGCCTGCGCGTGAGCGAGGCGGACAAAAAGCTCGTGTGCGACCTCTACCGCTTCGGCATCACGGACATTTTCTACGAATGGCTCGAAAACGGGATGAAAGAGGATCTCGAGGCGCAGATCCGCCGCCTGAGCCTGCTGTTCACCGGCAACATCCGCGCCTCCCTGTCCCGGGTGCAGATCCCGGCCGAATCGTAACCATCCCCGGCGGGCACAGCAGCGTGTCCGCCGGGTCCATTTCACCAGCAAAGGAGATTTGTCATGCCGATTCTCGATCATCTGGAGCCGCGCGCTGTCTTTTTCTGTTTTGAGCAGCTGTGCGCCATCCCACACGGCTCCGGCAACACGAAAGCCATCAGCGATTACCTTGTTCGCTTCGCAGCCGAACATCAGCTGCGCTGCATTCAGGACGCGCACAACAATGTCATCATCTTCGCACCCGGCACGCCGGGGTATGAATCTGCCGCCCCGGTCATCCTGCAGGGGCATATGGACATGGTCTGCGAGACTGCGCCGGACTGCACGAAGGACATGGCCCGCGAGGGGCTCGACCTCTTCGTGGACGGCGATACGATCGGCGCACGCGGCACAACGCTCGGCGGGGACGACGGTATCGCCGTGGCCATGGCGCTGGCGATCCTGGCTGCGGACGACATCCCCCATCCCCCGCTCGAGGTCGTCATCACCGTCGATGAGGAGACCGGCATGCTCGGCGCGGCCGCACTGGACGCCTCCGTGCTGAAGGGGCGCACGATGCTCAACCTCGACTCCGAGGACGAGGGCGTGCTCACCGTCAGCTGCGCCGGCGGCAACGTGTCCGTGTGCACGCTGCCGGTCACGCGCGCGCCGTTTTCCGGCACAGCGCTGACCGTGACGGTCGGCGGTCTGCTCGGCGGCCACTCAGGCGCAGAGATCGACAAGGGCCGCGGCAACGCAAACCTCCTCATGGGCCGCGTGCTGTACGCGATCAGCGAGCGCACACCGCTGCGGCTCGTCTCCGTCGCCGGCGGCCTGAAGGATAACGCCATCCCGCGCGAGAGCCGGGCCGTCATCGCCGTGGCCGATGCAGCCGCCGCGCAGGCGGCGATCGCGGACATGGACGCCGCGTTCCGGCACGAATACGCGGCCGCCGACCCGGATGTGTCCGTGCGCGTTGACGCAGCCCAGGCGCAGCAGCCGCCGATGGACGAGGCGTCCACGCAGCGCGCCGTGTGCATGCTCTGCTGCCTGCCGAACGGCATTCAGGCCATGAGCCGGGACATTCCGGGTCTCGTGCAGACGTCGCTGAATCTCGGCATCCTGACGACGGATGCGGGCACCGTGCAGGCGTCGTTCTGCGTGCGCAGCAGCGTGTCCACGCAAAAGGAGATGCTCGTCGCGCGCCTGCGCTGCCTGATGGCGCAGCTCGGCGGCACGGTGGCCGTCTCGGGCGACTACCCCGCGTGGGAATACCGCAAGGACTCGCCTCTGCGCGAGCGGATGGTCGCGGTCTTCCGCGAACAGTACGGCCGCGATCCGAAGGTGGAAGCCATCCACGCAGGCGTCGAGTGCGGACTGTTTGCCGGGAAGCTGCCGGGGCTCGACTGCGTGTCCTTCGGCCCGGATCTGACGGAGATCCACACCTGCCGCGAGCGGATGCACATTGCCTCCGTGCAGCGCGTCTGGCGCTACACGCTCGAGGTGCTGCGCCGCTGCAAATAAGCGAACATGCAAAAACCGCCCTGCACCGATCGGTGCAGGGCGGTTTTTCTGTTGGGATGTTACTTGCGCAGTTCGTGCTCGTCGCTGCGCTTGCGTGCGGCCACGGCCACGATGCCGGACAGCGCGACGAGTGCGATCATGTTCGGCAGCACCATGAGCTGGTTGAACATATCCGTCAGCTCCCAGACCAGATCATTGGACAGGCAGGAGCCGAGGAAGATGAAGATGATGGCGATGATGGAGTAGGCAAGGTTTGCCTTCTTGCCGAAGAGATAGTTGACATTGATGCGGCCGAAGAGGTTCCAGCCGACGATCGTCGAGAACGCGAAAAACAGCAGGCAGATGGCCACGAACGCATTGCCGAGCGTATTACCGAACACGCTCGAGAACGCGAGCTGCGCCATGTTCGTCTTGGAGATGCCGTCGACCGCGCCGTGGGCCAGCGGGCCGTTACCGGCGTAGAGCGTGGAGATGACGACGAGCGCCGTCATGGTCAGGACGACGAACGTGTCGATGAACACGCCGATCATTGCGACCGTGCCCTGCTCGTGCGGGCTCTTGACGTTGGCCAGCGCATGCGCGTGCGGCGTGGAGCCCATACCGGCCTCGTTCGAGAACAGACCGCGCTTGGCGCCCTGGCTGATGGCCGTCTTGAGTGCGTAGCCGATGCCGCCGCCGATGATGGACTGCGGCACGAAGGCGTACTTGAAGATCATGCCGAAGGTCTCCGGCACGTAGCGGATGCGGGCAAAGAGCACGATCAGGCCGCCGACCAGATACAGGCAGGCCATGACCGGCACGATCTTCTCCGTGACGGAGGCGATGCGCTGCACGCCGCCGATGAAGATAAACGCCGCGATGGCGGAAACGATCAGGCCCATGACCCAGCTCGGGATATGGAATGCGTTCTGGCACGCCTCACCAATGGAGTTGGACTGCACCATGGAGCCCATGAAGCCGAGCGCCAGAATGATCGCGACCGCGAAGAAACCGGCCAGGAACTTGCCGAAGCCGTTCGGGAATGCGCGCTTGATGTAGTACACCGGGCCGCCGAGGACCGTGCCGTCCGGCTCGACCACGCGGGTCTCCTGCGCGAGCACCGCCTCGGCATAGATCGTCGCCATACCGAAAAACGCGATGATCCACATCCAGAAGATCGCGCCGGGGCCGCCGATGAGGATCGCGCCGCAGGCGCCGACGATGTTGCCGGTGCCGACCTGCGCCGCGACGGCCGTCGCCAGTGCCTGGAACGAGCTCATGCCGGATTTGTGCTTCTCGCCGTTGAGACTGAACTCGCCGAAGAAGCGCCGCCAGCCCTCGCCGAAGCAGCGCACCTGCACGAACCGCGTGCGGATGGTGAAATACAGACCCGCGCCGAGCAGCAGGATGATCAGCACATAGTCTGACAGGTACATGTTGATGGTCTGCACGATTTTGAGTAAGGTATCCATGTTGTTTCTCCCTCTGCATTGAATTTTTGCAAAGCAAAAAGCTGCCGGTCGTTTTGACCAGCAGCTCCAGAGAACAAACAGCGCTTGAACGCCCGCACACATCGGGCATTCGCTCTGTCCTTTTGCCTGAGAGATTCGGCTTTCGCCTTGCACCTTCGGCACCCGCTTGGCGCGGGATTCTCCAGAGTTCCTCCGCCTCCAGTCTCAGCCGAGCCGATCCTTGAGGTTTCGACGGATATTTATTTGATTGCGTCGAGTATTATGACATACACATACAGGGCTTGTCAAGCCCTAACTTCAAAAAAAGTTCACAAATTGCCGGTGCCGTACATCAGCGCCGTGAGCGCGACGACCGGCGCCGTCTCGCAGCGCAGGATCCGCTCGCCCATGGAGCAGATGTGCATGCCGAGCTTGCGGGCCATGTCGGCCTCGAACTCGGCAAAGCCGCCCTCCGGCCCCGTGATGATGGCCGCCGATGCGATCGGGGACGCCGTGTGCTCGATCGCGTCGCGGATCGTCTCGCGCTCGCCGGTCTCGTACATGAACAGCGGCAGATCGGCGTGCAGCGCGTCGTTGAGCACAGCGACGAAGTCCGCCTCATAGCGCACCTGCGGGATGATGCCGCGGCCGGACTGCTTGGCCGCCTCCTCAGCGATGCGCTGCCAGCGCTCGAGCTTCTTTTCCATATTGACGGCCTTGGCCACGCAGCGCGTGCAGGAGAAAAACACGATCTCGGACGCGCCCGCCTCCGTGCACTTCTGCACGAGAAAGTCGCTGCGCTCCCCCTTCGGCAGGCCGGCAAACACCGTCGAGCGCACAGTGGGCTCTGCCTTGCACGGCACGACCTCGATGACCTCGGCCTCGGCCTCGTGCTCCAGCGTCTGCACCAGGCGGCACTTGTAGTCGCGCCCCGCCCCGTCGCAGATAACAATGTCGTCGCCCGCGCGCAGACGCAGCACGCGGATGTGGTCGGCGTCGCGGCCGCGGATGATCGCCCGGCCATTCGGGAAATTCGTACCTGCTATGAAAAATCGAGCCATAATGGTCGCCTCCGATGCATGATCTCTGCCGTGATTATGGCACACTTTGCACGTTTTTGCAAGCCGGGCCATAGCATGATGTGGGGGTATGGACGATGCAGGATTCCGTTTTTCTTGACAACCGCACATTTCGGCGCGTCTGGCAGCGTGTAGCGGGCAGCATGGACGCGCCCATGACCACGCCGCCGGAAACCGGCACGCTGACCGATCTGCTCGCCGAGTGCATCCGCGCCAAGGCGGCCGGGGCTGCGTTTTACACAGCGCTCTCGCAGCGCATCCGCACCGGGCGGCAGCAGCTGCTCGGCATCGCGGCGCAGGAGCGGGCACATCAGAAGGAGCTGCAGGTGGAGTATTTTCTGCGCACGGGCGAGCGCTGCGTCCCGCCCGCCGCCTGCCCGCGTCTGGGCACGGCCGCGCAGGATCTGCGCTGCGTCTATACGCAGGAGCTTAAGCTGGCGGAGCGGCTCGGCGCGGCGGCGAACACCGCGCCGTCCCCGCTGCACCAAACGCTGGCCGCCATGGCGCAGCAGGACCGCTGCCACGCCCAAGCCGTGCGAAACCTGCTCGCCTGTCTGCTTGGCTGAGACAAATCCGCACAAAAAATGCGTTTCTTTCAAAATGGTACTTGACTTTATGACGAATCTTGATTATAATGTGCAAGCTGACAACTTAAAATGTAAGCAACCCGAACAGAACGTGGAGAAGTCGCGTAGCCTGGTCGAGCGCGCACGATTGGAAATCGTGTATACCCCACAAGGGTATCGAGGGTTCGAATCCCTCCTTCTCCGCCAAACAGGTATTGGACGAACACCTATTTCTTCAGCGGCGGTTTCGCCGTGAAATGTTCGCTCTGATCCACAACAGAAAAGCGCCGTCTTGGGAAGAATCCCAAGACGGCGCTTTTTCTATTATAATATCGATTGTGCATATTTCTAAACTTGCGTCTGAAACACGAAAATGGTATAATATAGTCATAATATTGTTATATCTCATTTTGTGATAACAACATGACTAAGTTCCTCATCAAGTAATCTGTGGAATGTTCATTTGCTGTATCGCCGTGGTTTTATTCAATGGAGAACTATGAGCTATTGGCTAGTTAAGAAGATATACCATAATAAGCGGGTTTAATACAATCCTAAAAAAACGAAAGAAGGCTCATGGTTATGCAAGATTTAAATGCCACAATTTTCTTCAAGGCAAAATTTCATATTTACGCTACGAGCGGTGAGAACGATGACCTTCTGTGGAAACTCATATTAGGCATTCGTTCTTGGATCACCAAAAAGTTGAATCGGCCCGGCTGTCCTCCTGTTATTGAATCCTCCCTGCATAAGTGGACTTCCTTCAAGAAGGGCGGTAAGTTTTATGATTTGGAGCCACTAAATAGAGTATACGCCGAATCCGTTTTTCATCAGGTCGAGGACAATCCATCTAAAATTTCCTGGGCGTGCAAAATTGTGGAAAAGCCAGAAGTTGAAAGTGGTTATGCGCCTCGTGAATGGATTACTGAAATTGGTTATCAAGCCGACACAAACACTTCTGCGGAAATATCATATGTTGTGACTTTCAGCGATCAGGCGGGGTTTATTGGGTTCTGCCAACCTGTACCGCAAGCGTCTATTCCAAATGTAATCAAAGCCCTACTTAGAGATACAAAAATCAAATGCAGTATTGGTCCAAATCAATTGTCCTACGATCCAATAAAACTTAAACCTGGCGATTTCCCCACCTTCGAGAAAATGTTGTTCAATCCTGATAGAGAAGTGCCGGTAATCTATTTGAGTCCACAGAGTTCTGACGAAGAACATAAGTGTTCACGGCTTCTTGTCGATCCTCAAAAATTAGCAGAAAATGTCACCGCAAATGCGCTGGTATATTATTCCGATTCCCTCGATTTTACTCGAGAAATGAATTATCTTGGGAATAGCAATTATCTATGCTCCGGAGGCGCAATACGGGTGTATCGTCCCCACATTGATGTGAGTGATGATAGTGACCCCCGACATCATAGATTTATTGCTGCACATTTTATTGAAGAACACGGTGAAGAAAAAATCATCGATATTCTTCGTAGAGCTTTGGCACAAGATGTCCATTTTTATGAAAGTCTTTTCCGAGTAGATGATTGTCGTTTCTTAATCGAAACCGATCTTCGTAAAGCCAAAATCGCACAAATTAAGATCCGGAGTCAAGGCGAAATCCGCGCAGCCGAAGAGCTAATTGATGAAGCCGCAGCGGAACGTGAGGAGTCAGAGCGAAAAGTTCTCAAACTTCTGGATGAAAATGATCAGCTTAAATCTGAAATACATAATCTCAAAGTTCGGGTTGAAATGCTCAAAGAACAATCTGAGAAATACAGGGATTTGGAGACTGCAACACAAGGGATTCGTGGAATTGCTGTGTATCCGAATACACCTCAAGCCATTGCGAAGTATTTCGAGACAGTCTATCCTGACCGAATCGTGTTTACTGAGCGAGCATATCGCTCTATGGACGAATGTACCACCAAAAGTGATGTTCTATGGGAGGCGTTTTACCACATTGCAGTAGATTTATACAACCTGCTAAAGAGAAATCCCGCTACAGCGTTTACTGACTTTAAGGATTATACTGGATGGGATTGTTCTCGTGGTGAAGGGGCTCAAACTCATGCCGACTCCAAGTTTATGCGTCAGCGTATTGACAAGTACAATGGGCAAGAAATAGACATTGAGCCTCATGTAAAAAATGGTTCGCAAGAAAGCGATCCCAAGTTTGTTCGCATACACTTTGCATATGATCCAAATGTTGCCGACAAAATCATTGTGGGACACTGCGGAAAACATCTTGACAATTACAGTACAAGAAAAGCTCGAAAATAACTATTGAGGTCTCATTCTTGGATTTTTCTCAAATTTAAAGTTGTATTCTAAAACACTGATGTTATAGAGTGTGTGCTTTGATCCACAACAGAAAAGCGCTATCTTGGAAGTAATTCCGAGACGGCGCTTTTTTATTACTATCCGCACATTCGATTTACGCTAATTCTCCTGCTACAATGGTTGCGGTAACCGAAGGAAGAGCAGCGTATGAAGCAGAAATACTATGTGGAACTGAACCGGCAGGAATGGCGGCTTATCATTGAGGGGCTGAACCGGTTCCGTAACAAGCTGATTGCAGCGGGACGGTATGGTATACAGATGCCGTGGACGAGGTGCTAATCAAAGTCGCCAAGGCAAAGCCTCGGAAGTATAGGCTGCGGGGATGGAGGCGCTGATGATGGAGAACTATATTACCGATGGACGCACAGGGCTGAAATATGAATTGGTCGGTGACTATTACCTGATTGCCGGGGATGATGAGCCGGAGGAAGATCGGCCAATCGGGGTATGGGGGCAGCGGCATCTCCGCTATCTCAAGGAGCATCGCCGTGTGCGCTATGCCAACCTGCTGACAAATGGCGAATTGAATGCCTATCTTGCGGATATTGACCGGCAGGCGGAGGCGCTTTTTCTTCGGATTGACCGTCAGCGTTGTATTACTGAATATTTCCGGCATGGATTACTCTCCCTTCATTTTCAGGAATCCCTGCTTGAAGGCATCCGGGAAGATGAATGTCTTTTCGCCAATACCAAAGGTGACACGGATGTGTTTCTGCGCTTTGTCAATCTTGGTGATCGTACCTTCTCCGAATGCTTTGTGCAGAACAATGGAGCAATCCTTAACATCGGGTGCGACAAACTCCTCTTGCTTGGCTGCCATTTTCGCTGCAGCAGAAGCAGTAGGCTTGACACCATACTGCGCGGTAACGGAGGGTTTTTCAACAGCATGATGATTCATAGATTTTTTGAAAGCCTCCCTGCTATTCGACGCGGAGCATCCGATA
>OIWM01002131.1_pt1 | contig 17222 bp, 15 predicted proteins | sample 1587451 | NCBI WGS metagenome assembly OIWM01 (sample SAMEA3888907, study PRJEB22519) | human gut metagenome | biome: human gut; feature: human-associated habitat; material: faeces | place: Denmark | collected 2011
GGGTCGTGCCCAGCACGATGATGCCGCCGCCCGCCATGAGCTGCTTGATGCCCTGGCTTTTGGCCGCTGCGTTATCCGAGCCGTAGCCCTCCAGCAGATTGACCACGCCCCACACGGCAAGGCCAGCGCCCAGCGCCACGACGAGAGTTTGCAGGGTAGTAACGGCAGAAGCAAAAAACTGCATAAGTCCTCCATTTCTCCGGGGGGCAAAGCCCCGGCCATGAAAAAAGCCGCCATTTCTGGCGGCAGCTACGAATCCTCTGGCCACCGTGACCAGAGGTTATACAAAGGCATCCGGGTCGTCGAGATCGTCATAGTTGAGGATGTCCTCGTCCTCGCCTGTGATCGTCTCATCCGGCACGTCCACCTTGTAAACGGTATAGGTTTCGTTGGGGTTGAGTTTGTCCATCCGCCGCGTCACAAGGCTGTTGAGATCAAAAGCGTTTTTCACCTTGTCGGCCTCGGCGGTGTATTTATAGTTGGGATGCTGCTTCAAATCGTACTTCTTGGAGTAGAACGGCGGCAGGCCCCGAAGCTGCAAAATGCACCGATCTCCGGGCATGGTGGCAAGCTCGCTGGGGGTCATCAGCTCCCGGCCCAGCCGCTGCGTGTTCTGGCTGTAGCTTTCGGACTGCCCACGGGAGCGCCCCTCGGTCTGCATGGAGATGGTGGCCTTTCCCAGCCAGTTCTCCGAGATTTCCTTGATAGTGGAGCTTTCGCGTCCGCCGAGGAACAGCACACTATCCATGTTGCCGAGGATGGTTTCCGCGTTCTTGTCGTAGATGGCCTTGCACTGGGCCAACTGCTGATACAGCAGACACAGGCTGATCTCACGGGAACGGATGACGGCCACCAGCTTTTCAAGCTGGGGCACCTGTCCCGTATTGGCCGCCTCGTCCCACAGTACCCGCACATGATGGGGCAGCCTGCCGCCGTGAACATTGTCCGCCCGTTCACACAGGAGGTTGAACATCTGCGAAAAGGCCAGCGCCACAAGGAAATTGTAGGTGCTGTCCGTGTCGCTGATGCAGAAGAATGTTGCCGTCCGGCGATCTCCCATGCGGTCAAGCTCCAGTTCATCATAGGACATGATCTCCCGAAGCTGGGGAATGTCAAAGGGGGCCAGACGTGCGCCGCAGGAAATGAGGATGCTTTTGGCCGTCTTGCCGCTGCTTAGCTTGAATTTACGGTATTGCTTCACGGCGAAGCAATCCGGCTTGCGTTTGGCAAGGCCGTCAAACATATAATCCACGGCGTTTTTATAGTTTTCATCATCCTCCTTGACCTCCATGCCGGAGATCATGTCCACCAGCGTATTTATATTCCGATCCTCGGCAGGCCCCTCGAAAATGATGTAGGCAATCAGGGCGCAGTACAGAAGTGTTTCCGCTTTCGTCCAGAACGGATCGCCCTCCTTGCCTTCGCCCTTGGTGTTGGTGATCAGGGCGTTCACGAATTTCAGGATGTCGGCCTCGTTGCGGATATACGATAAAGGGTTGTAGTGCATGGACTTGGAAAAATCTATGCTGTTGAACACCTTGATCTGATAGCCCCGGCGCTGGAGAAAGGCCCCGACCTGCCCCAGCACACCGCCCTTGGGGTCTACCACCACATAGGAGGAATGGGCCTGCAAAAGCTGGGGTGTGAGCCAAAAGCGGGTCTTGCCGGAGCCGGACGAACCGATCCCGCAGAAATTGAGGTTGCGGGCGTTGGCGGGATTTTTGGGGCGGGTGTTCATGGTGAGCCGTTCCGTGGCGGTCACCAGCATATTGTTTTCAAACTTGGGGTCAATGAACGGCTTGATGTCTTTTTCGTTTCCCCAGCGGGCCGTGCCGTACTCAGCATCGCGGCGAAATTTCTTTGCTTTTTTCGCCTTGCAGTAGATCAGCAGCCGGAAGCCGACTGCGCCCACAATGCCGACAAACCAATCCAGCGGGGCAAGGCCGGGAGCAAAGCTGGCAAAGGCCGCGCCGATGGTCTGGCCCAGCCCCAGCAGCTTTACCCCGAAGCCAGCACCAACGGCCAGACGGTACGCCGTGCCGATTTTCAGGCAAAACCAGCCGATGAACAGGTACGGGATATTCGGAAGAACATACTTTCTGATTTTATCTGTCACCATGCGCCGCCTCCTTTGTCAATTCCCGCTGGGGCTGCTTTTTCACCTGTTCCTCTGCCCGCCGGAGCTGCTCCCGGATCGGTGTCTGCCGGGACTTGGCCCGTTTTAGTTCCAACCGGGAATACTCGGCAAAGCAGCCTGTGATGGCGTCGGCCTGCCGTGCCTTGAACAAAAGCAGATATTTTTGATCCCCCACACGGCGGATGGCATAGTCCACGCCCCATTTCCGGGCCACCTTGTCAAACAGCTTGGGCGTGTCCACCTCAATAGCGTTGGTGTCCCCGCCGTGGCCCATGAGTTTCCGCACACTCTGCTTGCCATGGGGTGTCTGCGCCTTGCGGTGCTCCTTGGCGATCTTCCGGCCCACGGCTGCCACCACATAGGCCAGCGCACGGGCGGTCAGCTTGGACGCCTTGACGCTGATGGCGATGGTCTGCCGGGACACTTCATCTCCGACGATAGCTTACACCTCCTTTGCCCTCTGGCCACCGTGACCAGAAGCGGCCTATCTTTCCTCGCGGCTGGCGGGGAGCCGCTGCTTTTCCTCGTTCAGCGCCGAACGGTCTATGACCTCCTGATACGCCGCCATCTGCTCCCGGATATTCAGCTTGGGATAGGCAAAGATGCGGTGCTCCGGGGGAATATCCTCCATCCCGTGATACTGCTCCACAAAGCTGCCGCCATTATTGAACACATAGCCGCCGGGGGCAAAATGGCCGCCCTCGTTGATCCGTGCGTCCCGCCCGTAGGCTTCAAAATCGAAGTAGGGCAGCACATTGTCCGGCACATCCAGCATTTCCATTTCCTCAATGTAGACCCGGCCCAGCGCCTCCTCGCTGTCAATGCCGGGGTAAAAGTCATAGCAATCCAGATTTTGCGCGAGGTTGATCAGGTCATGGACGCTGCCTGTGTATTCGCCGCTGTCAATGACGGCCTCAAACTTTTCAATGTCGCTCTGGTCGAGGTCAGACAGCACATGGGCCAGATGGTTCAGCTCGTCAATACTTTCATACTCGCCCAAATGGTCATACAGGCCCAGCACATCACCGTCGAATGAGGTAATGAAGATTTCCTCATACCGTACCCCATCCACGCCGATGCGCTTCAAAAGGGCCTGCACCTCCTCCGTGGTGGCCGGGAATTTCAGCGTTTCGCCCACAAGCCGCCCCTCGTTGTATTTGCCGAGGTTGGTTATGTAGGCTTCAAACAGAGATGACATATCAGCGGCGGCCCTGACGCTTTACGGTCAGGATGCCGTCCAGCGTGGTTGCCGTGATTCCCAGCCGCTGGGCAACAGCCACATCGTTTTTCATGCTTTCCGTGGAGATACTGCCGCACACCACCAGCACATGGGAGCGGCGGAGCAGGTCACGGCCCATGTCGATGCCGCTCTTGTGCTCCTCGGGAACGGCGTCGTTCAGGAAAAGGGACTGATAGAGCATGGGGCAGATGGGCGAAAAGCCCGCCTCATAGACGGCGCGGCAATACTTGGCGGCCTGCTCCGTCGCCTCGCAGGGATCGCCGCTCCACGCGGCAGTGATATACGCAAGGGGTCGTTTCATTTTGAAAACCTCCGTTTTTATATAATGTAGTGGGTCAACCTTTTTCCCCCGCCCTTTTCCAATCTTGGAAAAGGGGGCAGCTCTGGAGGATATACCCCCGCCGCTTGCCGGAGAAAAAGCACAGCCGGGGCAGGCGGTCAAGGGCAAGGCCGCCGGACACGGCGGGGCAAAGCCCCCTTGACAGCCCACTCCCGCCTGTGCTCGATTACGGGCGGCGACGGGGGATATAACCGCAAGAGCCATATCCTATCGGGGCAGCAAAAAGCCTCTGGTCATAGTGGCCAGAGGTCGTTACTTTTCCATATCCATTTTCTTGTCGGGCTTGGCAAGCTCGGGCGGCTGCCGCTCTTTCCAGTCCTCCAGCAGCGTCATGATCTGGTCTTTCATCTGCCGGGGCGTGGCCTCCTTGCCAAAAAACTTTTCCAGTTCAGCGCCAGTAATGATCACGTCACGATCCTCCTTTTTCTTTTCTTCACACAAAATACCGTCGATCACATCCGGGGAGAGCTTGTTTTCCTTGTCCAGCTCGCGGAGCCGTTTTGCCTGACCCTTGGAGGGCGAAGCCTGCTGGCCCTCAATGGACACGGCGATATACTTCTGGTGCTTGGGGCGCACACGGGAAATTTCCACAGCCGGGGTGAAAGACAGCTTTCCGTCATCCATCGTCTGCTTCAATTCCGGCACAAGATCATTGAGCCAGATATACCGCTGCACGGTTTTCACGCTCATGCCGTTGCGCTGGCCCACGCTTTCAAGAGAGAGCTTTCCGGCCTCGGCGCTGTCGCCTCGTGCTCCCTGATGCTTGATGGCCTCATACTGCATTTTCAGGGACAGGGCCTTTTCGCTGGGCAAAATCGTTTCACGCTGACGGAGGTTGTCATCCGTCATAGCGAGAATAGCCTCGTCATCCGTCATATTGCGGACGATACAGGGCATATTGCGATACCCGGCAAGTTGGCTGGCCATCTGGCGGCGGTGGCCCGCGATGATCTCATAGCCGCCGCCCTCACGGGGACGCACCAGCGCGGGCTGGTTGACACCGCCGTTGCGGACGCTCTCCACCAGAGATTTCATTTCCGCATCGTCACGGACACCGAAAGGATGATCCTTGAACGGATGCAGGTCGGAAAGGTCAAGATAGACGATTTCCTCTTTTTCGCCTCTGGTAGCGTCACGGGGCGTAGGCGGCACTTCCGGGGCCGGGGGCGCTGCCTTTTCTTCGGGGGCCGCATGGGTCTTGCCAGCCTTGGGCGGCTTACCCTGCTCCGGGGCCGTTTTTTCCGCCTTTGCCTCTTTCTTTGCCCCCGGCTCGGTGGGCGTGGCTTTTTCGGCTTTTGCAGGGCGGCCCCGTTTGGGCTTGGGCTTCTCCGGCTCCGGCATGGGCTTTTTCCATTCCTGCTTGCTGTACTCGGTGACGGAAACAGGCTGGGCTTCCGGCTCCTTGGGGATGTCCGGCGGAGCGTCCTTTTCCGGCGTGGAACGCATCGCGGAAAGGTCAATCACCTTTGCGGACGGAGCGGGGCCGCCGCCCACATCAGGGATTTCGGCCTGCTCCATTTTTGGGGCCTTTCCCGGCATTTCAGGCGGGGTCTGTTCCTCCGTGGTAGGGGGATGCTTGTTTTCTTCTGCCATGACACGAATAACCTCCTTGACAAGAATTTAGGCCATGCCGCACGGCTGGCCCATATCGGCACACAGAGAAAACGCTGTCTGCATACAAAAACACCGCCTATGTCCTGTTAGGCGGTGCATTGTGTAAGGCTTGGCAGCTCATTTTCAGTTGTTTTTCTCTGTGTGCCCTTGTCAAGCGATGTTTATGAAAATGAAACAGGCTGCTGCATAGAGATAGAGTTGCCGCGGCAAAAGCACATCTGCCCATGCTGTCAAAGCGAGACAGAGCGCATCCACGACCACCGTATACAACGAGTCAAGGATCTGGACATGCATGGAGTGCATACATATCTGTACCTGAGAAAGCGTAGGTATGCCTGCGGCTCCTGTGGGAAGCGGTTCTATGAGGAAAACAGTTTCCTTCCTCGGTTCCACAGAGTAACGAACCGCCTTGCCGCAAAGGTGATCTGTGACTTCAAAGACCTGCGCTCGGCAAAGGAGATCGGCAGGAAGAACAATATCTCGGCTCAGACTGCGCTGAGATATTTCAAGCTCGTGAACTACTCCTGCAAGGAGCTTCCGGAGGTACTGTCCATAGATGAGTTCAAGGGCAACGCGGGCGGAGAAAAGTACCAGACTATCCTGACCGACGCGAAAAGCAGGAAGATAGCGGACATACTTCCCAACCGCAAAAAGAGTGATCTGATCAGGTATTTCCTTACGTTTGAGAACAGAAAAGACGTGAAGTATGTAGTGATCGACATGAACCGTTACTTCAAAGAGACTGCTGAAATATGCTTTCCGAATGCCAAAATAGTGATCGACCGGTACCACGTAGTCCGTCAGGCCATATGGGCTTTGGAGAATGTGAGGAAGGCAGAGCAGAAAGCGCTCTCGGCCGCGTGGAGAAAGTTCTGCAAGCATTCAAGGAGATTGCTGTGCAAAAATAAGGAAAAGCTGAAGGACGAGGAACGTGAACATCTGAGGATCATCCTCGGTTTATCTACACGTCTTGAAATAGCTTATGATCTTAAGAACGACTTCTTAGAGTTTATGCGCTCTCCGGATTCGGCAACAGCAAAAGAACGGCTCGCCTTATGGTTGTTCCATGCTGAAAACAGCCATATCCCTGAATTTGAAGCCTGCATAACCGCCGTGCGCAACTGGTCCGAGTATATCCTCAACAGCTTTGATGTGCCATATTCCAACGGCTTCACCGAGGGCTGCAACAACAAGACCAAGGTACTCAAGCGCATTTGCTTCGGCGTCAGAAGCTTCCCCACTTTTAGGAACAGGATCCTTCACTGCGCTTCATGACCGACTGGGAAAGATAATGATCGCGTTGGAATAATCCTTCCAATCGAGTTCCTGCCCGCAGCGGTCACAGAAATGCTGGTATTCTCGGTCAAGCGTCAGCTTGCAGTACGGGCACACGGGATAGCAGCCGAGTCCACAGATAAAACGGCTCTCCGCAACGGCCATGGGTAGCCTGGAATCCGACAGCGGCGGGATCCTCAGCAGTTCGTTTGGTGTAAGCTCAAAGCCCTTACACAGCTTCTCAAGGACAATGATCGATGCGTTGGTCTGTCCTCTGGCAACACTGCCGAAGTATCTTGGGCTGAGGCCACAAAGCTCTGCGGCTTTTTCGTAACTGAGATCGCGGCCGCTGCACAGCTGAAGAATGGAAGTGGATAGATCTTTTGAAAACATCTTTTGCACTCTCTTTCTATTCAAGATGCTTTCAGCTTAGGAGCGGTATGCTGCTCCCTCAAGGAACGATACTGCCTAATTTTTACTTTTTCTCCATTTTCTTACAAAAACCTTAGAATCTCAAGTAGCTGTTTTATATACAGCAGAAAGGCGTGTGCGGCACGCCGCTCACGCCTTTCTGCTATTTCTTGCTAAGCTCTACCCCAACTATTGACACAGAGCCGAATAAAACAGCATTTCAGCTGCAAAAAACAGGCTCTGTGTCAATAGTTGTGCTTTGACTATTGACACAGAGCCGAAATTTTTTTGCCTGCTCTTTACAGTATATGTACCGCGTCCGGATCGAAGCGCAGGCAGCACTCCTCGCCGACAGCATAGATGCGCTTGTTCTTGGGGTTATTCTCGGTGAGCTTCACGAGGGTGTTCCCTACCATGACATGATAGTTCTGGTACGAGCCCATGAAACAGCTGAGTATGACCTTGCAGGGCAGGCCGCCCTCGTCGGCAAGCGTCGCCGCCTCGGGACGCAGGACGAGCGTGTAGTCCTTCCCCGCTTCGAGCCCGTCTGTTGCCGCGACGCGAAGCTCCGTGCCCTCGATGTTCATGACCGCCTGTGCGCCGTCAACACTCTTGAGAGTGCCGCGCAGGAAGTTTGCCTCGCCGATGAAGTCGGCGACGAACTCGCTGTTCGGGTGATAGTATATCTCCTGCGGGGTGCCGACCTGAGCGACAACGCCCTTGTTCATAATGATGATCTGATCCGACAGCGCCATTGCCTCGCTCTGGTCGTGCGTGACATAGATGGCCGTGATGCCGACCTCCTGCTGGATGCGGCGGATCTCCGTGCGCATGGAGACGCGCAGCTTCGCGTCAAGGTTTGAGAGCGGCTCATCGAACAGCAGAACGGACGGCTCGATGACCAGCGCACGGGCGAGCGCGACGCGCTGCTGCTGGCCGCCGGAGAGCTGGTTTGTCATGCGCCCCTCCATCCCCGTCAGCTCGACGAGGTCGAGGATCTTCATGACGCGCTCCTTTATCTCATCCTTCGGCACCTTGCGCAGCTTGAGACCGTAGGCGACGTTATCGAACACGTTGTAGTGCGGCAGCAGCGCGTAGCTCTGGAACACCATGGCCGTGTCGCGCTTATTCGGGGTGAGCTCGTTTATCGGCTCCTCGCCGAGGTAAATTTCGCCCTCGTCCGGGCTTTCAAATCCCGCGATCATGCGCAGGGTCGTGGTCTTGCCGCAGCCGGAGGGGCCGAGGAGCGTCACGAAGCTGCCGGGTTCGATGTTGAGCGAGGTATCATGCACGGCATAGAAGTCCTTGCCGGTTTTGGGATCCTGATATATTTTGGAGATATGCTCCAGACGGACGCCTTTCTTTGTTTTTTCCATGGCTCAGTCGACCTCCTTGAGTTTCTTGCTGGTGCCGAAGTGCTTGATGAACAGGTTCATCAGCAGCACAGCGCCGTAGGTGATGATGATAAGAATGGTTGCAAACGCGCAGGCAAGGCTGTAGGAGCCCTTCTCCGCAAACTCGTTGATCTGCACCGTGATGAGCAGGAACTGCGGCGTCACGAGCAGGATGATCGCGGAGATAGCGGTTATGCTGCGCACGAAGGCCGTGACGAGGCCGGAGAGGAAGGAGTCCTTAATGAGCGGGAGCGTCACGGTCATGAACACCTTGAAGCTGTCCGCGCCCATGTCGTAGGCGGATTCCTCGATGGACTTGTCGATCTGCCGCAGTGCAGATATACCGCTGCGCGTGCCGGTCGGCAGGGAGCGGACTACAAAGACGATGATGAGGATGAGCCCCGTGCCGTAGATGCCCTGCAGGAAGCCAGTGTGGAACACGCCGCTTGCAAAGCCGCGGATGTAGCCGACGCCGAGGACCGTGCCGGGGACGGCCATCGCGAGCATGGACACCGCCTCGATAAAGCCCTTGGCCTTGAACCTGCGCTTTACGACGAGGTAGGAGATTATCATGCTCAGCAGCGCCGTTATCGGGGCGGCGATCAGCGAGAGCACGAAGGAGTCACGGAAAGCCTGGAAGCCGTGGTAGCGCGTGAAGACAAGCTTGAACCACTTGCCCGTGAGCGGGAAGAACTTATAGCCCCAGGTCGGGAAGAACGAGCCAATCGGCACGCAGATATACATCAGGATAACGAAACCCGCAGCAAGCCCGCAGAGCACCGTCAGCGGAACGCGCACGCTCTTGTCCTCGATGAGCATCCTGCCGCGCGAGGCCTTGCCGGTCAGCGTCGCGGCGGTCTTGGCTTCGAGGTAATACTTCTGCACGGCGAACATCAGCAGTGTTATGCACAGCAGCACAACCGCCATCGCCGCGGCGCCGGCCTTGTCGTAGGCGCCGGTGATCTGAAGATAGATCGTCGTTGCCAGCGTGTCATACGAGCCGCCGATTATCATGGGGTTAGCAAAGTCCGCGATGGACTCGATGAAGGTCACAAGGAAAGCGTTGCCGAGGCCGGGGAGCATCAGCGGCAGCGTCACGCTCGTGAACACCTTCATGCGCCCTGCGCCCATGTCGCGCGCGGCCTCCTCAAGCGAGGGGTCGATGTTCTTGAGCAGTCCCTTGAGCATCATGTAGCAGACCGGGAAGAAGGTCAGCGTCTGGACGATGACGATGCCCCAGTAGCCGTAGACGCTGTTGTCGTAAATGCCGAGCAGGAAGCGCGTGATGACGCCCGCCTTGCCGAAGAGCATTATCATCGACAGCGACAGCACGAACGGCGGCGACACGACCGGCAGCATCGACACGACCTTGAACAGGCCGCCGACGAATTTGTTCATGCGCACATAGACCTCGACGTATGCGAACAGCAGACCTATGAGCGCGGAGAGTATGCCGACGAGGAAGCCCACCTTCAGCGTGTTAGTTATCGCCTTGGTGAAGGTCGGCATATTGAAGATGCGCTTGAAGATATCAAAGGTGAGCCCCTTATCGCTCACGAAGCTATCCACCAGCAGTATCGCCAGCGGGTAGAGAATAAACAAAGTCAGAAATGTTATCAGCACGACGATGGTCGTGACCATGATCGGGTCGGCCATGAGCTTCTTCCGATCCAGCGCCGCGCCCTGGCTTCTTGCCATATGTATTCTCCTCTCTTTGAAAGGATTCAGATTCTAAAAAAGGAAGGCGGCAGCGCCGCCTTCCTTGCGGATATTATTGATTACTCGGTCTTGAAACGATCCGCACCGGTGTCAGCGCCGGCAGCGGCGATAGCGTTCATGACTTCCTCAATGTAGGTGCCGATGTTCTGCTTTGCATCCTCGAAGTCATAGTCCATGACATTGTTGGGATCAAGGCCGAAGTCTGCTGCCTGAGTGGGCTGCTCGGCATTGTCAATGACGAGGAACTGGTAGGAGCCGTTGTCCTTGGCGAGGTTCACGCAGTCGGGAGACAGAGCGTACTCGATCCACAGCTTTGCAGCGTTGGGGTGAGCGCAGCCCTTGAAGATAGCGGTAGCGCCGATCTCGAAGGAGGTGCCGGAGCTGGGGATGATGAGCTCGATGTTATCATAGCCGTTGTCAACGATCTGGGTGATGCCGTCATGCAGGAAGCCGATGCCGATGACGCACTCACCGGTGCCGACGTTCTTGGACGGGCCGGAGCCGGACTTGGTGTAAACCTGGATGTTCTTGTCGAGGTCTACGAGGTACTGGATGCCTTCATCGTGGCCGTACTTCTGGATCATTGTGTTGATGACGAGCTTTGCGGTACCGGCGGTGTTGTAGTTAGACAGCCAGATAAGACCCTTGTACTCGTCCTTGAGCAAATCCTGCCAATCCTGAGGAGCCTCAAGGTTCATGCGCTCGAGCTCATCGGTGTTGACCATGAAGCCGAGGATGCCCTTGTAAATGCCGTACCAGTAACCGTCCTTGTCGCGGTACATATCGCTGAGCAGGTGGGAAGCGTTCTCCGCCTCGTAGGCCTCAAGCAGGCCCTCGCCGGCGACAACGTTGTACGGGTCGGTCGTGCCGCCGAACCAGACGTCAGCGGACGGGTTGCCGTTCTCTTCCTCGATCTTTGCCTGCACCTCACCGGTGGACAGACGCTGATAGGTGGTCTTTATGCCGTAGAGCTTCTCAAAATTCTCGCAGGCGGCGGCGAGGTACTCTTCCTCGCAGGAGCCGTAAACGACCAGTTCGCCCTCGGCCTGAGCCAGAGAGACGAGATCGTCAGCCGCGGGTTCGGCTGCGGGTTCAGCGGCAGGGGCCTCAGTCGCGGCCGGAGCGCTGTTGCCGCATGCGCACAGGGACAGAACCATCACGAGTGCAAGCAGCAGTGCCAGATACTTTTTCATGTGTTTTCCTCCGTTAGATTTATTTTGATCTCCCCACCCGCATGGGCTGAGAGAGATTTCCCGGTTTGCAGCTCGGGCATTATGTACACAACGCACAACAAATGTCCTTTGCATGTACGCATAAATTGTATAGCTTTTAAGAATTTCTGTCAACAGCTCCGCCGTTTCTTCTCAGTTTTCTCATTATTTTATCAGTCTTACCTAAGCCTATAATGAAATATACTCTTGTCTCCCCGACTTTGTGAAGGTATAATACCATATATCAGAACGTGGATTTAAGGAGATTTTGTCATGCCTACTACGTGGAACCGCTCCCCCGAGGATTTTCATAAGATATACTCCGCCAATACCGACGCATTCTACCGCGTCGGCGGCATCGCCATGGCAAAGGAGCTGGACGAGTTTATGACCCGCTGCGCGCTTGGGCTGTGGAGCCGCGGCGGCGGGATCACCCAGCGCCATGTCGACATGGCGAACCAGATATATTCCCGCAACCAGCCGCAGCCGAAATGGATGCTCTGGTCGCTGACAAGCTCCGTGTGTGAAAGCGAGGTCTTCCTTCCGCCGGTGTTCTACTGGAACCTTGCCGAGAACGATGCCAAGCGCGGCACCGAGGCCTCCCGCACCTTTATCCGCATGCTCACGAATATCCTGCTCTACCTCGCCGCAGTGGACGACGATGTCAGCTACGACGAGTCCGCCTACATAACCGAGTGTACCGACAAGCTCACCGCGATATGCGACACGAGCGGTGTGCGCAAGAGCCGCGAGGCGCTCAATCCCCTTGACTATGTCACAAGCTCCGAGCCGGGCTTTCAGGAAAAGCATCGCCTTCAGGAGCAGACTGCGGGCGGCGAAAAGTCCAAAGCGGGCGACGCTGAAAAAACCGACACCGAGGAGAAGAAGCCGGACTTTGACGAGCTCATGGCGCAGCTCGACTCCCTCGTCGGGCTTGACGATGTGAAGAAGGACATCAAGAACCTGATGAACCTTGTCAAGGTGCGCAGGCTGCGTAAAGAGAACGGGCTCCCCATCCCGCCGATGAGCCTGCACATGGTGTTCATGGGCAACCCCGGCACGGGCAAGACCACGGTCGCGCGCATCATAAGCGGGCTGTACGCGGCGATAGGCGTGCTGGAAAAGGGGCAGCTCATCGAGGTCGACCGCTCCGGGCTCGTCGCAGGCTACGTCGGGCAGACCGCGCTCAAGACGCAGGAGGTAATTAAATCCGCACTCGGCGGTGTGCTGTTTATTGATGAAGCCTACTCCCTCGCTTCCGGCGGTGAGAACGACTTCGGACGCGAGGCGATAGAGACGATACTCAAAGCGATGGAGGATCACCGCGATGAGCTTATCGTCGTCGTCGCGGGCTATAACGGGCCTATGGAGAAGTTCATCAACTCCAACCCCGGTCTCCAGTCGCGCTTCAATAAATACTTCTACTTCCACGATTATAACGGTGAGCAGCTCCTGTACATCTTCAAGGGTCAATGCAAAAAGAACGGCTACGCCCTCACAGAGGAGGCCGAAGCCGAGGCAAAGGCGATGTTTGAAGAGCTGTATGAGAACCGCGGCGAGAACTTCGGCAACGGACGCGATGTGCGCAATGTGTTTGAGGACACGGTCGTGCGCCAGTCAAACCGCGTCGCCGCGCTGGACGCGCCGACGAAGGACGACCTCATGCAGTTCCTCCCGGAGGATCTCAGGGACGCGGATGAGACCGGCGAGACAGACGCCGAAGAATAAGAGGGTAATAACATGAAACTGAAGCTGTGTTTCTCGGCACTCTGTGCCGCGGCAGTTATCCTGCTTGCTTCCCCTGCGGCGTATGCCGACAGCTATGATCTTTCCCTCGGCAGCATAAGCATCGACAGCACTGCTTCCGGGCAGACCGTCGTGCAGAACGGCAAAACCGCCGTAGACCAGGCTCCCGTGATAACCCAGAAGTCTGCGGAAGCGACGCAGAACACGATCTCTGTCCACGCCTCCTCCGGTTCAAAGGCCGTGCTCACGCTCGACGGCGTGAACATAGACACGAGCAGCGCGAGCGATAACGGCTCTCCCGTGTCCGTCAGCGGCAGCGGCAGCGTGAAGCTGTGCTTCCGCTCCGAAAACACGCTCATGGCCGGCCGCGTTCCGGGCATTGAAAAATCCGCCGGCGGCTGGCTCGAGATCGCCGGTGAGGATGACGCCGTCCTCAACACGACCGGCTCCCCCGGCATCGGCAGCGGCGCGGCCAGCGATGCGGACGGTAAGGAGATCCCCCCAGATTACTCTGCGCTCCGGAAAGGCGGGCTTGTGGAGTTCTTCGATCCCGACGGGAAACTCCTCCGCAGCTATTCCCTCGACACTCCCTCCGGTGTTCTCAAATAAACATTATCATATTATAAAGAACGCTTTCAGTCAAAGAGCGTTGCCATAAGAAAACATGAAAAAACCCAGTAAAATCAATGTTTTTTAGGGCAGCGGAAAACGGGGCAGGTCAAAACAACTGAATAATCAGACAGAAACAGGGTGTTGTCAAGCATGACAGCGCCCTTTTCTGTTCCCCGGCTAAGCCGCAGATTTTGAAAAAGTCTGCGGCTTTTCTTTTTGCCCAAACGCAGAAAGGAGGCGACGGCCTATGTACTTCACTTCCGGCAGCGACCGGGCCTTTGAACAGCTCATGCAGGGCAAGCCTGGTTTCGACCACTACGACAGCGGCGAGGCGGTCACGCCGGAGGACTGCGGCACCTGCCGCTTTTATCGCCCGCACTGGAAATATCAATTCTGCGTCTATGCGGAATGTCCCTACCAGCCGGGCAAGCTGACCGCCTACGACGCGGTGACATTTCGAGTGAAAGGAGTTGAGAATATGGCAGTATTTCGTGTAGAGCGTAACAAGGGCTACACGGTGATGTCCAATCACCATCTGCGGAACAAGGACTTATCCCTGAAAGCCAAGGGCCTGTTATCGCAAATGCTCTCCCTGCCGGAAGATTGGGACTATACGCTCAAAGGCTTATCCCTTATCAACCGGGAGCAGATCGACGCGATCCGGGCCGCGATCCGGGAGCTGGAACAGGCCGGGTACATCGTCCGATCCCGTGAGCGCGACAGTCAAGGGCGCTTGCGCGGCGCGGACTATGTGATCTATGAACAGCCCCAGCCTGTGCCGGATTCACCTACGTTGGAAAATCCAATGTTGGATAATCCAACGCAGGAAAAGCCTACGTTGGGAAAACCAACGCAATTAAATAAAGATATATCAAGTAAAGAAAAATCAATTACTGATGTATCAATTACCGATCCCATTCCTATCCTTTCCCGACCCTCTCCTTTGGAGGACGAGGCGGCACAGCCGCCGGAACGGAAAGGAACAGAAGCGAAATCACAGAGCGCCATAGAGATTTATCGTCAAATCATCATGGACAACATCGAGTACGAACACCTTTGCCAGCACGTCAAGGGCATTGACCGGGAAACACTGGACGAGATTGTGGACTTGCTGGTGGAAACTGTATGCAGCGCCCGCAAGTCCATCCGCATTGCCGGGGACGATTACCCGGCAGAGCTGGTGAAATCCAAGTTTATGAAGCTGGACAGCTCTCACATCGAGTTTGTCTTTGACTGTTTGAGCAAGAACACTTCGGAAATCCGCAACATCAAGAAATACCTGCTGGCTATGCTGTTCAATGCGCCCAGCACGATCAACGGGTACTATGCCGCGCTGGTGGCCCATGACATGAACACCGGCAAAATCTGAAAGGAGGACGGCCCTATGAAACAGGGTGCATTGATTTTTGACGAGCGCAGCGACCGTTACGACATTCGCTTTGATCTGGCGGACTACTACGGCGGCCTGCACTGTGGAGAAACCTTTGACGTGATGGTGGGCGGCAGGTGGAAGCCCACCCGCATTGAGTACGGGGACAACTGGTATCTGGTTGGCATCCGTGCCGACGACCTTTCCGGCCTGCGGGTGAGGATTTAATCGGGGACAACCGGCGCAAGCGGCTGTCCCTTTTCTGTTTCCTGCGGCGGCTGACGGTGCCACCTTAACCGTCCCGCCGCACTTCTGCGAAAGGAGGGATAGCGATTGCAGGAGGAAGTAACCCAAAAGACAATAGCCTTTTCTATCAAATCGGCCAAGCTGACAATCCAAGTGCTGCAAGCGGCGGCCCGCAAGTTTCTGGAAACCCAAAACAAGGGCAAGACCAAGCTGCACCACGGCCAGCAGAGCCTAAAGCAGCTCAAAAAGCACGGGGCGGCCCTGTCCAATATCGAGATCACCGATGCCAACATTGGACTGTTTAAGCCCTGCGCCAAGAGATACGGCGTAGACTTCACGCTGCGAAAAGACGCCACTACCCAGCCCCCGCACTACATCGTGATTTTCAAGGCCAAGGACGCCGACAACATGGAACAGGCGTTCAAGGAGTTCACGGCCAAGAAGTTGCAGCGGGAGGAACGGCCCTCGATCCGCAAGAACATTGCCGCAAGCAAGGAAAAGGCAGCGGCCCGCAACGCTGACCGGGCCAAGGAAAAATTCAAAGAAAGGGGGCTGTCACAATGAAGCCGGAAATGAAAAAACTGATAATCGCCAATCTGCCCTATCTGCTGTTTGTCTATCTGTTCGGCAAGCTGGGGCAGGCGTACCGGCTGGCGGAGGGCATCGACCTTTCCCAAAAGCTCCTGCACTTTGCGGACGGCTGCGCGGCAGCCTTTGAAAGTGCCGCCCCCAGCTTCAACCCCTTTGACCTGCTGATCGGCGTCGCCGGTGCTGCGGCGCTGCGGCTCATGGTGTACTGCAAGGGCAAGAACGCCAAGAAATACCGCAAAGGTGTGGAGTACGGCAGCGCCCGATGGGGCGGCCCCAAGGATATAGCCCCCTATATCGACCCCAATTTTGACAACAACATTCTGCTGACACAGACGGAACGGCTGACGATGAACAACAGGCCGAAAGACCCCAAAACCGCAAGAAATAAAAATGTTCTGGTGATCGGAGGCAGCGGAAGCGGCAAGACCCGGTTCTTTGTAAAACCGAACCTCATGCAATGCGTGTCCAAGGACTATCCGACCTCATTTGTGATAACCGATCCCAAGGGCAGCTTGATTGGCGAAGTGGGCCAGCTCCTTATCCGCAGCGGCTACCGCGTGAAAGTGCTGAACACCATCAATTTTTCCAAGAGCATGAAATACAACCCGTTTCGGTATCTGCACTCGGAAAAAGACGTGTTGAAGCTGGTAAATACCCTGATTTGCAACACTAAAGGTGAGGGCGAAAAAAGCGCGGAAGATTTTTGGGTGAAATCGGAACGGCTGTTCTACACGGCCCTGATCGGCTATATCTGGCAGGAAGCGCCGGAGGAAGAAATGAACTTCACGACGCTGCTTGAAATGATAAATGCCAGCGAAGCCCGCGAGGACGATCCGGAATTTCAATCGCCGGTGGATATGATGTTTGAGCGATTGGAGGAACGCGACCCCGACCATTTTGCCGTCCGCCAGTATAAAAAATTCCTGCTTTCGGCGGGCAAGACACGTTCCTCTATCCTTATCAGCGCAGGTGCAAGAATGGCCCCTTTTGACATTCGGGAAGTCCGGGAGCTGATGGAGGACGACGAACTGGAACTTGACACCATCGGGGATAAAAAAACGGCCCTGTTCCTGATTATGTCGGACACGGACACGACCTTTAATTTCATTCTGGCAATGGTGCAAAGCCAGCTTATCAACCTTTTGTGCGACCGGGCCGACGACAAATATGGCGGGCGGCTGCCCGTCCATGTGCGGCTGATTCTGGACGAGTTCGCCAACATCGGCCAGATTCCAAACTTTGACAAGCTGATTGCCACCATACGAAGCCGGGAAATCTCGGCTTCTATTATTTTGCAGAGCCAGTCGCAGCTAAAGG
>OIWM01002136.1_pt1 | contig 17175 bp, 16 predicted proteins | sample 1587451 | NCBI WGS metagenome assembly OIWM01 (sample SAMEA3888907, study PRJEB22519) | human gut metagenome | biome: human gut; feature: human-associated habitat; material: faeces | place: Denmark | collected 2011
CGCAGCACGACTAGAATCAGTTTCCGGTTTTACAGATACAAAGGATTTTCCCACTGATCTGAAAATGGGAGCAGTCACTAGTGGTGAGGAAAATACTCGCTTGGAGGAGGTAATTCTTCGCTATAGCGGAGATAGTTTTCAGGAAGGCCTTCACTGTCTTTCTTTTCCGTAGACAACACTTCGATCAAACGCAGGTAGATAGGGCTCGGACCATCAGCAAGTTTTAATAGACTCTTATCTTCAATCTTTTCTGCTTTTATCCGATATTCATATCCGGGCTCGTAATTTAACCCCTGAATAGTGTCAAATATATCCCAAGTTTTATTCCTTTTTTCCTTGACAAAAAAGTAAGCCTCCCATCCATCGTTACCGTTGCCCCAGCATCCTCTTTCGGAGGCAACTATATACTCTTTTGCCGGGTACATTTTCTTCCCGTCCTCATATTTTACACAAGAAGAGAATGCGAATAAGATAGAAATCAAAATGAAAAGGTAGCGTTTCATAAGGCGTTTCTTTATGTGTGGCGAACAAATATATGAATAAATTTTTGATAAATTCAATAGGTAACTAAAATATTGATTATTAAATTATTTAAGAATACGAAGCGCTCGCAAACACTTTCCTAAATTTTAGGAAACTTTTTGCCAATCTTTCCTTAAAAAACGGAAACTATCCAACTGCTATATCTTCTTGCAGTTGCTACAGTTGTTTCCTTGGGGATAAGGAATGTGATTTCGTTATTTGATTCTGTATGTTTTACAATGGAAGTTTTTCCCATTTGTCAAGAGCCGTCTCTTTCAAGGTGCTATCAAAAACTCCGTGAAGTGAGCCGTTTTCACTTGATCTTTCTGCCCTAAGCCAAGCCAATTCTACTCCAACTTGATAACCAACTTTAAGTGTTCTGTTCCATTGGTTGGCATACCAATTATTGCTTTTATAAATCAAGTCATACACCTCGTCTCGACTGAGTATATAAAACTCAGGTTGGGAATTGTCCTTAGCGTTCTTGTCTGCATATACAAACACCCACGGACAGACTATCTCCTTATCAAGATTCTTAATTATCCCATTGAAAGAGGATTTTAAACCAGTTATGATATTGTGGGTTGTCCCTGTTTTAACTTGAACCAGAGTGTGTTTTCCTGTTTTGGGCGAATAACAGAAAAGGTCTGCTTTGGGAAAATTATTGGAAACGTCATTAAGGTTGATGACAATGAAGCCTCTCTTCCGGAGTTCGTTAGTTACAGCGTTTTCTCCATCACGCCCTAATAAACCGAGATTGGTATTACGCCAAGGTTTTTGACGTCGAAGATTTGATATCACGCGACGGTACTCCTGATTAACTGGATTGTAATTCTTCATAAGATTGAGAGGAGGATTAAATGTCTCAATCAACTCTTCCTCTATCTTTTTGGCATTGTTATTCTGAAAATAATAGAATAGTAAGTTATTCATCATCCACTTCTGAAGCTCCTTTTCATCTTCGTGGCAAAAACGGACAATACCATTGTCTGGATTATTCTTGTCTCTTGGAATTAGTTTGTAGTCTTTAAGACATCCCAGCGACAGCCTTAGGGTTGACCTTCCTGCATTGTCGCCAAGGTGTTGATTCCAGATACGATTACGCAATGTGCCACCAGTGATGCCTGTATAGATAAGATTATGCCCACGAAATATTGGGGTCACAATTTTGCAGCCCTTTGTAGGTAAGGTATTAATGTCTCGAATAGTAACGATATAATTGCCCGGAGACAACGGTAAATCATTTCTGACATTTACGAGTGGATCAAAGAGAATGAAATTGTTAAGGTTCATAATAGTTATTCTTTAGGGACAATTATTCAATGCAGCTCTTTGAACTCCAGTATGTCTAACATTGAGAATAGGACACCGTCAATGTATGAACTCCAACTTTGATGAAAATGACCATAATACCAATGTTTAAGCGGATGGGTATTGGCTTTTAGATATTTGATAATCTGGTCTATCGTATTTCGTTCGTGGTCGCAGTCTGCATGGAGATTAGGGTCGCGTTGTGCCCATTCCGATAAGCCGGCTTTTGAAATTAGCTCGCAGAATGATGGGGAAGTGTGCGTGACGACCGTGTCTATCTTGAACTTTTGTCCGATATTATTTAAGGCGTTTTCATTAAATATTGGTTTTTCTTCTGCCCAATAGGAAGCGACACTGGAAGCAGAATGTCTGGAATCGCGTTCTATTCTATAGGTTCGATCGATACTGATGGCGCCGCCGATGCATAATATGTTGTGTCCGCAGGCTTGAATGACACTATAGTCCGGGATTGTGCGGAATCTTTGGTGCTTTATTTTTTCTTCACTGAAATATGTCGGATCATCGTGGTTGCCCCGCATCATCACAATCCAGTTGTTGGATTTGCTTAGCCTTGAGGAATTGCGGTTGAATACCTGCTCATAATATCCGGACTTTTCAAATCCGAATCCACAGTCTCCGGCAACGATGAGCAGCGTGTCCGTCAGTTGGTATTGGATGCACAATTTGTATATCAGAGAATTGAATTCCCCGTGGATGTCTCCGCAGATGACGATGTTCTTGGCTTCGTGGAATGTATATGTATGGAAAATATTCTTCATTGATTCAGATGGTTCCAATAAGGTAGCAGATATTTTTGTAAATATGCAATAACTTTTGAGAACGGAATGTCTTCACTTTTGGCAAAAATCTTTTTCATAAACGCCTTCCAGCGGGTCTTCATTATCGTATTTGAACTGAAGTCGTCCCTAAAAAACATTGTGTCAGGGTCGTATCTAGTATGCCTATTCTCAAATGTCCTAGTGATGGCTTCTTGCAGAACCTCTGTCTTTTCCTGATTTAGGTTGACTTTTTTGGCGTATTAACCCTGCAGAAAGTTGACCTGGATTTAACTTATCGCTGTTTTTTGTTGACTTGTCGTCAATATCGCTGTTTTTTGTTGACTTATCCGGTCCTTATCGCGTTCCTGGGTTGACTGGAGGCCGTAGGCCGGAAGGAGACCCAGGAACGGCAGACAAAGATACTGTTTTCCCGTCACTTTCCACAGCATGCCTCTCCAAAATAGTCCGGACGGCCTTCTCCCGATAGCTGATCCAACACTTCTCCAGAACGCCTTCACAAAAGGCCGCCTCAGCTGGGGTCATCATGTTGATGCTCATGTGGGGGCGACGGAAGTTATAGAAGTCAACAGCTTTGGCTACGGCAGCACGCGCTTGATCAATGTCAGTGAAGCGTTTGCCTTTGAGCAGTTCATTCTTCATCGTATTGTTTATGCGCTCCGCCTGAGCGTTTTCTTTGGGATCTCCGGTCTCGGTCATACTGATCTTGATATGGTTCTTTTGCAAGAGATGCACATAATCGCTGCTGGCGTACTGAACGCCGCGGTCTGAATGATGGATAAGGTCAATCTTTTCGAGGCCATCAAGGCGTTTGAGAGCCATCTCAAGGGCTTCCAAAGGGTAAACGGTCTCCAGTGTAGGGCCGACGCTCCAGCCGATGATTTCCTCGGTGTAGGCATCGAGAATGAGGGATAAGTAGCAGAAGATATATGTAATGTCATCAACCCATATTGGTATGTATGTGATATCGCTGACCCACAGTTGGTTGGGTCTGGTCGGGATGAGTTCCTTGGTAAGGTTCGGGAACGTAGGAAGACCGTGGCGGGAGTCTGTCGTCTTTGGCTTGCGGATGCGGATGCGCACCTTGAGGTTATTCCTGTCCAGGATATCTTCGAAGGTATCCCGGCCTACGGTATCGTTATCCCCGAACTCACGCTTATACATCAACCAGAGCTTCGGGCCGCCAATTCCGGGGTCGATGGCCCTTATGCCTCTGACGTACTCAATCACAAACGCCTCCCGCGCTACTTTGCGGAGGACCACGTTCTCATCGTACTTGTAATATGCCTGCTTTGACTTGCCAAACAGTTTGCTCAGGGGCTCTACCGGATATAGCTTGGAGTCCTTCGCATGCAGGGTCTCTACCGTTTGGCGCCAGGTTTTTTTCTGATGGGCACCTTGAAGGCATCCTCTGCGAGGTCTATCATCGTGTTGTAGGCCTCAGCACGCATCTTCTCATAGCGGAGCTGCTTTTCCAGCTCATCAATGCGTGCGCGAAGAACCTGAACGTCATCCGTAGAACCGCTATGGCCCTCGGGGAGAGTGCTTTCAGGCTGGCCTTTTGCGGTGTTCTTGCTCATGTCGGTCGGTTCTTTCAATCCGTTTTCAACTGCAAATTTACGAATCCATCTGTAAAGATTGGATCTCGAGATAGGAAGTTGTCGAACTATTTGCGTTGCACCGACCCCTTTGTTGAAATAAAGATCCATAGCAGTATCATAGAACTGCTCTACTTTTGTTGACCTGTAATAAAACATAAACTTTGTTTTTAACAGTCAACTTTTTTCAGGGTAATACAACCTCTGTGTCAAGTTCTTGAGTATTCAGTATTTGGTACAAGTCATAGTAATCTTTCATCCGACTGCTCTGATCTGCAAGGTCGATGACTGCGTGCATCTTTTCTGCAACCACCGTCTCAAGTGAGTATGCAAGAATATTGGCGGCAGGAAGGTGTTTCAAGAGGGACGGATAGTCAAGTGCAACTGGCGCTGGTGTCAAAACGTCTCCGAACCCTATGTCCATTGTCATAACTTGTGCGACTGTGTCCATAGATACAGGAATACTCAGTCGCACTCCGTGATAGTCCTTGAGTTCAGTAATGTCCTTTGAAGTGATGTGTTCTACATCATATTTTACTCCGTCTTCTTCGCAAGGGAATGAACATATCTCGCGAAAAGCCGCAACGATTTTTTCACCGTTATTGCTAATGTTGTTGCCCAGGAAGTCAATATCCAATGTTGGTCTGGCTGCTAATTTTTCGTGCGCATACATCAGTGCCCCTCCTTTCAGATAGAAATTCTGGCGGAAAGGTGTTTGAGATATTCTGTATATCAATCTCTCCTGAAAGTAGCGCGTAAGAATAGTCTGATAAAATATGTTTTCACTTTTGGCAATGTTAAGCAATTTGCTCCGGATGGACTTTCCGTAATTAATACTTTCCTTGCTCATAGTTTGACCTCCAGATATTTCTCAAGAGTTGTGTTTACTCTGAGGAGTTTTGCGTAGTCCATAAGTTTAGAGATATTCCTTTCCGGTCTTTCCAGATAGTTGCTGAGTATCTCGGAACATATGTCAGTGCCTATTTTGTTCCTGAATTTTACCGCATCGCAGACGCATCGCTCCACATCGTATATGTTGATGGAAAAACCATTGATGCTCATCTTTATCACACCTACATTGAGAATGTTGCTTGTGTAATGGTGAATTTCAATTTGTGGAAATGCAGGAATGGTCACTTTCCTGCCTCTTGGAACTGCGATGTGGAATGCCTGCGGCATTGACAAAGTAAGTTTATGAACATTCCAAGCTGACCACATACAGAGTATGCCATCCTTTACAATGGCATCAATATCTATCATATTGCCGCTCAATTGCTCTGGTGTGGCATAGACTCCACGGCGTACTTGAATCAGTTCGCCATTTTTCGCCTCGTCAAGCATCTTGTAATACTTGCTCCTCCCTTGTGCTTTAATGGTGGAGGAGGATAGGAATTGTTCGTAGTCGCGCATATATATAATTATTGTACAAATATACTACAAATTTTAATAAGTGTAGTAAGTTTGTACAAATAACCGATAAGTTATCTTAAACTTTACATTCGTTTCATGTGGCAGAGGATGAGGGCGCCGTTTTCGTCGCGAAGGTGCATTCCGTTTCCGAGGCAGTAGCGGAACCATTTGCAGTCGGCACATTCTCCTGTGCGCATCCACTTCCTGTCGCGGTAAGGCTGGAAGCGATTCTCCCAGACATCCATAAAATTATCCTTATAGATGTTTCCCTGATGGTAATCGGCCCGTATGCTAGGGCAAGAAGAAATGGAGCCATCGGCCAAGACTGACCCCACGGTAACACCTGCCCTGCAAAAGAAAAAGTGATCACGCACCTCGCCCTCGTAATTCCCTAGAAATCCCTCGCAGCCATAGCTGATGTTCAGTCCCTTCCTGCGCGAAGATTTTATGAACTCCATGAGCCCGCGAAACTGCTCGCGAGAAAGCTGTAATTCAGGGTCTTGTGCGGCGCGCCCGACCGGGAAGACCGTAAAAAGCCTCCATGCCGTCACGCCTATGGACCAGAGAAATTCCCGGATTTCCGGAAGCTTGTCGTAGTTATGCCTATTTACGCAAGTTACCACGTCCGAAACCAGGTCCGGCGTAGCCGAAACCATCTCGATGGCATTGGCCGCCCGAGCGAAACTCCCCGGAACCCCTCTCATCCATTCGTGCTCCTTTTCGAGTCCGTCCAAGCTTATGGTTATGGCGCGAAGGCCTGACGCCAGAAGCTCATCCAGTCGAGTTCTCGTCAGGGCCAATCCGTTAGAAACCATTCCCCACGGAAATTCCTTTTCATATATTGCCCGTCCGCATTCCTCGAGGTCCGTTCGCATAAGAGGCTCGCCACCGGTGAGTATGACCATCACCTTATGGGAATCCTCCACTCTGCGCACTTCGTCCAATACCCTTAAGAAATCCTCCTTCGGCATATCCTTTACGGCGGAGACGTGCTTGCAGTCGCTTCCGCAATGCCTGCAATTCAAGTTACATCGCAGTGTGCATTCCCAAAACAGTTGACGCAAAGGATGGCTTTTCACGACCCTTTGCGCCTGTGCTCTGTGTAACTCCAGAGCGAGCCTATGTCTTGCATCCAAATCCATTATTCGGATGCTTTCTTGTCCAGTTGAGCGTTGACCTCTGCCGTAAAGGAGCCGTGATACCAGCCTGAACCCTTTTTGTCTTGCTTGTATTCCACTTCGCTTACGGTCTTCGATTCGAATTTACCGCCATTTTCCACGCCGTCGACATCGTTAAAGATGACATTCAGAGTCCTCTCTAACGGAAAGTCGCTTTTCTGGAGCGAGAAATTACCATTAGCGTCTGAATAAGTAGTGTCGCGCAATACGGACTTGTCACGGAAAGTCTCTTCGGTTACCACCTGTATGCCTTTGATAGGCTTTCCAGCACTGTCTTTCACAGTGCCGAGCACTTTATAGTCTGCGGTAGGACAACCATACTCCACGAGTTGGTCACCCACTTGTGGCTGATTACAAGAGGTAACACCGGTGAATCCCAATAGGGCAAATAAACCTGCTTTTTTCATATCGTGAAAATTTTAAGCCAAATATAACATTATTGATGCGAAAACCCCACAAAACGTTGTACTAAAAATAAATTATGGGCATCTTTGCAGATGAGATATGCCAATTTTGAAACCATATATGCACCAGGGGCTTCTGGAAGCCGGGTGCGATGAGGCGGGGCGTGGGCCATTGGCCGGACCGGTCTATGCCGCAGCCGTGATTTTGCCCGAGGACTTCTATCATCCGCTGCTGAATGATTCGAAGAAGATGAGCGAAAAGGCCCGCTACGAACTCAGGCCCATCATCGAGCAGCAAGCCCTAGCCTGGGCGGTGGAAGAGGTGAGCGCCGAAGACATCGACCGCCTGAACATTCTCTGGGCCTCGGTAGAAGGGATGCACCGCGCGCTTAAGAAATTATCTACCCGCCCGGAGTTCGTGCTCGTGGACGGAAATCGCTTCAAGCCCTTCGAGGACATTCCCTTCGAGACGGTAGTCCACGGGGACGCCACCTATGCAAGCATCGCCGCAGCCTCGGTGCTGGCTAAGACCTACAGGGACGATAGGATGCGCCAATTGGCCCGAGAATATCCCCAATACGGATGGGAGCATAATATGGGCTATCCCACCGAAGAACATATCGAAGCCATCAAGCGCTTCGGCTACACCCCATATCACCGCAAGAGCTTTCACCCGAAAGAACTCGAACCGACTCTTTTTTAGCGGAAAAATTCGTAACTTTACGCTCCGCGAGTCTCGATAGGGCTTGTAAATATAGTATAGTATGGAAAAGCAACAGATATTGCAGGCCTTGCAGGAGGTTCTTCATCCTGGCAGGCAGAATAAAAGCATAGTGGAACTGGGTATGGTCAAGGACATTCTCGCCCAGGATAATCACATAGAAATCACCCTCGGATTCCCGAAGCGACGTGATCCTCTTACGGAATATCTTGTAGGAGCTCCCCGCGCCACTCTCATAAGGAACTTCCCCGGAGTGGAGGTCGATGTGAAGGCCGTAGTCGTGGAAGACGACAAGCCTAAGAAGAAGACCCTCGATTTAGATGACTCCCAAGTAAGGAACATCAAGCATATTATCGGCGTGGCATCCGGAAAGGGTGGCGTCGGAAAGAGTACCATTTCGGTGAATTTGGCCATAGCGCTCGCTCGACTGGGCTACAAGGTGGGATTGGCCGATGCCGATGTCTACGGGCCAAGCGTGCCGACGATGACCGGCACCGAGGGGTTCGAGCCGGAAGCTATAGAAGAGAATGGGAAGACTCTCATACTCCCTGCTGAAAAGTACGGGGTAAAATGGATGTCCATCGGGTATTTCGCAGGTGAAGGTCAGGCACTTATCTGGCGTGGCCCTATGGCTTGCAATGCCCTCAAGCAGATGATCCTTCAAGTCAAGTGGGGCGAGCAGGATTTCCTTCTCATAGATATGCCTCCGGGAACGGGCGATATCCACATCACTCTCGTGGGCGACATCCCTATGGAGAGCGCCATCATCGTGACCACTCCGCAGAAGGTGGCATTGGCCGATGTGCTGAAAGGTGTGAATATGCTTCAGAACGAGAACGTTCACAGACGCATACTAGGTTTGGTGGAGAATATGGCGTGGTTCACGCCTGCCGAACATCCGGACGAGAAGTATTTCCTGTTTGGCCAAGAAGGCGGCGTGCAGATGGCTCGCGAAACCGGACTTGACCTGCTCGAACAGATCCCGCTCGTGCAGAGCGTCAGGGAAAGCGGCGACAAGGGCGAACCTATAGCCTTATCAAGTGGCCCGGATGCGATGGCCTTTCTCGAATTGGCAGGAAAAGTAGCACAAAAAGCGTAATTCATTATGGCGAAGAAGGCGGAAGATACCCCGATGCTCAAACAGTATTTTGCTGTCAAGGCCCAGCACCCGGAGGCATTGTTGCTTTACAGGGTGGGGGATTTTTATGAGACCTACTCGGACGATGCCTTGATTGCAAGCAAGGTCTTGGGTCTAGTTCTCACGAAGCGCTCAAACGGGGATAAGGAGCCTACTCCTATGGCCGGTTTTCCGCATCACGCCATAGAAACATATCTTCAAAAATTAGTTCGCGCGGGGTATAAGGTGGCGATTTGTGACCAGCTTGAAGACCCGGCGCTCACTAAGAATAAATTAGTCAAACGTGGCGTAACCGAGATTCTTACGCCGGGAATTGCCTTCGGAGAGGGGATGCTCGACCAGAAGGAGCATAATTTCCTGGTGGGACTCGATTTCGACAACAATACTTGCGGAGCGGCCTTTCTGGACGTGTCTACAGGTACCTTTCAGGTGGCTCAGGGAAGCATCGACTATATCGCGACGCTTCTCAGTTCGCTGAAAGCTAAGGAATTGGTAGTAAGAAGGGAACTTCGCGCGAAAGTGGCCGAGAGATTTCCCGACTACTACATCTCTCCTATCGACGAGTGGGCTTTCGTCTACGATTCGGCCTACGAGAAACTATGCCGCCAATTCGGGGTGAAAAGCCTTAAGGGATTCGGCGTAGAGAGCTTTCCTGTAGCTCTTTGCAGCGCAGGAGCATTGATATTCTACCTGGAGCAGACCCAGCACGTGGGGCTGAAGAACATCTGCGGCATCTCGCGAATCGACGAGGGGAAGTTCGTCTGGATGGACCAATTCACTTTCCGAAACCTCGAGGTATTCTCATCTTCTGCCGGGAAAGACGGCGTGAGCTTGGTCGAGTGCATTGACCGCTGCCTTACGCCTATGGGTGCGCGCCTGCTGCGTTCGTGGCTCGCGATGCCTATTTTCTCGCTGCAGCAGCTCGGCGATAGACACGATGTGGTCCAGTTTTTCTGCGATAACGACCTTGCCCTTTCAGAATGCCAATCGCTCCTTAGCGAAGTGGGTGACCTTGAGCGCATTATCTCTCGCGCTGCCACTGGAAAGATTCTACCTCGCGAGGTGAAGTCGCTGTCCCGGTCCCTGCGTCAGATGGCTCCGATTGCCCAATTGGCCTGTACGTCACAGGTGGATGCGCTCGTACGGCTCGGTTCGGGGATGAAGGCTTGCGAAGATTTGATAGAAAGGATAGAGAGGACATTGGCAGAAAGCCCGGCGGCTATGGTCGGAAAGGGAGATGTCATCGCCAAGGGGGTGGATGCAGAGCTGGACTCTCTGCGAGAGGTGTCGACCGGAGGTAAGAGCTATCTTCTTGAGATTCAGCGCCGCGAGATAGAGAGAACGGGGATAGGTTCGCTGAAGATAGGTTATAACAATGTTTTCGGCTATTATATCGAGGTTAGGAATTCTTCCAAGGACAAGGTGCCGGAGGAGTGGATTAGAAAGCAGACGCTGGTTAACGCGGAACGCTATATTACAGAGGAACTTAAAAACTATGAGGAGAAGATTTTGGGAGCCGAGGGGCGTATCTACGAACTGGAATCGAAACTCTATTCGGACCTCGTGCTTTATATAGGCGAGTTTATAAGGGTGATTCAAGAGAATTGCCGTGTGGTATCGCAAATAGATGTCCTGCAGGGATTTGCGCAACAGGCTGTGGATAAGAACTATTGCCGTCCGGTGATAGATAACTCTTCGGTTTTAGACATAAAGGCTGGAAGACATCCTGTGATAGAAAGCTATATGCCTGTAGGCCAAGAATATATACCTAACGACCTTTATCTTGACAGCAAGAAGGAGCAGATAATGATTCTTACCGGTCCTAACATGGCGGGTAAGTCAGCGCTCCTAAGGCAGAGTGCACTTATCGTGCTGATGGGCCAAATCGGCTCTTTCGTGCCTGCGAAGAGTGCGCATTTCGGCTATTTCGATAAGATCTTCACACGTGTCGGAGCGAGCGACAACATCTCACGCGGGGAATCTACCTTTATGGTGGAGATGCTTGAGACTTCGATGATTATGCATAATCTGAGCGCCCGCTCACTGGTGCTTTTGGATGAGATAGGACGTGGAACTTCCACTTTCGACGGTATGTCCATAGCACGCGGCATAGTGGAGTACATTCACGGCTACGGAAAGGGTGCGAAGACGCTTTTCGCCACGCATTACCACGAGTTGAACGATTTGGCGGATGTCCTGCCTAGAGTGGTGAACTACCATATCGCGGTGAAGGAGGAAGGGAAAAGCATAGTTTTCCTAAGAAAGCTTCTTCCTGGCGGTGTGGCGCATAGTTTCGGTATTCACGTGGCCAGGATGGCGGGTATGCCTAAGGAGGTGGTGGAAGCTGCCGAGAGAACGCTTCATAATCTGGAGGCGGGTGGCGTGCAGAACGTATCGGGAGGAGGTGCTCCTGAAATGCAACTTTCTCTTTTCCAGCTCGACGACCCTACGCTCAGCTCGATTCGAGACCAGCTCTCGCAGGCAGATTTGAATAATATGACTCCTCTTCAGGCTTTCGATTTGCTTAGGCATCTGAAGGCTGAACTGGGTGTTAATAAATAATTTATGAAAAAGCTGTGTTTTAGCTTGTTAGGACTGTTTCTGTGTGTTCTTTCGCAGGGACAAGCCCCACAGGAAAGGGTGGATACCCTTTCCGCTGCCATCGTGCAGACGGCTAAGGAAAAGCTCGCAGCGAGAAGCCAAACCAGCATAGTCAAGCTCGATTCGGTAAAACTCAAGAGGGGATTTGCCGTTTTAGGAACTCCTGACCTTATCAAGACGCTTCAGATTCTACCTGGTGTGGCGAGCGGAACGGAGCTTTCCAGCGGACTTTATGTTCGTGGAGGCGATGGCTCCGATAATCTCTTCCTTCTCGACGGAGTGCCTCTCTATCAGGTAAGTCACGTGATAGGACTTTTCTCTTCGTTCAACACCGACGTTACCGATGGCGTCGATTTCTATAAGGGTGGATTTCCTGCCAGGTACGGAGGTCGCCTTTCTTCCGTGGTGGATGTGGATGTAAAGGCCGGAAACTTCACCAAATGGAAGGGAACGGCCTCGCTTGGCCTGATAGATGGCCACTTTCAGATCGAGGGACCGTTGGTCAAGAATAAGACGAGTTTGAATTTCGGAATGCGAAGAACTTGGCTCGATGTAATCAAGACCCTGGCGATGCCTGCCATAAAGAACAAATATGGCGAGGTAATGGGTGAGGAGGTGGCCGGCGCCACGCATTTCGATTTCGGAGATTTTAACCTGAAACTCGTACACCTTCTGTCGCCTACTGCGAAACTCAGCCTTTCTGCGTATTATGGGCACGATTATCTGACGGCCAAGGGGGATATGAACGAAGAAAACAAGGAGACGGGTTCGATTAATAACAGCAAGTTGAAAACCAAGCTTATATGGGGTAATACCTTAGCATCTTTAAGGTGGGAGCAGGTGTGGCCGGAAAGCGGGTGGTCTATGGATTCGAAAGTGTATTACACTAACTACACTTCCGACATAGTGATGGACCTCAGCGCCTTGCAGTCCGAAGTAACCGAGGGGGTGCGTCAGAACGTAGACCTGAGTCTATATGAGAGGGATTTCACGAGAATTCACGACATCGGAGCGGCTTCCGATTGGCTTTTCGATGGTCTGGACCATCACCATATCCGCATGGGAGTTCAGGGAGTAGGGCATATTTACGACCCGTACAGGAAGATGGATATGGTCCTCAAGGTGAATTCCGTAAAATATGACGAGGCTCACGGGAGTTCCTCGCTAAACTACTTGGGCGCGGAAATCGCACCTTATATAGAAGATGAAATCAGCCTCGGAGAGCGCCTGAAAGTGAATTTGGGCCTTCGCGACGCACTGTTTTTAGTGAAAGGCAGGGCGTACAATAGGCTGGAGCCCCGATTGGCCATAAGACTGGATGCGGCCCCGTGGGTGAGCCTGAAGGCTTCGTATGCGAAGATGAACCAATTCTCGCACTTGGTATCGGTGTGCTATATCGATTTGCCGACGAACCTTTGGATGCCGTCTACCTCGCGTGTGAAGCCTATGTCGGCGGACCAATTCGTTCTCGGCGCGCTTTTTACCCCGAGCGAGAAGTGGAATGTGGACATCGAGGCTTTCTATAAGAAGATGGAGCATCTCTACGAGTACGACGGGACTAACTCGATGCTTCCTAAATTGGATAAATGGGAGTTGGATTATCTCGAGGGACGCGGTCGGGCTTACGGTGCGGAACTCTCTGTGGAATACATCGATACGCATTTCTTCGGCGCGCTGTATTACACGCTTTCGCGAAGCGAGCGGCTTTTCCCGACCTACTATCATACGTGGTTCCCGGACAGGAACGATAACCTGCATAGGCTGACATTGAATGCCAATTATCGCTTCTCGCCTCGATTCGAGCTCTACGCTTGCTGGACTTATCACACCGGAAACCGCTTTACTGCAGCTAGTTCGCTGACTTGGATACCGCCTCAGAATGAGGAAGACTCCGGGAACACGGATTTCATCTATAGTATGCCGAACAACTACCATCTTCCGGATTATCATCGCTTGGACGTGGGGCTGAACTGGCATAAATACTTGAGGGACGGGCGCAGTCGCACGCTTAATGTAAGTATCTATAACGCTTATAATCGGGTAAATGCGCTTTTCGGAACGGTGGATGTCACCGGAAAGGAGGTTACCGGAACTGCGTTTGGCGTGATTCCCATCATCCCTACGATTAGTTACACTTGGAGGTTTTAGTTATGAAAAGGATAGTTCCATATATCGCCGCACTCGTCTCGCTGGTTTCCTGTGAGTATCAGTTCGATGTCGTGTCTTCCGACAAGACTTCTATGCTTTTTGTAGAGTCGATAGTGGGTCTCGACGATGCGGCTTCTGATATTAAAGTGTTGAAAACCTTCCCTGTAGGTACGCCTAAGGAATCTTCGCCGGAAGTGCGGGGATTGTCGGCGGAATTGGCCGTGGACGGTGCGCCGGTGACTCTTTCGAAGGTGGAGGGGCAGCCGTTTCTTATGTTCCCGAAGGTGGAGGAGGGAGCGGGCGAATTGGCATTGAAGATGAAGGCCAAGGGACTCCCTGAAATCAGTGCGCGCACGGAGGTGCCGGAAAGGCCGCAGGTGGAGGCGCGTGCAGAGGTGTTCCCGGATAGGATTAAGTGGACGCTGATCGGCGGAAAGGAATCGCAGAATTATGCTATATGCCTGAACATCAGAGGCGGAGAGGGCGAGTGGAAGAGCGCGACCGTGTATGACGATTATATCGGTGGCAGTTATCTGGAGATGCTTTCGTCGCGGCTTAAGACAGTGTATTGGCAGACCTATTATCATTTTTATGAATTTATTCTGCTTCGAGGAGAGGATTTCGAAAATGGCGAGTTCATTTTCGCGTCGGACCCTGAGGCGGGTGATTATCAGCTGCTGGTGTACTCGCTTTCGGATTCTGCCTATGGCTACTTGAACGCGAGATATAACCAGGAAAGTAACATTCTGGGCATTCTGGGCTTGAGTCCACCGAACTTCGCCTATTCTAACGTCTCGGGTGGTTATGGCGTGCTCGGCGCCGTGAGCAGGAAAGAAATACTTGTCGGCATCGAACGGTAAGACCGCCGGCCATAGCATTCACCTTGTCTACGTCGATTGGTTTGAGGTTAATTTACACTTTTTCCAACGACTTTTACGACTAATCGAATTTCAGCAACTTCGCCAGTTCTATGAAGTAGTCGTTTGACCAGATGTTCAACTCCTTAGGGTTTCTGACAAATGGGAGAACGTCAGCCTTTACCTGATTGATGTCTGACGTAGCAAGTCGTTCGTTCAGTTTCTCCAGAAAAGATTCCTTTGTGATTTCTTCATGATTGAACTGCAAGGCCCTTTCTTGCAGATGGGTGAAATTAAGGGGGATGTTGTGGCGTATATACCATTCGAAGTCATACCAGTCTCTTCCTTTGACGCGATTTTTCCATGCTCGATAAACGAGAGCATGCATTTTTCCGGCAAAGAGGTCAGGCAGAGTGAAACAACGTACCATGAACGACTGCGGTAGCAATAGAAGTCTTTGCTCCGTATTGAACTTCAATGGTGGCTGCGTGTCGACCTCGATTTTGATTTTTACTGATTTCTCCGTCTGAAAGGTAATATCATAAACGTTCTTTTTATCTTTCTTTTTGATTTCGATATTACGGCCAACCATGGCAAATTGGTCAATGATTGGCTGGAAGAAATTAGTGAAGTCAAACTTGTCGTTTGGAGCAAGGAGAGAAAAATCCATGTCTTCGGAGAATCGCTGCAGACCATGGAATATGCGCAGGCATGTACCTCCGTAGAAAGCGGCTTCATCGAAGAATCCACCGTTATATAGGCCTGCGAGAATGATTTGCTGGTTCACCTCGAAGGTGGCATTGAGCTTCTGTTGCTCGGTTGTCAGGTCGTAGGCCGATAGCATCTGGTTGAATAATTCGTTTCTCATTTCTTTAGATACTTTATTAGTGTCTTAATGGAATTGGCTTTCTTTCCCACTTGGGTATAGCGCTCAAAAATGCTTATATCCATATTTCGCAAATCTTCTAAATCCATACGGATATCCTCTTCAATATAGGGCTCCACATCCTTTAAGTAACGGAGATTGACCTTGGGCGAATGGGCAATAAGGTCGCAGAGAGCCTTCTCCGGAGTCGCCATCAAAAAGGCATAATTCTGCTTATTGATGCTCGTGATGCCAATGGGGAATGCCTTGCGAGAAATCATCTGATACTCATAATGCCCTAACGGAGTGTCGAAACTGCGTGTATGCTTTAGGGTCATCGACTGTACAGAGTAAACAGCTTCCGGAATGAGGCCATAGTAGCGAAGCGCGGTCTGCATAGAGACGTATGAGGGAGAATAGAGATGGTTGGCAATCAATTCTGTGGACAGAACTATATGCGAGACTTTTGGATCTACCACATAGAGTCCCTTTTTGAGACGTATAATTAAGCCTGCAGCCTCAAGATTGCGCACCTTCTGGTTCCCCGCCTCCAAATCAGGGAATAGAGAAGCCACCGTCTGCGTGCTGACGGGAATGTTGCCGATATGTTCCAAATCCATTATCATAGCGCAAATATAGTAAAATTCAGAACAGAAAACTAAATAATTTTTACTTTTCTGTTCCGGAATTATCTATGTCCTTTGGCTCGATGAAACACTACCCTCTCGGCGACTGGAGAGAGGGAATGTCCCGTAGACCGGTGTGCCTGGGAAGGTCTTAGAGTTTTTATTTCGCTGCCTTAAAGGTCTTTCCGAATGGCATAATGGAGAGGCCCACCATCTTGAAATGCTGCAAGCCGAATGGAATGCCAATGATGGTCACGCAATAGAGAAAGCCTACCACGAAATACACTAGTGAGATTAAGAATCCTCCTAATAAAAACCAAAGAATGTTACCTAAATACTTCATAATGACTATAAAAACTACTTACCCTAAAATCTCCTTGGCCATAGCATTCACCTTGTCCACGTCGATTGGTTTGAGAATGATTTCTTCCGGCTCTAGGTCCAAGAGGAACTGCATATAGTTCGGGAGCGTGAGTAATTGACCTTCCCGTCCGACGTTGTAGTCGCCGAACTTGATGATGTGTTTCACGTGGTATTTGTCCGTGTGCTTCAAGACAGTTTGGACACTTTTGGCTTGTGCTGTCTTTGCTTTTACTTCAAGCGGCACACATTCGCCTTTCATTCGGACTAGGAAGTCAAGTTCAAGGCCTGAATCCTTCAGGAAATAGTACAGACTCTGTTGCTTTTTATGGAGCGTATCAGCCATCAGATTTTCGAAGATGGCCCCCTTGAATCCTCCCAAGTTACCTTGCAGTATGTCCGCTCTGGTCCCAGGTCCCAACATCTCAATGAGCAGTCCAATATCTGCCGTATAGACTTTGAATATGTTGTCCTTAGCGTTGCCTTCCATAGGAAGCCCAGTGATGTCCGTATTGTAGCAGCGGCATATAATTCCGGCGTCCTCCAGCCACTGGAGAGAGCCTAGGTAGGTTTCACTTCGTCCGCCAGGCTTAACCTTGTTGTATTGGAATTTCTTGTTCTCTTTGGCCAATTGTTTGG
>OIWM01002139.1_pt1 | contig 17167 bp, 11 predicted proteins | sample 1587451 | NCBI WGS metagenome assembly OIWM01 (sample SAMEA3888907, study PRJEB22519) | human gut metagenome | biome: human gut; feature: human-associated habitat; material: faeces | place: Denmark | collected 2011
TATCTCAAAGCATATTTATAAATAAGGGTCAACCACACGATTGTAGATTGTTAGAAAAAAATTTATTTTTTTCTAATTAACCTGTTTTATAGGCCTAAATTCACTTTTTCTATATCAAAAAAAGCTTGTCTCATTGCATGATATACAAAAAACGATTACACTATTCGAGAGGTTTATTAATATGAAAACAAGTGAATTTGATTATAACTTACCGCAAGAGTTAATTGCGCAAACACCTTTAAAGGACAGAACTACAAGTAGAATGCTTGTCGTTCATAAAAACAGTGGAGAATTAGAACATAAACATTTTTTTGATATCGTTGATTATTTCCATGCAGGAGATGTTCTAGTACGGAATAATACTAAAGTTATTCCTGCTCGTTTATTTGGTACAAAAGAAGAAACTGGAGCACATGTTGAAGTATTACTATTAAGACAAGAACCAGATGATATTTGGGAATGTTTAGTAGGAAATGCAAAAGTTGTTAAGATTGGTACTGTTGTATCTTTCCATGATGGCCGTTTAAGAGCACAATGTACAGAAATTGGTGAAAAAGGTATTCGTAAGATGAAAATGCTTTATGATGGTATTTTTACAGAAATACTGGATGAATTAGGTACAGTTCCATTACCACCATATATTAAAGAAAAACTTGATGATCCAAATCGTTATCAAACAGTATATGCAAAAGTTGAAGGCAGTGCTGCTGCACCAACTGCTGGATTACATTTCACACCTGAAACATTCAAAAAACTTGAAGAAAAAGGTGTACAAATTCTAGATGTTACTTTACATGTTGGTTTAGGTACATTTAGACCGATGGATACAGAAAATATTGAAGAACATGTTATGCACAGTGAAGTGTATCATATGTCCAAAGAAACAGCTGATGCATTAAATCTAGCAAAAAAAGAAGGAAGACGTATTATTGCAATTGGTACAACTTCTGTTAGAACCCTTGAATCCGTATGGAATCGTTTTAATACATTTGCTGAATGCTCTGGAGAAACAGCTTTATTTATTTATCCAGGATATGAGTGGCATACAATAGACTGTATGTTAACAAATTTCCATTTACCAAAATCCACATTACTGATGATGATTTCTTCTTTTGCAGGAAAAGAATTAATCTTCAAAGCCTATGAAGAAGCTGTTAAAGAAAGATATCGTTTCTTCTCCTTTGGCGATTGCATGTTTATTACAAATGAGTAAAGAAGAATTTTACGCTTACAAATTAAGACGCAAGCAAGAAAATAAACCAAATTATTATCTTCAATCATTAAAAGAAATTGAAGAAATAAAAAAAACATATACAGATAGAAAGCCAAAGCTATTACTGCATACGTGTTGTGCAGTATGTGCTGGCTGGCCATTAGAATTTCTAAGCTCTGTATTTGATATTACCATTTACTACAACAACTCAAATATTTACCCTCTGAGTGAATATAACCGTAGAAAAGATGAATTAATCCGTCTTGTGCATGAAATATATGGCGAAGAAATTCAAATGATATTTCCACCCTATGATAATCTGTCTTACACAAAAAAATTAGAACCATTAAAAGATGAACCTGAAGGCTATTTAAGATGTTTCTATTGCTATGCACTAAGAATGCGTGAAGCTTATGAATACGCTAATGACAATCACTTTGATTACTTCACAACTGTTATGACTATCTCTAGGCAAAAAGACAGCCTAAAGCTAAATGAAATAGGCCATAGCTTAGAAAAGAAATTTCCTTCTGTAAAATATTTTTATTCTGACTTCAAGAAAAGTGGTGGACAAGTTCGCAGAGATGAAATTGTTCATGAATATAACTTATACAGTCAAGATTATTGTGGATGCATATATTCCTATAACGAAAGAAAGAAACGAGATTAGTTCGTTTCTTTTGTTTTATAATAATCAATTTTTAATATTTTTTTAGATATATCAAGTAATCTTTCAAAACCAACGATTTCTTGTTCAGCTTTATCTGTATCATATCCATTTGTATAATAGAAAGAATCTGTAAGCATATCATAACGATAATAATCATTCGCTAGTTCTCCATAATTCGCAAAGAAGAATCCATTATAGCTAGGATCAAAAATATCTCTACCTAATACACATTTCTCGTCATATGAGTAGTCATATAAATTCGCTATTGTTGGTAAAAAATCTAATAAAGTAGATACTTTGCTGTATTCAACTGGCTCTAAATCTGTTGCATAGATAAATAAATCTGTGTCATTAAATGTATAGAAGTTTTCTAAACCTGTCTGTTCAAAAAAATCATCACAGTTTTGATATTCCATACCTTTAACAATATGATCACCAAAAAATACAATCGCTAAATTATCTAAAGTTCCTGTATATTCTGCCTGGTCCATAATTTCTTTTAGTGCTCTATCTAAATCCATGTTTTTTGCAAAGAAAGATACATATCTATCATCTAATTCAGGATATTTTGCCCGTATTTTCTCTACATCTTCTTCACTTACACCTACTGAATCTAATGTATATGGTTGATGACCACTATATGTAATCCAGTACAACATCAATGGATAATCTGCATCAGCGATAATATATTTCAGCTTTTCACCAATTTCCAAGTCACTTCTTTCATCCATCATACCAAAGCTTGTGCAGTCATAGAAATCATCATAGCCTAGACGTGCAAACATATTAAAACGATTATAGTAATTACCATAGTTATTATGTATTGCTATAGTTGTATAACCATTTTCTTTAAATAAATTAGCTAATGTTACAGGATATGTATTATTAACATATTTATAACAAACAGGTTCCCCTTCACTGCTTGGAACGATAGAAGTATTCGCCATAAATTCGCTGTCACTGGTACTTCCAGAAAGAGCTGGTGTATTGAAGTTGGAAATAGTTATACCTTCATGTTTTAACTTGTATATTGTTGGCGTTAAATCTTCATCCATACCAAATTCATTAAAAGATTCAGCCTGTACAAATAATATATTTTTACCTTTTAATAATCCTGTAAAATCATTTGTATTTATTACTCTTTCTTTATTATCTAAATAATCTTCTATTTCTGATATATATGTGTTAGTATCATTTGTCTGCACTATTAAATCATGAATATCTTTATATCCTAATGTAACTAAGCCAAATTTTTCAACAAACAAAGCTACATTAGAAACCGTATCATATACATAATAATCAGTTTTATATAACTGGAATAAATCTTCCGTATTTTTTGTACTCAATATTAAATCATTATAGTCTTGATATCCTGCTCTTACTGGTTGAATTACTAGCAAACCAGCTAATTTCAATAATATTCTTTGTTTGAATTTTAATTGTTTTCTCTGGATTAAAAAGTATAGTACATAAAATACAACCGTAATAACAAGCAAGATAACTATTGGTGTAAAGTCACCCTTCTCTATTAATTCCATTGCTGAATCTTTCGCTCCGACAACTTCATCTTTTAAACCAATTGCTGTACGTAAACGATAATATGAGCCAAAACCACGATAATATATTTTTTGGCTGATTAAATATAAGGAATATATACCAACAAGTATAAAATTAATTAATTTATTTAAAGATGCTCCAAATAACCATGTAATACCAAGAATAATTAATATAAAGAGTTTTACTAGTTGTTCCTCATAAATGGAAGATACCGATAAAGAGTTTGTTACAAATTGAATAAACCAAATAATAGAAGCACAATAAAGCAGTTCTATTCCATAAAAAGTAATATATTTTTTTAACTTATCTTTCACTCACTATCTCCTTTTTTACCAAATAAATAATCAAAATAATCCAGTTTTAAAACAGCCTCACAATATTTTATCTTATTACTTACGATATTCTTCATCTTTTTAATATATGCATCTGTTACAACAGTTGTACTATCTTCAGGTATAAAAGTATCACTCCACGCTAAATATGTACCTTTATCTGTTTTCCAGTCATAATTGATATTAAAAACTAGAGGTGTTGTACTAGATAATACATCTCTACCAGGTAATAATCTAGAATCATATTCTACACCAAATAAATTACATAATGTTGGTAATATATCTAAACTTGATACAGGATCATCTACAATAATTGGATCATTATCTTCTAAACAACCTGACCAGATAATTAATCTATTATGATCTCTTTCTAAATAATTAGTAACATTATATCCATACAATTCTGATAGATATGGCATATTTCCTAAAGAAGCGTTGTAATCTAATCCATAAGGGAAATGATCAGCACCTAATACAATAACCGTATCATCTGCTATGCCTTTTTCTTCTAATGCATTAACAAGATAAGTCAATGCATCTTCCAGTTCCATATTTGCTGCTAAATACCCTTTAACTTCATCACTGTATGGTAAATCTGCCACCCTATCCCAGTTCTTTTTTGTCATTGCATTGGCATTTTTAGAATAACCATTATGACCACTTACGGTCATGTAATAAACATTGAATGGCTGTTCATCAATATACATAGGAACTGTACCTTCCATCATTTCTAAATCACTTTGAGGCCACTCTTTTTGAACATATTGTTCCATACCATTACCATATCCCATAAAGCCATGAGAATAGCCTAAATTGTTATGTGTTTTATTTCTATCGTAATAAGTATAGTCATTATTATGGAACGCCCATCCATTATAATGTAAACGATTTAATTGTGATCCTATTGTTAGATAGTTGTTATTATCATAAGTTGATTTTAATGATGAACCACCAAGCATTGGTAACATACCAAAAATATTTTCATACTCTCCACCAGTTGTACCAGCACTTGCAGGTTGATAATAATCAGTGAAATTAATTCCTTTTGTCGCAAGACGATATAGTGTTGGTGTTCTATTTTCATCAATAACTTCTGCACTGAACGCTTCCGCTGACAGCATGATTAAATTCTTTCCCTTAAATAAGCCTGTATATTCATTTTGTAATGATGCACTTTGACTTTGTACATATTGATCAAGTTGAATATATGCGTCAGAAGCATGCTCTTCTAATGTTTCAAAATCAATATCCATGATATTTTTATCATAGTGCTTAATTTCTTCAGTAACAGGCGTTTCAACAATTTCTTCTTCATTACTGAAAGATACATCTGCTTTATTAAAAATATTCTTTTCAGCATCTAAAATTATTGAATGCATCAATCCAAAACTCGCTACTGAAGATTGATAATTATATTCTGTAGAATATAAACGTTTATATTTGTCATTCATATTGATACAACATATTTGTCCACAATAACTGATTACACAAGAAACAGCAATTAGCACAAGATGCAATTTATTATCTTTCTTTCCATCATCCCACTTTAAACGTGTTTTAAAATATATAATTGACGGTAAAGAAAACAACAAAATATGCAGTAATCCGTTAAAACAGAATACAATTTCAAAAATCATGCCAATAAAGCCACCAAGAGCGTCTCCACCACCTGCAGTTACCGTATTTACATCATAGAAAATCTTAAACACATAGTAGATAAAATAATTTGCAATAAAAATAACAGTAATTGTAACTAATACTATTGTCCGAATTCTACGATTAACAATCTCTTTTTTTGTTAAAGAGCTGATGAAATAGATTAAACAAGATAAAGCTATCGCATATAACAAGATATATACCAATGAAATATCCCATGATGTATTCATTGTGCTGGCTTTTAAAATACATTCTAAATAAAAGAAAGAAAGCGAAAAATATCCTATTACTTTTAATGCATTAGGCATTCTTTTTTCTTTTTCGTTTTCAATCTTTTTTTCTATAACAGGTTCAACCTGTAATTTAATTGTTTTTATATTTTTCTTCTTAAAACTTTTTCCCATATTAAAACTCCTTTAAGAGCATACAATATGTTAAAAACATTTTAATAAAATTTCAATACATCAATTTTCTAAATTTGCTTATTTACTGAAAGCATCCGGTAAATCATTTTCTAATAAAATCGTGTCACTTGTAGAAGCGTGGCTATATATATATGTAAATGCTTCTCTAACATGATTTACGACAAGGATTTGATTTTCTGGATATCCATTTTCTGTTAAGCCTTTATAGATAGGTGCTGTTTGTTCTTTACCAACCAAAATAACAAAATCCACATTATCAATCATATCTTTACCAAACTGATAATTGATTTCACTTTGTCTTTCACCTAAATCAATCATTCCTGGAGTAACAATATATTTATGATTAGGCATATTTCCTAATACTGTAACAGCCATATGTGCACCACTAGGATTAGCATTAAAGGCATCATCAATAAAAGTATAACCATTTATTTTTTTAAGTTCTAAACGGTGTTCTACCTGTTTCATTTCTTTAACACCTTTTTCAATTACATTCCAGCTAATTCCATAGTTTCTAGCACAAGCAATAGCTGATAATATATTCAATATATTTAATTCCCCTAACAGTTTTGTTGTAAGAGCAATTCTTTCATTTTGATGAACCACAGTAAAAGAAGAACCTGTCGGATGATATTGAATATCTACAGCACGATAATCAACGTTTTCATTTTGGATACCATAAGTGATAATTTTAACGGGATTTTTCACTTTATAATTACGTATGAGCTCATTATCGTAATTCAATATTCCTACACCATCTTTTGGTAACATTTCAATCATCTGCATCTTTTCATGCGTGATATTTTCCTGTGTTTTAAATGTTTGTAAATGTTGAGGACCAATAGAAGTTACGATACCAACTTGTGGATGAACAAAATTCATTAGTTCTATAATATCCCCAACTTTATCTGCACCCATTTCACAAACAAATATATCATGAATTGGTTTTAGCATTTCTCGAATTGTTCTTGTAATACCCATTGGTGTATTAAACGATGATGGTGTCATTAAAGTATTGTATTTTTGTGAAAGAATTGCACGTACAACATTTTTTGTAGATGTCTTTCCATAACTTCCAGTAATACCAACTATCTTTAAATTTCCATGATTTTGTAACATTTTTTTCGCATCATTGATGTAATAATTTTGTACTGCCTTTTCAATTGGGGTTGTTAAACAAGCCATTGGATAAATTAGTAACCAGATACCGTAATATGCTATTAGAAGTAATAATGCTGGTAATAACTTTGTGCTAAATTTAGATAAGACAAAAAATAGAATGAAAACCAAAGCATTTAAAACTACAATCTGTCTTTTTACTCTACCTGTATAAACCAATGGTTTAATATAATTTTTTTTCTTTTCCTTTGTTATAAGTAAAAATGCTAATAAAAGTAGACAAATACTGCTTAATATATAAATAAGTGTTTCAGATAATACAAAAGATAATACAAGTAGAAGGATAAAAGAAAATAAGACAACAATATTATCTTTAAGAATTGTTATTTTGTTTTCTTTTAACCAGGTTGTAAATCTCGTTAATTCGTAACGATTTTGTTGAAACATATGTAAAGCATGTTTCTCTGGCACTAATAGAAATATAAAAGCACAGATAATGATAATAAACTGCCACATGACTAATAATCTCCCTCTAAAAAAGCATCAAGAACACGATTAAATCTTTCGTATTCATTCCAATATGCAAAATGATCCTGTCCTTCAAATATTGCTAGTCCTGCATCAGACATCATTTCTTCCATCATTTTACCCATATATAAAGGTGCAGCTGTATCTTGATCTCCCCAGACTAGTAACGTTGGGCATTTAACATCTTTTAATAACGGTGTTACATCATCATTTACAACTTTAACAAATGTAGCTCTCATTTTTATAATCTGTAGAACCATGTCTATCCTGATATTTTTCAAGAGCTTCTTGATTACCTGTTTTTAGTAAAAACCATTTACCGATTTTATACATCTTTGTCTTTAGTTTCATCTTTCTAGAAGCTTTCGGTTTAATACCGGCAGCTCCTGTTAATACCATTTTATAAACAGGATAATGAGCTGCGTAATGAATTGCAAAACGACACCCAAAAGAGTGACCGATTAAAATTGGATTTTCAATATGATTTTTCTCAATAAAATCTCTTAAGAAAGTTTCATAGTCTTCTACAGACCACGGAACACTTGGATCATCACTTTCCCCATGGCCTGGCAAATCGATATTATAGACAGAAAAATGTTTTTCTAAATGAGTTTCTATTTGACTCATCATAATCATTCTTTGTCCCCAACCATGCAGTAATATAACATCTTTTCCTACGCCACTATGTCGATAGGCTGTTTTTACGCCATTAAATACCCCAAAATCCGTCATATTTCCTTTTTTTCCTGTTTCTTTTCTTGTGCTTTTTTTCTCTCTTCTTTACGCTTTTCTTTTTCAATTTCACGTTTTTCAGTGCGGGTTAAATCTTTCCAAATTCTAAAACATACACCATTCTGCAAGTTATCAGCTTCTATATGATAGCCATAAGTATTTACTACTTTATATACAATAGATAACCCTAAGCCAAACTGTCCATCCGTTCCTTTTTCATACGGTCTGAACAATTTCTTTAGTCTATCTTCTTCAATTTGTTTTCCATCGTTACTTACACATAATTCGCCTTTATGTAAAGAAATTGTAATAGTTGTTTCTGCATAACGTAGAGCATTATCCACTAGATTCTCTACAACAATACGCCATGGATCTTCATCACCATGGAAATAAACACTTTCATCCATTTCACGAACAAATGTAATTTCTGGTCTAATTACTTTTAAAGATAATAACACTTTATCCACTACTTCATTCATTAGTAAAGTATCACCAGCTGGACAATCATCCAGTAAATATCCCATTTTATTTAAAGCAATTAAGCTTCTAACTTTTTTTTCTAATCTATCTGCATGTTCAATAATGACATCGATTGATTTTTCAAGTGTTCCATATGGATAAATACCATCTTTGATACTTTCTCCATAGGATTTAATTGTCGTAATAGGCGTTTTTAAGTCATGCGAAATATTTTGAATCATCTCCTGCTTTTCACGATTCTGCTTGGATAATTCAAATTCCATCTCTCTTAAAGCGTCCGCAACTTCTCCTATTTCATCTCTTCTAGTAACAGATAAGAAAGCTGGTTCATCATTTTTAATCTTTGTAATATATATTTTTATTTGATTTAATGGATGAATTAAAGAAGCCACCCAAATCATTAAACAGATAAATAAGAGCATAACTACAAATATATTTACATCAACAATATTACTGACAAGTGAAGACTTGAAATTATCTTCATACGCTGCAGGCAATTTACTGATTAAGTATTTATCATTTTGTACTGGTGTAATAGAATATAGTATTTTTTGTCTATTATCTTTATTTGTACCAATATATGTTGAATAATCTTCTGTTTTTATAATAGGATGATTAACTTTTGTTGAAATAGCTTTTATTTCTTCTTCAGAAAATTGACCATTTCCAATGACATGAAAAGTATTAGTTTTCGTATCATATAGAGCATGTACGATTTCATTTGCATCAATATCAATCTCCAAATCATAATCATTTGAAACAGCTAAATAATACTCCAAGCTGTTTTGCGAGTTATGAAGCATACGGAACATTTCTGTTTCAGAGAACAAATCAATCTGTGGCGTTAAAAAAGCCAACAAAAAAACGGCAAAAACAGTCACTAACAAAAACGCAATAGTTAGTAACTGTTGTGATAAAGATAATTCACGTAACCACAGATATAATCTCTTCATTAACTTAGCCTAGTCTATACCCAAATCCATAAATCGTATGAATTGTTAAGTTTGGCATTTTCCGACGAAGCCTACGCATTGTATCATCCACAACACGATCACTTCCAAAATAGTTTTCTTCCCAAACTTTCTGCAATATATCTTCACGAGTAAAAGCAGTTCCACGATTTTTTACAAATAACATTAATAGTTCGTATTCTTTTGTTGTTAAATCAATGACTTCATTTCTAAAATATACAAATCTTTGATTTTCATCAATTTCATAACCATCAACAGATATTCTTTGATTATCTTCTTTATATGTTCGACGAATGATGTTATTAACACGTAGTACAAGTTCTTTTGGGGAAAATGGCTTTGTAATATAGTCATCGCTGCCTTTTTCTAAACCAATAATACGATCAAATTCTTTATCTCTTGCGGACATAAAGATAACAGGCACATTAGGATCGTTCATTCTAATTTGTTCAATCAAATCAAAACCACTTTTATCCCCAAGCATAATATCAAGAATCCAAAGATGAACATCATCATCACTTGTATGTGAAGAAGCCTCGTCAAAAGTAAGATATGCATGAACTTCATATCCTTCTTTTTCTAAATATCTCTTAACGAGTTCATTTAAGTCTTTTTCATCTTCGACAATAGATATAACTTTTTTCATCATTAAATACCAAATTTATTTTTTACAATTTCTACAATTGAATTTACTTCTCTTTCACAGATTTCATCTGTTTCAGCTTCTGCCATTACACGAACTAATGGTTCTGTACCACTTTGTCTAACTAAAATTCTACCATTGCCATTTAATCTGGAATTTACTTCTTCAATAGCTTTTTTCACATCACTGTCTTCCATAGCAGCATTTTTATCAGATACTTTTACATTGATTAATAGCTGTGGATAAATCTTTAACCCTTCGCATAGTTCTAAAGCAGTTAACCCTGTTTCTTTCATTACCTTTAAAAACATTAATGCTGTAACTAAGCCATCACCAGTTTTTTCAAATTCTTTAAAAATAATATGTCCTGATTGTTCACCACCAACAATATCATTTTCTTTGCACATGCATTCAAATACATATTTGTCCCCAACTTGTGTAGAAGCGATATGTATATCATTTCTTTCCATAGCTTTAAATAAACCAAGATTAGCCATAACTGTAGTAACAATTGTATTGTTATTTAAAACACCTTTGTCTTTAAAATATCTTCCAAATACATAAAGCATATGGTCACCAGTTAAAAGTTGGCCACTAGGTGCTACTAACATCATTCTATCCGCATCACCATCGAAAGCTAAACCCAAGTCGTAGTTACCATTTTTAACTAATTCTTGTAATGATTCAGGATGAGTTGAACCACAATGTGTATTGATATTTACACCATCTGGTTTATCATGTGTCATTGTTAAATTAGCACCAAGTGCTTTTAAAGCTTTTTCAGCTGTTACTGAACTTGAACCATTTGCACAATCTACTGCTAAATTATAGCCACTTAAATCTATAGGGAATAATTCTTTAATATAAGCTAAATATTCTTCTAAGCCATGAGGATAAGCGATAACTTTACCAATCTTATCTTCTGTTTTATAAGCAATTTCAACTTCATGATCAATATATTGTTCAATTAAATTTTCAATATCCGCAGAAAGTTTTAAACCTTCTTTTGAGAATACTTTAATACCATTATCATGAAATGGATTATGACTTGCACTGATCATTGCACCACATGCAAAATCATCATTCTGTACCAAATAAGAAATCATTGGTGTTGGACAATATCCAGCTAAATAAGCATTGCATCCTTCAGAAGTAATACCTGCAGCTAACGCATTTTCTAACATATCGCTAGATAGTCTTGTGTCTTTTCCTATTAGAATGTTTTGTTTTCCATTCTGACTGTAATAATAACCTAAATATCTACCAACATTAAACGCTCTTTCAGCCGTTAAAGTTTCGTTTGCTAAACCTCTAATTCCATCCGTTCCAAAATATTTACCCATTGTTTGCATTTCCTCCATTATCCGTTTCAGTCGAATCAGTTTCACCCAGAATATTTAATGTATATGTTGATTCTGATAAAGAATACTTCACTAAGCCACCCTTAGGTTGCTCAACATATAATGGGAATTCAACTAATCCAGGTTTTGCATCAGTCATATCAATATATACATTTATATCATCAGCAGTAATATTAGAAATATTTTCTTCAGTACCAAAAACAGTAACATTTACTGTTGTCTTATTGTTTACTTGTGAAGCTTTATAGTTATTTACATTGTTTATATAACTGATTTTAACATCAGAAATTGTCTTAGTAACACCTTCTCCAAGAGTTATGTTAATTGTAATCTGATTAATGCTGCTTGAGTTAACACCTGTTGGTAAAGCAAGAGGTCTTAATAAAGTAGAATCTTTTGTAATTGTAGAGGCATTCAATGTCACAACAACTTTATCTACCTGGCTTAAGACGTTTTCAGAACCATAAATCGTTACTGTCTGTTGATCCATTTCGATATTACTGATAGCTTTACCATCTGGCACTTCACCAGTAACTTCTATATCGATTGGCACAACTTTATTAGGCGAAGTAACTGGAACACTAACTTTAATTGTATCTGGAACAATATCAGCATTTACTGGTTGACCATTCACATCGTATGCGATAAGTTTTGCTTCTTGTGTAAAGTCAGTAGTTTGTCCTTTTAAATCAATCAATGTTTTAACAAAGGCAATAGAATCCAATGTATCTTTTGAGGCACGTACATTGACTTTTTGATATTCAAATTCTGGTGTACCTACACTGTAAATAGATTCCATTTTATCTTGATTGATAAAATCATAAGAAATATCAAATTGTTGTGTTGTCTTTTTCTTTAAAGTGATATAGACAAGAGATGGATCAATTTTTGTATTAATACCATCACCATATCCCTCAGTTGTTAGCTTTACTGCATGAGTTCCTTCTGTTAAACCTTCTAGATTAGCCACAACAGAACCTTTAGAATTTACAGCACTTGTAACACTGGATGCATCACCACTAATTGTAATATTTGCAGTAGCAGGTAAGCCACTTAATTCAAAAGTATCGCTGTTATATTTAGCTGTAACACTAACATCATTCAAGTCCTTACTGTAACTTAATGGTGTCGTATATAGTGATGTACTTGAATCATAATTAACCATTGCATACATTAAAATTGCTAAAATTAAAGAAACTAATTTTGTATATTTTGTATTAAATAATGTTTTATCAATAAATGTAGAGAACCAACGGATAATACGTAATAGTATATCTTCAACATGTTGATAAGTATTCGCTACTTTTTGGCTTTGATTTGCAATTTTATTCGCGAGTTCAATTTTTTGACGATTAAATTCTTGTGGTTTCTTATCTTCACTCATTAGTGCTCACCTCCTGTATGTTTTGAAGATGAATCATCTTGGAGTTGATCTATCATATCTAAAGTTTTATCTAATTCATTATTTAAGCCAACAATCTTAGAAATATCTAATTTTGATGTATCATAAATTCTTTCATCGTCTTTTAAAGAATCATTCTGATACGAATCATCTTGTACAAATTCTGTTTGTTTCGTTTCTTGAACTATCGGCCTAGGATTAGCCTTTTCTGGATAGCTTGGAGCTGGTCTCTTCTTTTTCTTTGGAAGTTTAATTTCAACAGCCTCTTCTTCAATGATATCCATGGCTTCAGGTTTTCTGCTTTTACGTGTTGATTCTTTACGAGACTTCATTACTTTTTGTGAAGCAGGTTGATGTTTGCTCATTGCTTCAGAATAATCTTCTTCAACGCTTGATCTATTTAAACTTGTTACAACTTCTTCCGCTTCAATCTTATCAGATTTAATTGTGTCTGTGTCTTGTTTCTTGATCATTAACTTGTTCAAGATACCTGTATCTTGTGAAGATTTACGACGTTTAGTATTTGTATCAGAAATAACAACTTCTCTTGCAGGTTCTGGACGATATGCTTCATCCTGAACTTCTGTTTCTTCACCACAAATAACGCGTAATAAATAATTACGTAATTGTCTCTTATTTACATGGAATATCTTTCCACCTTCCGTAATACTGATAGCACCTGTTTCTTCAGAAACAACAATGGTAACTGCATCAGTAATTTCACTAATACCAATAGCCGCACGATGTCTTGCACCATAGCGATTAGGCACTTCTAAATTTGTAGGTGGGAAATATGCACTTGCACAGGCAATCTTATTACCTTGAATAATTACTGCTCCATCATGTAAAGGTGTACTAGTAACAAAGATAGATGTTAAAAGTTCAGCAGTAACATCTGAATTTAATCTTGTTCCTGTCGCAATATAGTCACTCAATGAATGAGATTGTTCAATTGAAATTAAAGCACCTGTTTCATCTTTCGATAATAACATTGTTGCTGTAACAATCTGGTCAACAAGGTTCTCTTTTTCACTACCTGTTAATGTTGTCATACGAGAAAACATATTTGTTTTTCCGATTTTTTCAAGCAATGCCCGAATTTCTGGCTGAAAGATAATGATAAATGCCAAAAATCCCCAGTTAATGAAAATATCCATAAAGTATTCTAGAGTCTTCAAGCCACATATTTTAGCTATAGAATCTAAAATTACAACGAGCATTACACCCTTAAAAATTTGAATTGTTCTGGAATTACCACGTACTACTTTTATTGCATAAAAAAGTATAAACCACATGACCAAAATATCTATAACCATGACTGTGATTGAACGTATATTTCCAAGTGTTAAACCTAAATCTGTAAAAGCCAAAATCAACACTTCCTTCCTTATGTAAATATAAAATATTATAACACATGATAGTGTATTCCTTTTTATCACTCGAGAATATTTAATAACTGTTCTTTTGTAAATGATGCCTTGCCCATCTCTTCACTAGATAGCATTTCTCTAGCTAAATCTGCTTTAGAGGACTGTAACTCTATAATTCTTTCTTCTAAAGTATCTTTCATAATTAGTTTATATACTGTTACAACTTTATCTTGACCAATACGATGCGTTCTATCTGTCGCCTGGTTTTCTACTGCTGTATTCCACCAAGGATCATAATGTATAACAATATCTGCAGCTGTTAAATTAAGGCCTGTACCTCCTGCTTTTAGAGAAATGCAGAATACTGGTACATCATCATTTTGAAACTTTTCAACTAATTTAACTCTCTCTTTTTTATCTGTACCACCATGTAAATAATAATACCTAACACCTTCTTTATTTAAACGTTCCTGTAGTTCTACTAACATACTTGTAAATTGTGAGAATAGTAATATTTTATGACCACTTTCTACAGCTGACCGAATCAAATCAACGCATAAATCTTCTTTTGAAGAATTACCTTTATAACCATTATATACAAGTGATGGTGAACAGCATATTTGTCTTAGATGAGTTAACTCGGCAAGTATTGCAATTTTATTTTTGTTAAAATCTTCTTTAGATTCCTGTGCTAAAGAAATCTTCAACCGTTGTACTCTTGCATCATACAACTCTTTCTGTTCTCCAGATAAAGGAGCGTAGTATATTTCTTCAAGTTTTTCAGGCAAATCTTTTAATACATCCTTCTTATATCTTCTTAAGATAAATGGAGCAATCATATTACGAAGTCTTTCTTCTTGATCTAAGTCATTATCTTTAACAATCGGTAATTCAAAATATGATTTAAAATATCGATAACGATATAGGAAACCAGGCAATAAATAGTCAAATATGCTCCATAGTTCAGATAATCTATTTTCAATCGGTGTACCTGTTAAAGCAATACGGAAACTACTCTGAATTTCTTTTACTGATTGAGAAGCCTGTGTATTTGCATTTTTAATGTATTGTGCTTCATCAATAACTTGTACTGAAAATTGCATTCCATCATAATATGCAAAATCTCTTTTAAGCGAATCATATGACGTAATTAAAATCGCATCTTCTAAAGAATTCATAATTGCATTAGCTCTTATTTCCGGTTGCCCTGAAACAATTGTGTAATGTAATGTTGGTGCGAATTTCTCTATTTCTGCTGCCCAGTTATAAACAAGAGAAGCAGGACAAACAACTAATTTACGTTTGTTGTCATTTAAAGAAGCGATAAAAGTAATAACTTGTAACGTTTTACCTAAACCCATTTCATCTGCAAGTAATCCCGCAAAACCATTTTCATGTAAACGACAAAGCCACTCATAACCACTTTTCTGATATTCTCTTAAAGTCGCATGAATAGAGTCAGGAACAGGATATTCTGATTCATTTACTGTAGAAATATTCTGAATAAGTCTATCAAAGAATTCATCTCTTTTTATTTCAAGATTCTCATCATTATCCATATTCTCTAGATATAAAGCTCGATATTTTGGAATCTTAACATTACCCTTCTTTATGTCTTTACTAGATAACTGTAAATCTTCTACTAACTTGTTAATTGAATCCAATTCACCTTCTTCAATAGTAATAAAACTGCCATTTTTTAAACGATAATATTTTTTCTTTGGTGAATATTTAGATAAAATATCCGCTAAATCTTCTAATGTTCTTGAATCTGTATTTAAATCCAGTTGCAATAAATCACTTTGAACAGAAACTCCAACTGTCACTTTATCCATTTTACGAATTGTTAATTTCTTCAATGAATCAGATATAAACACCTTTCCGAGTTTTTTAATTTCTTCAATACCTTCCGTCAATAAAGTATAAATTTTATCTTCATCATCCAATATTGCCCATTTAGAGTTTTGTGGATCAAAAGATGTAAAATACTGTGATAAAAATTTATCTATTCTTTTTTCTTCCAGATTATTACGATTGTTTATGTCCTTTTTATTATTTTCTAAGGCGTTAAATTTCAAATCACCATATATTGCAAATACTTCAACAGTAATCATACCATTTTGAGGCATATCAAAATAAAATTCAAAGTCAGGCTTTGCAACAACATATTTCTCTGGCAAATAGTTTTCTTTCTTTAAATATGTGGTTTTTTCCAGCTTTGGATAAATTTGACTCGTGAATGTTTTTATATCATCGTTTGAAACAAACAGGTTATCATTATATTGTCTCATCATATGTAATAATTCTTTTTCTGAATCACTGCATTTTGAACGAATAATCATTTTATTAGAACTGTCTATTGTATAAATATATTTTCTTCCTGCAATATATTGTGTATCTTCACATTCTATTTCATAGCCATCTTTTACTTGTTTGATTTTTGTTTGAATATTTGGTTTACCATCAATAATTTGATATAATTCTTCACTTTTTCTTCCACGTTCTTTGTCATAAACCATGACACCCGTTACTTCACAAGCTTTCAAAAAATCGTCCAGATATTTCCCAGTTAATGTTAACTCTCTACCAGCATTTCTCGCACTATAATTATTATAGTAGTCATAATAACCTCCTTTTCCAATATAATTATCCTGTCCATTTGGCAAAGAATTTAAAAAGCTGGCAAGTGGTAAACTTAATGCATCAAA
>OIWM01002146.1_pt1 | contig 17143 bp, 19 predicted proteins | sample 1587451 | NCBI WGS metagenome assembly OIWM01 (sample SAMEA3888907, study PRJEB22519) | human gut metagenome | biome: human gut; feature: human-associated habitat; material: faeces | place: Denmark | collected 2011
AGGGTCCAAATATACGAATAATCAGGAGATTTTTTGCAGTCAATAAACCGATATTTTTTCTTAACTTGCGACGTTTTTTTGACAGAGTTATGAATCAGGTTTGGATTAGCGCCGCAGGTCTTAGCCTTGCGACCATAATAGGATCAGTAATTGGCTTTCTGGTAAAATCGCTCCCGCACAAATGGAACGATGCGATTCTCGGCTTTTGCGCAGGTGTGATGCTGGCCGCATCTACGGTAGGACTCATTCTGCCAGCAGCTCAGGATGCAGGGAGTAGCAGGTGGTGGCTCATTCTGATAGGAGTCATACTGGGTATGCTGCTTCTGAACGTACTGGATCTAGTGACCCCGCATCTGCACAAATTGACCGGACTGGAAGAGGAGGAACACAGGAACAACGCCTCGCTGAACCACGTTCTGCTCTTCGTTCTGGCCATAGCACTGCACAAACTGCCGGAAGGCATCGCTGCCGGAGTAGGCTTCAACGCCGCGGACAACACAGACGCCTGGGCCGTGACGCTTGGCATAGCGATTCAGAATGTGCCTGAAGGAATGGTGGTTATAGCCCCGCTGCTGATAGCCGGAGTGTCGAAAATCCGCACTTTCCTCATCTCGCTTGTTATAGCGCTATTGGAAGTGGTCGGGGTATGGATAGGCTACGGGATGGGAGCTATCTCTCCGATACTGCTGCCGGTGATGCTGGCATTGGCAGGTGGCGCGATGCTCTATGTGGTAAGTGACGAGATGATTCCCGAAACACACGCCCACGGATATCAGAAACTTGCCACCTACGCCCTAGTGCTGGGCTTTGTCAGCCTGGTTTTCCTGGAAATCTCATTCTGAAACAAAATGCTCATAAAAAATTATAAATAATGAAAGGAATAATTAAAAATTTAGCGATGATAGGATTCAGTTCGCTTGCTTTGTTTTCCTGCAAGCAGAATGATGACAAGGTAGAGAACTTCCGCTACCTTCTGGACGAGTTTGCAGATCTCAAAGTTATCAGATACACCATCCCTGGCTGGGAGCAACTCAGTCTGGAGCAGAAAGAATACGTATATCACCTGGCAGAGGCCGCCAAATGGGGTCGCGATATCTATTGGGACCAGAACTGCGAACACAACCTGGCACTAAGAAAAGTGCTTGAGCAGATAATCACGGATTATCAGGGGGATAGGAACTGTGAAGATTATCAGAATTTTGAGATATATGCCAAGCGTGTATTCTTCTCTAACGGCGTTCACCACCATTATGCTGAAGACAAGTTCTTTCCGGATTGCAGCCGCGAGTATTTCGGCCAATTGATGCAAGCCTGCAAGTGCGAAGACCAGGCAGTGCTGGACTTCGTTTACGATCGTTCGGAAGGTCTTCAAAGAAGATCCACAAGCCAGAGCGGAGACATAGTGAAACTCTCTGCTGTAAACTTCTACGAAGGAGTGAGCCGTAAGGAGGTCGAGGACTATTACGCCTCGATAGAAAATCCCGCAGACCCTCACCCTATATCTTATGGGCTTAACACAAAGCTCGTTAAGAAAGACGGAAAGCTGGTAGAGCTGCCTTGGTGCGTAGGCGGCCTGTATTCCGCTTATATAGAGAAGATCTGTGAAGAACTCGAAAAAGCTGCCGCAGTGGCAGAAAACGATCAGCAGAAACACTGCATAGAACTTCTGCTAGAGTATTACCGCAGCGGAGACCTTCGCAAATGGGATGAGTATAACATCGCCTGGGTTAAGGAATTGGATGGCACAGTGGATTTTGTGAACGGTTTCGTAGAAGACTACAATGACCCGCTCGGTCGAAAGGGCGCCTGGGAGGCTAACGTAAACATCAAGGATCACGAGGCTTCCAAAAGGACTGAGATCATCTCTGCCAATGCCCAATGGTTCGAGGACAACTCCCCTGTCGATCCTCGATTCAAAAAACCTGAGGTCAAAGGCGTATCTGCAAAGGTTATCAACGTCGCCTGCATCAGCGGAGACTGCTACCCTTCCACCCCGATTGGAATCAACCTCCCTAATGCCGACTGGATACGTAAGGAATATGGCAGCAAATCAGTTACCATAGCCAATATCACCCACGCCTACGACTACGCGGCTAACGAATCCCCTAACAATATGCTCGACGAGTTCGCCTGGGACGAAGCCGAAAAGGAACTTGCGAGAAAATGGGGCTCCTATGCGAGCGAGATCCATACCGACCTACACGAATGTCTGGGCCACGGTTCAGGCCAATTGCTCCCTGGCGTCTCCACCACTGCGATGGGCGAATACTCCTCCACCCTGGAAGAAACCCGTGCCGACCTCTTCGGCCTGTATTATGCCGCCGACCCGAAACTGGTGGAACTAGGCATAATGCCTGACAAGGATGCTTATAAGGCCGAGTATGCCAGCTTTATACGCAACGGCCTTTTCACCCAGTTCACAAGAGTGGAGCTGGGTGCTAAGAACACCGAAGCCCATATGCAGAACCGCAAACTTATAGCCGAGTGGTGTTACGAGAAGGGACTTGAGGCCAATGTCATCGAGAAAAAAGTCCGCGACGGCAAGACCTATTTCGTAGTGAACGACTACGAGGCTCTTCGAGGACTTTTCGGAGAACTTCTCGCTGAAATTCAAAGAATTAAGAGTACGGGCGATTATGCTGCAGGAAAGGCTCTGGTGGAAAAATACGCCGTAGACATAGACCCTGAGCTCCACAAGGAAGTGCTCGAGAGATACGCCGCCCTGAATCTCAAGCCTTATGGCGGCTTCGTAAACCCGGACATAGTCCCTGTCCTAAAACACGGAAAAGTAATTGACTACAAACTCGTTTACGCCGAAAGCTTCCTGGAGCAACAGCTCAAATACGGTCGTGAGTACTCGATTGCTCGATAATAATATATGAGGCAGAAAGCATCATTGTTTGATTTTGACGGCGTGATAGCCGATACAGAAGGAGAATACTCTCGCTTTTGGGATAAACGGGCTGCTCTCCGGAAGACGTAGCGGGGCTAGGGTAATCGGCTTGCTCACGACCCTGCCCCAAGACTGCGGCATAGCCCGTTACCATTTCGAACTAGGAGCATCCGGCGGAGACTTGAACAATCTCCCATTCAAATACTCCGAAGAATAGCTCTACCGGCTGCCACCACCGAAACCACCGCCACTAAAGCCGCCACCACCCCCGAAAGAGCTATGACCACCCAGACCCTGGCCAGCCTGACTCGCGGCATAGTTGACACTGGTATTAAGGATAGCATTCGAGAGCATATTTGAGCGGAGAAGCAGCAGCACAAAGGTGTCCATATCACAGTTAACGACTTGCGTAAACAGCTCAGGATTAATATCTTTGAGCTGTTTTGCCACTTTATCGGCTATACCGAACAGAGCCCCGAACACCAGATACCACTCCGTTCCGGAAGCCACGCATACATCCCAGAACTCCTGCACCCTGGCCGAGCCGTCCTCCAGCAATTCCACATCCAGTTTTATCTGCCTGATAGCAGGGCTATAGGCATAGGAAAGCATAGCGGCAAAAACTCCCGCCAGAGTAAGGAGAAACTTTCTAAACATTTGACTTAGATATTAATCTCAGGCATATCCTTTTTCTCGGACACTTCCTGAAGATATTCTTTTACAGTGAAGTTCAAGACAGAAGCCACGAGGGCATCAGGGAACTGTCTAACCATACGATTATATCTGGTGACACTGTCATTATAAACCATACGGCTGGTCCGCACCTTGTTCTCGTAGCTGTTCAGACTATCCATAGTCTTAGTGTAAGTGGCCTCTGCCTTAAGCTCGGGATAACTCTCAGCCACCACTTGGATTTTAGATGTCAGTGTACTAAGGGCCTTCTCCTGAGCCATCACATCGGAAGCTGTGCTGGAAGAAGTAATCAGCCTGCGCTGAGCTATCACATCAGTTAAAGTTCTGTACTCGTGTTCGTTATAGGATTTGGTAAGTTTGACCAAGGCCGACACGGCATCCCAACGGCTTTGAAGTTGAACCCCTATCTGAGAAAGGGAGTTACCACAGAGTTCATCTGCATTAACAAGTTTACGCTGAGTAGATACAATCCAAAGCAGCAGCACCAGCAACACTGCGACGATAATAATAATAGCAGTCATATTTTTTCAATTAAATCCCTGTAATTTACAAAATATTATACTTAATTTTATCGCCAGAATGAAAAAGTTAATCTTCATCCTCTCGATTTTGGCCCTCCTAAACTCTTGTAAGAGGCCGCTTTCCCCACGCGATGGGGATCTGCTCTTCTGCATCGCCGACAGCTCCGACTTCAGCCGCAGCATCGTGGAATCCACCCGAAGCCACAGCGAGCTCCAGTTCGACCACGTCGCTATCTTCAGATATCTGGAGGGAGAGGCAGGAAGCAGTCCAAACGGTCTCGCCGCATCACGAAATCTAAAGTATATCGATATAAATCAATATCTTAACAAAATACAATCACTATGAACATAGGAGACAAGATACCGGAGATTCTGGGAATTGACCAGGACGGTAATCAGATTAAGGCCAGCGACTATCGCGGACGTAAAATCGTGCTTTACTCTTACCCTAAGGCTAACACCAGCGGATGCACAGCCGAAGCCTGCTCCCTGCAGGCCCACAAAGCGGAACTCGAAGCCCTGGGATACAGCATAATAGGTATCAGCAAGGATAAACAGGCGAGTCAGAAGAAATTCGCCTGCGAGCAGGGACTGGAATTCCCTCTCATAGCCGACACCGAGACTAAAATTCTTCAGGAACTGGGTTGCTGGGGAGAGAAAGTCGCCTGCGGACACAGAACCATAGGCATACTCAGAACCACTTATCTGATAAACGAAGAAGGTGTGATAGAAAAGATCTTCACTCCTAAAGAGATAAAGACCAAGATTCACGCCGAGCAGATACTTGACTACATTAAAGTAAAATAAAAGATATTTGCCAGCTCTACAGAGCTGCTTAGCAATAGTAATTACAAACTAAAATCTATAATCTATGAGCTGTACCAAAACCTTACTGAAAGGAGGCAAGATTTATGACGGAACTGCCTCCGAGCCTTTTGTAGGCGACATCCTTATCTCAGGAGAGAAAATCCTGAAAGTGGCCGGACATATAGAGCCGGACGAGGACTGCCAGATAGTAAATCTCGAAGGTCTGAGCGTATCCTCCGGCTTTATCGACGCCCACTCCCACAACGACTGGTTTGCCATCAAAAAAGAGCCTCTCAAATACTTCGACCCATTCATCCGCCAGGGTTTCACCTCTTTCATCACCGGCAACTGCGGTCTATCCGCCATCGGTTTTGAGCCCGATACCCCTAACGTGAACAAGGTCGGCGGAGGCCTCTTCGGCTACGCTCAGGACTGCAAGGGCATTTACCCTAGTGCAGGAGCCTTTTTTGAGGGTATTGACGGCCAAGTACCATGCAATATAGCCGCCATCGTGGGCCACTGCTCGGCCAGAGCCTCGGTAAGCGGCTACCAGAACCGCGACCTCAGCCCCGAGGAAGAAGAGAGAATGCTGGGCATAATAGAACAATCCCTCAAGGAGGGGGCCTGTGGGGTGTCACTTGGCCTGATGTATCAGCCGGGGAAGTACTCAAAGCTGGAGGAGTTAAGGAAGGTATATAAATTGGCAGAGAAATATAATGTCCCGATGACCGTGCACCCACGCGCCTGTTCGGCAGTAAGTATGGATTATCCGCTGCTGGGAAGGGCGCACCTGCTGAGGGCTATGGACGAACTGGTGGAGATCACCAAGGGAAGCAAGGGCAAGCTCCAGTACTCCCATATGATCTTCGTGGGACGCAATTCTTTCAAGCATAAGAAGGAACTGCTCTCGCTGATCTATAAAATGAGGCAAAACGGAGTGGATGCCAAATTCGACATCTACGACGAACTGCTGGGGGTGAGCGTTATCACCGTCATAATGCCGGCTTGGTACGCAGAGCTAAGTCCTAAGGCTAAAAGACAGTGGTTCAATAAGTTGAAGTTCACCATCCTGGCCAAGGCAAGCATACTTCTGCTGGGCTTCGGCTTCGACGATATCCAGATAGCCTATATAGGTCCATGTTACGAGAAATACGAAGGCAAGACCGTCCACCAGATAGCTCAGGAGGAGGGCAAATCCGACATAGATATGTATCTGGACCTCTGCGAATACAGCGATTTCAAGGGAAGGGTTAATATGGGCCCTTACTCTACTCCTCAGATAGTCAGCGAATTGTCTAAGGATGACAATGTGCTGTATATGACTGACGCCTGGGTCGAGGAACACGGAATACAGAATCCTGCCATCTACGACGTGGCTCCAAAGTTCCTAAAACACGCCCTTAGCGGCGAAGGCGACAGTCTGCCTCGCACCATCCGGAAGATGACTGCTGCCGTCGCCGAGCGCTTCGAAATCGAAGGCAGAGGCTATGTCAAGGATGGCTACTATGCCGACCTAAGCATCTTCGACGAAGCCGAACTCAAAAAAGCAGAGGAAGACCAGGGCAAAGCCTTCGGAATCCGCGAAGTCTGGATTAACGGACACAGGGTTCTCTCTAATGGAGAGCTTGACACTCAAGCCCTTAAGAGCAGCGGTCACGCCCTCAGAAGGACTAAGGCAGAAAGTTAGTCACGAAGATAATAACTATTCCTATCGGAGCCAGATACTTCATCAGGAAATAAATAATCGGGAATGCCTTCCTATTAAAGGAAAGTGTTCCCGAATTTGTAAATTCATCCCAGACATCTGCTCGCTTCATAACCCAGCCAGCAAAAAGCACGGTAAGCAGCCCACCGAACATCATCAGATAATTCGAGGTCAGATGATCACAAAAATCGAAGATGCAGCGTCCGAAGATCTTTACATCCGACAGCACCCCGAAAGACAGGGAGAAGAAACTCTGCCCCACAGCCGAAGCTATGGCCTGAGGGCTCAATTTACTGAAATCCGGTTTCAGGAGATAATCAATTCCACCCTTGGACCCCGGCAGCAGACAGGAGAAAACCGCCATCAGCACTATCAGAGCGAAGAGCAGAGGCATAGTAATCTTATTGAACTTCTCTATACCGGACTTGATACCCCCGATTACGATAAAAGCACAAAGCAGCAGGAAAATCGTGTGGAAAAGCAGCGGAGCGTAAGGCTGAGAGATAAAATTGGCAAACTCAGAACTGAAATGACTGGCATCCGCAGAAGCCAGCGGCAGAGAAAAGGACTTGAGCAGGTATTTGAGCGACCAGCCTCCCACCACTGAATAAAACGAAAGAATCAGAGAGGCCAGAATATAGACTACAATAAAGGCGGCACCGCCATATTCTCCCACCATATATGGGAAACGCCAGATATTGCCAAGACCGATGGCAGAACCTGCCAAAGACAGTATAGCGGCAGCATTGCTACCGAAATATTCTCGATTAGACACTGACTAACAAGGATATAGGTTAAACACTAACAACTAAGGATTCACGAATATAAGAAAATTCAAAAAAAATTGTACCTTTGCCAAGTTTTTACACAAGTGTCAAACATTACTGTAAAAATTATAAGGCACTATACTTGGGGAAAACTCAAGTATGCCAAGTGCGAAACAAAATTATGCTTAAATGAGATGAATATACTTTATTGTGGAGATAGAAACACTCAGAGGGGCATTTTTATGTCTGTGCTAAGTCTGATGAAGCATTGCACTGAGCCCCTGAAGTTGTATATTATGACTATGGATTACAGCGAAAGCGGATTCAAAGCCATCGATTCCAGATTCTGCGAAAGCCTGAACGCCCTGCTGAAAAGTGCCTGTCCACAGAGCTCAGCCCGACTGTTCCTCCCTCTTCCGTTCCTTTCCTCCTTATGCCAATCTCAATACCCGCTTCACGCCCTACTGTATGCTTCGACTTTATGCCGACCTGCTTGAAGAACTCCCTTCCAGGCTTCTCTACCTGGATTACGACGTGGTCTGCTGCGCCGACCCCTCGGATTTCTACCATCAGGATTTCAGTGGACACGAATATGTGGGAGTGAAGGATTATTACGGCAGATGGTTCTATCCCCGCAAAGTTTCCGGCAATCACCCATATATCAACTCCGGAGTTCTTCTGATGAATATGGACTATATGAAGCAGAGCGGCTTCCTGAATAAGTGCCGGAGGATGTGTGCAGAAGAAAAACTCTTTCTTCCTGACCAGCACGCCCTAAACAAAGCAGCGCTCAATGTCAAGATAGCACCTTTCAAGTACAACGACCAAAGGCGCTATCATCCGGACACGGTTTTCAGACACTACAGCACCACTTTCCGCTTTTTTCCATACATAAGGACCGTGACTGTAAAACCCTGGGACCAGCAGAGAATGCACAAACTACTAAAAGATCACACAATGGATAAGTATATGAACAAAATGACTATTCCCGTCTTCTTTACCATAGACGATAACTATGCGGCCACTCTCGCCGTTACCCTCAGTTCCATTATAGAGAACTGTGCTACAGACATCTATGACTACCATCTGATAATCCTGCACCAGGGTCTGAGTGAAGAGAACAAAAAGAGGCTCTCCGCCCTGTCCTGCGAGCATTTTAAAGTGGAAATCCTGCCTATGAAGGAAAAGTTCGAAGGCATAGAATCGGATTTCATCGGAAACAAACTTAGGGCCGACTATTTCACCCTGACCATCTACTTCCGACTCTTTATTCCGGATATGTTCCCTCAGTACAGCAGAGGCATCTATCTGGACAGCGACGTAGTGGTGCCTGGAGACCTGTCCACCCTCTTCGAGACTGAACTGGGAGATAATCTGATCGCCGCCTGTCCTGATTACTCCATTCAGGAAGTGGAACCTCTGATGCATTATGTCAAAGAGGCGGTAGGCGTGGACCAGAACAAGGATTACATAAACTCCGGAGTCCTGCTGATGGATCTGGAAGCACTAAGAAAAGTGAATTTCGGGACCCGTTTCCTGGAGCTCCTGAACAAGTATCATTTCGACACCATAGCCCCAGACCAGGACTACATCAACGCGATGTGCAAGGGCAGGATTCACTATCTTTCAGAAGAATGGGACGCTATGCCTAACGAGAACAAAGCGGCTCTGGATCAGCCTCAGATCATTCACTATAACCTCTTTGCCAAGCCTTGGTGCTACGACGGCATCCAATACGCCGACTATTTCTGGAAATATGCGGAAAAATCAGGATACATCGAAGAGCTGAAAACATTCAAAGCCGCCTACAGCGAGGAGCAGAAGGCTTCGGATAAAAAAAGTATGACCCTGCTCGTGGACAGAGGACAGATGATAGCAGATTCCCAGGATCTGACTTTCAAGAAAGTATTTGACCAGGGATTGGAAAAACGCCTGTAATTATGGACGCTCACGCAGAAACAGTAAAGGCAAATATCAAGCAGAAGGTTCTGGAAGGGCGCTTTAACGACAAAGTGGAGCCATCTGACCCCGTGCTCAGCCCGCAGGAAAGAAGCGCGGAGCTAGAAAGAATATTGGCCAGAAACAAGACCCTGGGATATAAGCTGAAACGTTTTGTAGCCAGGACTTGCGTGGACCTGGTGTCCCTCAAATATACGGCCCATACGAAGATAATTGGCCTGGAAAACATCCGAGGGCTGAAGGGAGCGGCGATAGTGACCAGCAACCACTTCTCCCCCTTCGAGAGTATGATTATCAGAAGGATGGCAGCGAAGATGCATCGCGGGCCGCTTAGGGTGATAAGTCAGGACACAAACTTCCTGATGCCCGGATGGAAAGGTTTTTTCCTCCGTTACACCGACCTGATTCCGGTAAGCAAGGACCGCAGCTATATGGCGGAGCACTTCGAGGAAGAGATGAGAAAAGCCCTTAAGGGAGGGCACTTCGTACTCATCTATCCCGAGCAGGAGATGTGGCTGAATTACCGCAAGCCCAGACCTCTGAAAAGGGGCGCCTACCACTACGCCTGCAAATTCAATGTCCCCGTAATCCCCTGCTTCGTACAGATAGAGGATAAGGCGGGGCACTTCAGCCTGCATATAATGAAGCCTATCTACCCAGACCCTTTCAAGAGTCTGAAAGAGAACAGTTTAGCTATGATGCAGCAAGATATGGCTTACAAGAAGGGAGCTTACGAGAAGGCCTTCGGCAAGCCATTGGACTACACTTTCGAAGACTGGGACATAGCCGGATAGATGAAAAGGGAGTACACATACAGCAGTTTCGAAGAGGACTTGGTAGAAAATGCGGGACAGGACTTTAGCCTGCCAGAAAACTACCGTTACATCCGCGACCGCTTCTGGGAGGGACATTACGGAAGACTGCTTTACTATATCTTCGGGCTGATCGGACAGATCTACTGGAGAATTTTTCTTCGCGCCCACTTCATCGGAGTGGAGAAATTAAGCTCCTTTCCCCGCGACAAGGGCTATTTTATCTATGCCAATCATACCCAGCCTTTCGGAGACCCTATGCTGGCCATCGCCATCGGTGCTTCCTTAAAGGTAAGGCGTCGCAATCGGGCCATAGGCTCCCCTGCCAATTTCGGGCTCCCCGTCCTGGGGCCGCTCTTCCCCGCTATGGGAGGCATTCCCACCGCTTCTGACAGAGAGGGACTGAAGAAGATGGAGGAAGCCATCTCTTACTATGTCCGCAAGGCCCAGCCTGTGGTAATCTTCCCTGAAGCCCACGTGTGGCCCTATTACACTGGAATAAGACCCTTTGGGACAGTATCCTTTCACTATCCGGTAAAGGAAAATCTGCCCTGCTTTGCTATGACGGTATGCTACACAAAAGCCAAATCAGGCCAAAAGCCTCTTGCGAAAATCTACATAGACGGGCCATTTTATCCGGATGAAAGCGTGCCGCTTAAACAAAGAAAAGCTTATCTTTGTGAAAAAGTGAGAGCTGCGATGCTTCATAGAAGCAGCGAAAGCGATTATGAATATGTAACATACACTAAAAACGATGACCACAAAGAAGAATAAAATAGAGCAGCGAATTATTACTGCTGCGACCAAAGTATTTCTGGAGAAGGGATACGAAGGCACGAATATGACCCTTATCGCTGAAGCTGCAGGCATTAGAAGACCGGCTCTTTACTACTATTTCAAAACCAAAGACAAAGTCTTCAACGAACTGTTCTGGACCCAGGTAAGATGCTTGGTTCCGGCAATTCTGGAGGTACTGGAAAAGGATATAAAAGCCGAGGAGAAGATAGAAGGCTTTGTGAACGGATATTTCGACCAGCTTCTGATGAATCCTTTCATAGCCTGCTTTCTTCTGCGGGAGATGTACCGCAGCAGCGATTGTTTCCAGATGATAATGGACAATCTTAGTCTGAACCAGTATTTCTACAAAGTATTCGAGGCATATAAGGAGCAGGTAGCCAAAGGCGAGTTGAAGGATGTTCCGGTATATGCCATAATCCTTAATATGGTGGGCGGGATCCTGAGCCCTTTCATATTCCAGCCTATAATAGAGAAGGCCCTCTCCGAAAACTTAGACAAGGAGATATGCCCTACTGAGGACTTCAGAACCCTGGTGGATATGTGGCGGCCTTATGCCATACAAAATATGAAGAATCTGCTTCTTCCTTAAAAATTGCAGGCCTCGTTTCCGAGGCCTGCATTAATTATAACCTGAAATTATTCAGCGTGAAACTCGGATTTACCGGCTCCGCAAAGAGGGCAGACAAAATCCTCAGGGACATCTTCCCAAGCTGTTCCAGGTGCTATCCCTGCTTCAGGATAGCCTGCTTCGGGATCATACTCCCAACCGCAGAGATCACATACATATTTTCCCATAATGAGAGCAAATATATCCAGAATTCATCAATATTCCAAGTAATCTATTCTCTCTCCACCCTTTAGAGTCACCCAGGTAGTAAAATGACGGCTTCCCTCCTTGAGTACGATCACACGTCCTCCGTTAGGGATGTCATTATAGACAGTGTCTCCTCCTGAATACCTGCCGTAGGCCAGTAGAATGCCTCTATTGTTGATGGCGTAGTCATTATTATGGTCGTGACCGCAGAATACTCCCATCACATCCCCACATTCGAGCATAGCATTGAAAAGGCCGCTGTTCAGCTGAGGGTCGCAGACAGGCTCGCCGAAGAAACCGACTCTCGGAAGTTCTGCCCTGTACTCAGGGAAGAGATTCCCCGGGATAGTGCGTACCAGATCGTAGAGCTCGATGTTCGACATTCCCCAGTTGTCATCGTGATTTCCGAAGCAGATGGCGAAAGGCAGATTCCTGCTTGTGATATGAGACAGCAGGTCCAGATATGCACTGTCAGCAGGCGGAGCATAGATGATGTCTCCGGTAAAGACTACCAGATCAGGTTTTTCGAAATCCAGCAACTCTTCCATTCGCTCGAACATAATGTCACTTCTGGAATCCTTTTATACATAATGTAAATCAGTGAGCTGCAATATCTTAAACTCACCATTCTCATCAAAGTGCAACTGTACACCCTCAGTTTTAGGAGAGCAGGAACTGAAAATGCCGGCAAAAAGGACGCTATAGGACGCTGAACTCTGTTTTACACAGATCAACGACCTCAAGCAGATGCTGTCTGGAGTACTTAACATCGGAATATCCTACACCTTCGCACCGGTACTGATGGAAGCCGTCAAGGACTTCACCAGGCAATACCCTGGAGTTAGACTTAACATCATCTGCCGGACGATGGAGGAACTGCTTAAGAAAAGAGAGGTGGATTTCGTGCTTTATTTCAAGCCGAACTTCAAAGACGAAGAGATTGAATCCCACATTCTCTTCGATAATCAACTATCAGTGATAGTAAACAGAAAACACCCTCTCGCCGAACGCAAGAGTCTGAAAATAGAGGAATTGCTGCCTTACCGCATAGTGATGCCAGCCCACGAGACCCAAGCCCGCCACGCCTTCGAGTACTTTTTCCCTGGGATGACAGAAAAGTTAAACGTCGTGGTAGAAATCAACGAGATTAATGTCTTGCTGGACCTGGTAAGAGGCACCCAAATGATTACCTTCCTCTCAGAGGCCACCCTTTATCAAAAGGAAGGACTGATAGCCATTCCCATCGATGCGCCAAATACCCAGATGAAAGGTTGCGTCCACACACTAAAGAAAGTTTACAGGAAAAGATTAGAGCCACAAATGCTGTATTGGAACGAGCAAATGATTGGTTAAAATGAGTTTAGCACTATAATTCTCAGCACCGTGATAGCCCTGGGCAAGCTCCTGGGTAGGTGCAAGATTTTCGGAATTTCCCTCGGAGTCACCTGGATTCTCTTCGTCGGAATCATATTTTCCTACTTCGGATTTAATTTGGACCCCTCCCTATTGCATTTCATCAAGGAACTGGGCTATGAGCCCCTTCGAAACTATTACAACTGATTATTCCTTAATCCTGATGTCGCTTGAGCTGATAGGAGTTGTAAAGGTTATGCCAAATGCTGTAAAAGCCGCCGACAATGGCAGTCTCAGGAGTCATAAAAGTATAGCCCATCCAAATAGCAAATACCGTATTCTTTTGCCCAAGCGCCTGACCGGCAGTAACTTGCATATCGGATTGGCCTAAAAGACTACCCAACTTATGTCCGATGGAGAACTGCAAGGCGCAGCAGATCAGAGAGACCAGGGCAATCAGCAGCATCAGATATACAGGCATCGTGCTATGGACGATAGCCTTGACCGTCACAGCTATGGCGAGAGAAAGCGAAACTGCCCAGATATTGAAGGGAAGGTCCGGCTTGGAGAGGATTAGCCTATGCAGGGAAGGAAAGAGGTAGCGCACTAGCCAGGCGGCAAAGCAAGGCATAATCAGCAGCGGAAAGACCTTTGCAAGAATCCGGCAGAAGGCATCCCAGAACGTCATCTCTGCCATTGGCTGAATGAGCGGGACTATAAGCGGAACAAGTAGGGCTGTAAGGATGTTGATAAGAATGGTATAGGTGGTAATCCCGGGGACATCCCCTCCCAGCTTGCGGGTAACTACTGCCGCAGCCGTGGCGGTAGGACATATAAGGCAAAGCATTGCACTTTCTATCAGGACCTTATACTCAAAGAGCCTGCCTGGATGAAAATGGGACAGAAGCGCGATGCTCAGCCCCAGAAGCGTAAATGAAGCGCCCTGAATCAGAAGCAGCCACCAATGCCAATTGTGGGGCCTCAACTCACGCGGCTCGATCCGGCAGAAAGTCAGGAAGAGCATTGCGAATATCAGGATTGGCTGAACTATTGCTACAATGCGCTCAAGCACCGGTCCTGCCAGATGAACGGGCTGCGGCATATAATGATATGCCAAATATAATGCTGCCCCCGCCATCATCGATATCGGGAGCATATTCCGCTTTATGATCTCCTTTTTCATAAGGATAATAAAAAAACGCTGCAAAGATATACAAAATTATTTCACATTAACTCTTGACTCGTACCTTAGGTAATGTACTATATTTGTATCCGTTAACACCCAAAAGCGCTTTAGTGATGACACAGATGGTGGAATTAAATTTTTCTCCGATTATAGAAAACCTTGTTTATATTTCTAAAAAGCATTATTTTTGTAGCGTTTTAGAAATATATAGTATGGTAAGCTATATTGAGTTCAAGGAAAAGTTATTGCCTGAGGGGTGTTTCTCCATCCATCAGGCACGACTTTATTTCCCGACTTTTGACCGAAATAACTTGACTCGATGGACAAAGAAGGGTCTTTTGTTTCGACTACGGCAGGAGTGGTATGCCTTTCCAGAACTGCTTCAGCGTCCCGACTTTGCTCGTTACATAGCAGGTCGAATTTACCGTCCCTCCTATATCAGCCTTCATACTGCATTGAGTATCTATGGTCTGATACCGGAAGCTGTATCAAGTATTACATCAGTTTCTACATTAAAAACTGCTAGATTTGAGAATGCGTTCGGACAGTATACGTATCAGAATGTGAAGCCAGAGTTATTCTTCGGTTATAAGCCTGTGTTGCTACCTATCAATACTGCCATCATCAATGCACCCAAGCAGGCTTGGATGCTTGCTCATCCGGAGAAAGCCTTGTTGGATTTGCTCTATCTTTATCCGTTCTATAACAGCGAAGAAGAAATTGAGCAACTGCGTCTGGACGAGGACTATATGACAGGCGAACTTAATCTTGGCCGTCTTTCGGAGTATCAAGAGAAGATAGGTAATAAGGCTTTAGATGCCCGCGTAAAGATTCTCCTCAAAATCTATGACTTATGATTGACCTGAATTACATCAATAGTTTTTTCCCTGCACAGATTGCAGGCAATGCCACTTTCCAAAAGCATATACTGAAGGAATATGTGCAACTGATGGTGCTGGATTATCTGGCTACAAGTCCATATATCAGTAAGTTGGCGTTTATCGGTGGGACGAACCTCCGCCTTATCAAGGGTATTGACCGTTTCTCGGAAGACCTAGACTTTGACTGCAAAGACTTAACTGATGATGAGTTTAAGGAGATGACCGATGGGGTGCTTTCTTTTCTTCATCGATCCGGCATTAATGTAGAGGCACGTGATAAGGCAAATCCTAAACTCAGCGCGTTTCGCCGAAATATCTACTTCCCTGAGTTTCTGTTTGAATTAGGCCTTACCGGACATCGAGATGAGCGATTCCTTCTAAAGATAGAAGCACAGGATCAAGGCGTAAATTACCCGATTGAGAAGAAACACGTTCAGCGTTGCGGTTTCTTTTTTTCGCTGCCTGTTCCTCCCGATTCAGTGTTGTTGAGTATGAAACTTTCTGCACTCCTTGCAAGAGCGAAGGGACGAGATTTCTACGACACGATGTTCCTTATGCAGCAGACTAAGCCATCTTACGAGTTTCTCTCAGCTAGAGTGGGAATTAACACTCCGGATGAATTAAAGAAGGCTATTCTCAATAAACCTTAATGTAAAGTAACGCGACTTTGAGCATCTCCTGTTTAATGTAAACGCAGGAGAGAAGATCCTTTTATTTGAAGAGTTCTTTATCCGGAATTGCAAGGAAGAATAAAGGCGTTACGGTGATTCACGAGGTCATATCCGCAGGCGGCTGCGACGGTATCGACTCTAAGGCTAAACTCTGGGCAAATGGCGGCTGGGGCCTCGGATGGTGGAATTAATACTTAATACTTTGAATCAGAATTTTATACTTTTAAGCGTATAGTTTTGCGAAATATTTCTATCTTTATACTCAAAAGAGTATAATATGACTTTATCTGAACATGTGAAGAGCCTGCGGAAGCAGGAGAAGCTTACACAGCAGGAACTGGCTGACAGAGCCGGTGTCGGCATTCATTTCGTGAGAGATCTGGAGCAGGGGAAGAAGACTCTGCAGATGGACAAGGTGAATGATGTCCTTAGATTGTTTGGCGAATGCCTTGGACCCGTAAAGGCTGAATAAATATGAAACAGTGTAAAGTTTACAAGACTGGAGTATTCTGTGGTGTACTGCGGGAAGATGAGGAAGGCTACCACTTCAGTTATGATCGTGGCTATCTATCCTCGCCAGCATGACTTCCATCCTTCGTGCGCCAGGAAGTTCTTCTACAGACAAGAACGATACTGATGAAATGGCAATGATCTTTGAGGTCGGTGGCAGGAAGAGCGGATTCGGACGGGAGACTTTCATCAAGGCTATGACGGAGTCCGGTATCGGAGAGAAAGTGGCAGCTAAAATAATCTCAAGTCTGTGCGATTGCGAGAGTGCGTGGTGTGAAGCAATTGATTCATCATTCCTGTCGGATAATCTCAAGAGGGAATACAAGAGCCTGATACATTCACGTCTGGTGCAGCTTATTTTTTGAGGATTACAAAATAATACTCTCTTAGGGACAAAGAAGTCAAAGCTAAATGACTTCATATTGCGTGTTGTTTGGTACCGCAAGGATAGCAATATTTCCATTGTCCGCAAAATTATTTAATAGACTTTTTGCTATTATTTTCATTTTGTGCCGGCGGTTAAAATACGACTGCAGGGCGATGGCCACGTTCGCTCGCGACAAAGTTCGCCTTCAAACAGAAAAATATCTGGGTATATTACAGGCTCGCGGGCTTCCGCCAATTCACTTTGGCAAGGAGGACGGCGTAGAGCGCACTCTGTTACGGATGGCTTGCCAAGGTGAGACTATTTTCAGCTTCACCTTGGCAGGGAGGTGCCATTCTACACACTTCTGGGGCACAGTCGCTGCCAAAGTGAATTTGATGAGCTAGTC
>OIWM01002148.1_pt1 | contig 17132 bp, 13 predicted proteins | sample 1587451 | NCBI WGS metagenome assembly OIWM01 (sample SAMEA3888907, study PRJEB22519) | human gut metagenome | biome: human gut; feature: human-associated habitat; material: faeces | place: Denmark | collected 2011
AAAGCCGCAGAAAAACGGCAAAAACGAAAACGCCCGCGCCGACCGTCCCGACCGCAAGGAACGTCCGGAACGCACCGGTGCGCAAAAAAACAAGGAGCGCGACGGCAAGGATAATCGGGACAACCGCGACAATCGCGACAACCGCGACAATCGCGACAGCCGCGACAACAACCGCCGCGGCAAAGGCGACCGAACCGCACAAAATCCGCAAAACGGCCAAGCCGCTCAGAATGCGCAAAACGACCGCGCCAAAAACACACAAAAAAACGATAACAAACAGAATGCCAAAAACAATCGCGGCAAGGGCAAACCCCAAAACGACCGCAAGAACGGCAATCCGAACGAAAACGCGCAAAATGCGCAAAGCTCCAAGCAGAACTCCGGCCGCCGCGACCGCCGCACACCGAAAATGCCGAGTCTGTCGCCGCTTTCGGGCGATATGATGGCGTTTGCACGCGACGCAAAAAGCGATTTCGGCCGTTCGCAGGCCAAAAAAGCCGAGCGCGAACCGTCCTTGGAGGAAAAATACAAAAACGCCGTGCCGCTTGCCGAACAAATCGCCGCGGAGGAAGAACGCCGTTTGGCACGCGCACGCAAAAAGACGCTTGCCGAGGTGTCACACAAGCCGGCAAGTGAAACCGCCGCCGAAACCGACGCATCGCCGGAAACAACCGGCGAAGCCGTTCCGGCAAGCTGTGAAATCGTCGGCATTCGTTTCCGTGAAGCCGGGAAAATCTATTATTTCGATCCCGACGGCCAAACCATTCCCTACGGCACACCCGTTATCGTTGAGACCTCGCGCGGCTCGGAATACGGCTACACCGCCATTGCCAACCGCGTTGTTCCCGGCGGAAGCGTGGTGGCACCGCTCAAAAAAATCAGCCGTATCGCCAACACCGCCGACACCGAAAAATACCGCGCCAACAAAGAGCTTGAAGCCGAAGCGGCCGTCATTTTCAAGAAAAAGGTCGCCGAATTAAAGCTTGCCATGAACCTTGTGTTTGTGGAATATACGTTTGACAATTCCAAATTATTGTTCTATTTTACCGCTGAAACGCGCATCGATTTCCGTGAGCTTGTCAAGGAGCTTGCTTCCATCTTCCGCACGCGTATCGAGCTGCGGCAGATCGGCGTGCGCGACGAAGCCAAAATGCTCGGCGGCCTTGGCGTCTGCGGCAGATGCGTGTGCTGCAATTCGTTCTTAGGCGATTTTGCGCAGGTTTCCATCAAAATGGCCAAAGAGCAGGGCTTATCCCTAAACAGCGCGAAGATTTCCGGTGCCTGCGGCAAGCTCATGTGCTGCTTGCGCTATGAAGACAAGGTTTACAGCGAAGAAGCCGCACGCACGCCCAAAATCGGTGCGATTGTCGAAACCGCCGAGGGCAAAGGCACGGTCACCGAGACAAGTCCGTTAAAAGGTGAAATTAAGGTGGCTTTGGAAAATGCCGCCGATACGCCACCCAAAGTCTTCCACAGAGAAGATGTCAAAGTCATCGGCTTCCGCGGAAAGAACGGTGTTGAACACGCCGAAAAAGACGAAAAAGAAGCCGAATTGAACGCAGAAATCGTTTCCGAAATGGAAACCGATATCGCCGAAAACATCTTGGAAGCCGAATCCTCGCCCGATACCGAACGATAAACCGGTCAAAAATCCCAAACTTTTACAGTTAACGAGGTGCAACCACATGGGAAAAACGTTTTTATTGCCGCAAAAGCCGAAATACAAGGCCAATCTTCACTGTCACACGACCGTATCCGACGGTCTGCTTACGCCGGAGCAGATTAAAGAGGAATACAAAAAGCGCGGGTATTCGATCGTCGCCTACACCGACCATGAATACATCGTCAACCATCAGGACTTGAACGACGAAAGCTTCATCGCTATCACCGCTTACGAGTATTCGATCAACGAAGCACCGCACGATGAGCGCACCGCATGGACGGATCTGCGCTGCTGCCACCTCAATTTGTACGCCAAAGACCCATATCAAGATAAACATGTCTGCTTTGCGCCGTCGTATGTTTGGGGACCCGGCAAAGAGATTGCCGACACCTTAAAGTATACTGGTCCGCTTTATAAGCGCGATTACAATGACATTCAGCATGTTATCGACGAAGCAAACAAAAACGGCTATCTCGTCTGCTTCAACCATCCGTATTGGTCGCTCCAGCCGCAGTCCGATTATTTTGGCTTGAAAGGCCTTTTTGCCATGGAGACCTATAACACAGGCTGTTATGATTTTTCCGGCCACAGTTTCTACGACTACGGGTTACTGGCCGAGTTTAACCAGGAGATTGCGCCGGTGGCAACCGACGACAACCACAATCATTTCCGTGATCCCGATCTTGATCATTCCGATTCGTTCGGCGGTTATACCATGATCTATACCGGTGATTTTTCGTATACCGGTATTATAAAAGCGCTTGAAGAGCAGCAATTTTATGCGTCGACCGGCATTGATTTTGAGGAAATTTCGGTAGAAAACGGCGTGGTGCATGTCGAATGCACGCCGAGCACCAGTATCAGCATCGCGTTCGGCGGAAAACGTTGGGATGAACGGCTTTGCTACGACAGAGAACCGCTGACATCGGCGGATTTCACCATTCCGTGGGGGGCACGGTATATCCGTGTTTACTGCGTCAACCGCCGTACCGGCGCCAACGCCACCACCAAGGCTTTCGCTCTTCCGAAAGACGCGGAATAAAGCAAAGGAGTGTTTCATATGACAAAGAACTATTTGCTTCCCAATACGCCGAAATACAAGGCAAATCTGCATTGCCACACCACCTTTTCCGACGGCGCGTTTACGCCGGAAAAAATCAAAGAAATCTATAAGGCGCATGGCTATTCGGTTGTGGCGTATACCGATCATGAATATATTGTCAACCACCAGGAGCTGACCGACGACAGCTTTATCGCCATTACCGGCTATGAATATTCGCTGGGCGAAGCGCCGCACGACGGCTTTACGCATTGGATGGATCTAAAATGCTGTCATTTGAATTTATACGCCAAAGACCCGTATCAGGACAAACATGTCTGCTTTGACCCGGAACACGTGCCGCACTGCAAGCACCCGGAAACGCTTTCGTATACCGGGCCGATTTTCAAAGCGACCTACGATGACATCCAGCATGTTATCGACGAAGCCAATAAAAACGGCTATCTTGTCTGTTTCAACCACCCGTATTGGTCGGTGGAACCGCACGGCGACTACTTTAACCTCAAGGGCTTGTTTGCCATGGAGATCAACAATACAAGCGCATCGGACTATTCGGGACACAGCTTTTACGATTACGGCTTGCTTGCCGAATACAACCGGACGGTTGCTCCCGTCGGCGCGGACGACAACCACAATCTCGTGCTTGACCCGGACGTTGACCATTCCGACTCGTTCGGCGGCTACACCATGATTTATACCGACGATTTTTCGTATGCCGGTATTCTTTCCGCCATGGAACGCCGCGACGTTTACGGCTCGACCGGCATCGATTTTGACGAGGTTTCGGTCACGGGTTATGGACTGCACATCGCGTGTACACCGTGTACAAGCATCATGGCCTGCTTCGGCGGCAGACGCTGGCGCGGAAAACAGGCCTACGACGGCAACACGGTAACGGAAGCAGAGTTTACCATTCCGGAGGACGCGACCTACATCCGCGTGTTCTGCACCAACCGCTTGAACGGCACGTATGCCACCACGCGGCCGTATGACGTGCCGAAAAAAGCGCAAGCGTAAATCCGGAGGTTCTCTTGAGCGAATATTTAAGCGGAATATTAAATGTCTACAAGCCGAAAGGCTTAACCAGCCACGCGGTTGTTTCGCGCGTGCGCAAATTTTACGGCGTCAAGCGCGTGGGACACGCCGGAACGCTCGATCCGATGGCCTGCGGCGTGCTGCCGGTGCTGGTCGGAAGCGCGGCAAGCGTGCAAGAGCTTGTCATGGAACACGACAAGACCTACAAAGCCGGCGTTCTGTTCGGTGTGACCACCGACACCGGCGACGTCACGGGAAAGGTGCTTGACACCAAAACGCCGGCATTTGACGGCGCGGCCCTGAATGAAGCACTTACGCGCTTTACCGGCGAAATCGACCAGGTGCCGCCCATGTATTCGGCACTCAAGGTGGATGGGCAGAAACTATATGAGCTTGCCCGGCGCGGCGAAACCGTCGAGCGCAAAGCGCGCAAGGTGACCGTTTACGGCATTCGGCTGCTCACGCCGTTTGACGGAAAGCGGTGCGACATCGAAGTGGACTGCTCAAAAGGAACGTACATCCGGACGCTTGCCGAGGATATCGGGAACGCGCTTGGCTGTGGCGCGTGCCTTGACAGCTTGGAACGAACCGTGTGCGGCGTTTACCGTGCCGCGGACGCGGTGACGGTGGAGACGCTTGAGAAGCATTATCAGAACGGCGACACATCGGCTCTTGCCGGATTCTTGCAAAGCGCAGAAGTGCTGTTTGAAGACTGTCCAATCGTGCGGCTTGCGCCCTTTTACGAAAAATTGGCACTCAACGGCGCGGAGATATATTTGAAGCGTGCGCGCATTCCGGAGCGGCTGTTCGAGCATGGCCGGTTCTGCCGGTTATACAAGGAAAACGGCGGTTTTTATGCCGTGGCGGAGCTTGGGGACTATCCCGACGGAGCTGCCGTGAAAATCAAATATCGGTTTTAAGGAGCATTCGCTTAAAACATACACAACCACATTTAAGCAGCGGAGGTACAGAAATGGTAAAGGAAAACATGGAATTTTTGAAGGCGCTCGATCCCGAAATCGGCGAAGCGGTTGAAAAGGAATTTGCCCGTCAATCGCGCAACATTGAGCTTATTGCAAGCGAAAACATCGTTTCGGAGGCAGTTCTTGCGGCAGCCGGCACGGTGCTTACAAACAAATACGCCGAAGGCTATCCGGGCAAGCGTTACTACGGCGGCTGCGAATGTGTGGACATTGCCGAAGAAGTGGCGAGAAAGCGCGCCTGCGAATTATTCGGTGCGGAACACGCGAACGTTCAGCCGCATTCTGGCGCGAACGCAAACTTTGCGGTCTATACGGCGTTCTGCAAGCCGGGCGACACGGTCATGGGCATGAATCTGGCGCATGGCGGTCACCTGACGCACGGCAGCCCGGTCAATGTGTCGGGCATGTATTTCAACATTGTGCCGTATGGCGTAAACGACGATGGCTTTATTGATTACGACGAGATGGAACGCCTTGCGCATGAGCACAAGCCGAAGATGATCATTGCCGGCGCGAGTGCGTATCCGCGCATCATCGATTTTGAACGCTTTGCCAAGGTTGCCAAGGAGGTCGGCGCGATCTTCATGGTAGACATGGCGCACATTGCCGGTCTTGTGGCGGCAGGGCTTCATCCGAGTCCGGTTCCGTATGCGGATGTTGTGACGACCACGACGCACAAGACGCTTCGCGGTCCGCGCGGCGGCATGATTTTGTGCAAGGAAGAATATGCAAAGCAGATCGACAAGGCCATTTTCCCGGGCACGCAGGGCGGCCCGCTCATGCACATCATTGCGGCAAAGGCTGTCTGCTTCGGCGAAGCGTTAAAGCCGGAATTCAAGGAATATGCACGCCAGGTCGTGGCAAACTCCAAGGCGTTTGCGGACGCACTGTTAAAAGAGGGCTTCAAGCTTGTTTCGGGCGGCACGGACAATCACTTGTGCCTTGTGGATTTACGTCCGTTTGCGGTCACCGGCAAGGAGTTCGAAAAGCGTCTTGACAGCGTTTACATCACGGTCAACAAGAACGCTATCCCGAACGATCCGGAAAAGCCTTTTGTAACCAGCGGCATCCGCGTCGGTACGCCGGCGGCCACGTCGCGCGGCTTCAAGGAAGCCGACTTTGTCAAGGTTGCCGAGCTTATGCGGCTTGCTGCAACCGATATTGAGGGCAAGGCCGACGAAATCCGTGCAGAGGTCTGCAAGCTCTGCGACGCACACCCGATTTACCGATAAAAAATCCGATTTAGAAAATACGGGTGCTTTTCTTGCGAGAAAAGCACCCGCCAAAAAAGTTTCATCTTTTCAGCAATAGCTGTGGAAATGAAAGGACAACCGACATAATGACGGACACAAAAATTATTTTAGCCTCCGGGTCGCCGCGCCGTGCGGAGATTTTACGCAACATCGGGCTTGACTTTGAAGTGCGTCCGACAGGTGCTGACGAGACCATAGATCCGGAGCTGTCGCCGACGCAGATGGTCTGCGAGCTTGCCTTTCGCAAGGCCGAAGAAGCCGTCTTGCACCTTTCCGCTTCGGAAGAAGACGCGCTTATCATTGCCGCCGACACCGTTGTGGTTTACAACGGCCGGATTTTGGGAAAACCGGCTGACGAGCAGGACGCCTATCGGATGTTAAAGTGTTTATCCGGGACGGTTCACGCCGTATACACCGGCTTTACGCTTGCCAAAAACGGCTTTTATTTCACGGAGCACGCCTCGACCGAGGTCGAGTTTCTGCCGATAAAGGATGATTTGATTTATCGCTACATACAGACGGGCGAACCGTTTGACAAAGCCGGTGCTTACGGCATCCAAGGCAAAGGCTCGGCCTTGATACGCGCCATTCACGGTGACTATTTCAATGTGATGGGGCTGCCGGTTTCGGCTTTGGTTTTGGCGGCACGCGCACAATTTGATATTGATTTACTTGGGTTTTAACAACATGTATTGCCATTAAAATTAAGGAAGGAACGCTATGTACAAGAACTACAAGAAAAATTACCCGTATTACGAGGTATCGCCGATCCGCGACTTCAAGCAGATGCTCGAAGAATCCATCCGCGACTGTGAAGGCCGCCCGGCGTTTCGCTACAAAAGCGGCAAGGATATCGTCGATGTCAGCTATGAGCAGTTTTACGCCGATACCAAGGCGCTTGGCACAGCCATTACCGCTCTCGGCCACGGAAAGAGCCACATCGCCATGATCGGCCCGAACAGCTACAAATGGCTGCTCACGTACATGACCGTTCTCAATTCCGAAGGCGTGTATGTGCCGATCGATAAGGAACTGCCGTTTGATGAGATTGTGCACATCGTCAACGACAGCGATTCCGAAGTGTTCTTCTATGCCGGATTTTATGCGGAAAATGTCAAGAACAACCGCGAGAAAATGCCGAACGTCAAGTATTTCGTCAATCTAGACGGCAAAGAAGACGACGGCGAATTCTTAGCGTATGACAAGCTGCTTGCACACGGCAAAGAGCTGCTTGACGGCGGCAACACCGATTACACCTCCATGAACCCCGATCCTGCGGCTATGAAAATGATCGTTTACACCTCCGGCACGACCGGACGCGCCAAGGGCGTTATGTTAACGCTTGACAACATGGTCAACTGCGTGGTTCACGGCCTTGAGGTCTCCACGGTTTACGATGTGTGCCTGTCGGTTCTGCCGTATCACCACACGTATGAATCAGTCTGCGGCATTTTGGTGTCCCTCAAAAAGGCGGCCACCATCTGCATCAACGAAAGCCTGCGCACCGTTGCGGCAAACTTAAAGGTGTTCCAGCCGACCTACATCATGCTCGTGCCGCTGTTTGTGGAATCCTTCTATAAGAAGATTTGGGCGACGGTCGAGGATCAGGGCAAGGCCGACACGCTCCGCAAGATGATCAAGGTCAGCAATAAGCTCTTAAAAGTCGGCATCGATATGCGTCATGTGTTCTTCAAGTCGATTCACGAGGTGTTCGGCGGCAGACTGATCAAAATGGTTTCCGGCGGCGCACCGCTCCGCCAAGAGCTTGGCGAATTCTTCGACGCCATCGGCGTGACGCTTGTCAACGGCTACGGCATCACCGAATGCTCGCCGCTTGTGGCCGCCAACCGCGATTTCTACTACAATTTCGCCTCGGTCGGCAATCCTCTTCCCTGCCTTGACATGAAGATTTTTGAACCGAATGCCGACGGCGAAGGTGAAATCTGCGTCAAAGGCCCGACGGTCATGCTCGGTTACTATAAGCAGCCCGAGCTTACCGCTGAGGTTCTCGAAGCCGACGGCTGGTTCCATACCGGCGATTTCGGCAAGATCGGCGAGGATGGACGTCTTTACATCACCGGCCGCAAAAAGAACATGATCGTGCTTCGCAACGGCAAGAACATTTATCCGGAAGAAATCGAAGAATATCTCGGCGGCATTCCCGAAGTGACCGAAGTCATCGTTTCGGCACTGCGTTCGGAGGACGACGAAGAGACCGGTCTTGCGGCTGAGATCTTCCCGGGTGATGACCTTGTCAAGAGCAAGACCGACGACGAGCTGTACACGCTTCTTAAGACCGCTGTCGAAAAGGTCAACGACGGTCTGCCGTCCTATAAACACGTGACCAAAGTGGTCGTCCGCAAGACACCGTTCGACAAGACCACCTCCGGCAAGATCCGCCGCAAATACAATTAACGATTGACGATTTTTCACTTCATAAGCGGCTTCGGCATACACTGATACCGGGAGCATCGGCCGGCACGTCCCAAACGGCCATTTCACCGATGCTCCCGTTTGTGATGAGGAAAGGAGCCGCTTATGAACGATTGTTTGTTATTTTTGCAGGGTGTTGTCGGGATTTTTGCCGCCATCGGCTTTTATTTGACCGTGCGCATTTTTTTGGACGCCGTCGTCAAACGCCGCAGCGGCTTAAAAATGCAGGTGGTCATACTGTCGTATAAGGGCGATCCCGAATATGCCGTCCGCTTTGCCGAAAGCCGCTTTGTCTACGGCGAATATGCCGGTTTTTTCGAGGGCGTGACGCTTTCCGAAGCCATTCCGCTCGACAAAGCCACCGCCGCACGCCTAAAAGCGGAATTTCCGGACTTTGTCTGCCTTTCGGACATATCCGAAAAGACCGAGCCAACCGACACACACACCTGTTATTCCGAAAAATAAGCCGAAACGAAACGGAGTGAATGCCATGCCGGAGGAAACCCGTCCGACTGCCAAAGAAAACGACACCGCCGAGCTTACCGTCAAGGGAATCATCGAGGATGTCGTTTTTCAAAATGCCGAAAACGGCTATACCATCTGCATCATCGACGCGGACGGCGAGCCGGTAACCATCACCGGCATCATTCCCTGTGCCGCCGAAGGCGAACTCATCAGTGCCAAAGGCACTTGGGTCAACCATCCGACCTACGGCAAACAGTTTTCGGTCACGGCCTACAGCAAGGAAATGCCAGCCACCTCGGCCGCTATTCTGACCTATCTTTCCTCGGGCGCAGTCAAGGGCATCGGCCCGGTCACGGCACAGCGCATTGTCGATATTTACGGTGAAGAATCGCTAAGCGTCATTGAGGAGCATCCCGAGTGGCTTGCCGATATCAAGGGCATTTCGCCCAAAAAAGCCAAGGAGATCTCCGAAAGCTTCAAAAATCAATACGGGATGCGGCAGGTGCTTCTGTATTTTCAGGGAATGCTCACGCCGAATCTCGCCTTAAAGGTGTACAAGCAATGGGGCAACGCCGCCATCGATATTCTGCGGCAGAACCCGTATCTGCTATGCGATGAAATCGACGGCGTCGGCTTTGAACGCGCCGATACACTTGCCAAATCGCTCGGCTTTCAGAACGATGACGAGGATCGCGTCATCGCCGGTGTCAAATATGTGCTGCAAAGCGAATTGAACCGCAGCGGCAACTGTTATCTGCCGCTCGAAATTTTAGTAAACCGCGCCGCCGAAATTTTAGGCGTCTCCGCCGATGCGGCCAAAGAAGGCGTGGTCATTTTATCCCATCGCGGCGAAGCGGTGGCTGTCAAATACGGCGATATCACGGCGATTTATCTGGAAAACGTGTACCGCACCGAAAAATACTGTGCGGAAAAATTAAAGCTTTTATGCGACACCAAAATCGACATTCCGCTGCTCGATGCCGACGCCGAAATCGCCAAGGTGGAATCGGATACCGGTATACAATTCGCGCGTTTTCAGGCGGATGCCATCCGCTTTTCCACCAGCGAAGGCGTGGTCATCGTCACCGGCGGCCCGGGAACGGGCAAAACCACCGTCATTCGCGCCATCATTCAGATGTTTGCAAGGCTCGATATCAAGGTCTGCCTTGCCGCGCCGACCGGACGAGCCGCCAAACGCATGACAGCCGCCACCGATATGCCGGCTAAAACCATTCACCGGCTGCTCGAATGCGAATACGGCGCCGACGATAAGCTCGCTTTCCAGCGCAATGAGGACAATCCGCTCGACTATGGCGCGGTCATCGTGGACGAAGCGTCGATGGTGGACATTTTCTTATTTTCCGCGCTGTTACGCGCCATGCGTCCCGGCACGCGGCTGTTGCTCATCGGCGATGCGGATCAGCTTCCGCCCGTCGGCGCAGGCGATGTGTTCGGCGATCTCATCAAATGCCGCAGCTTCGTGGTGGTGCGCCTAGACGAAATTTTCCGCCAAGGCAAGGACAGCCGCATCATCACCGGCGCGCATCTCATCAATCACGGCCAAATGCCGCCACTCGACAACAAAGGCAAGGATTTCTTCTTTATGCCGCGCAAAACCGGTGCCGAGGTGCAGGCCTTACTTTCCGAGCTGTGCCGCACGCGTCTGCCGAAAGCGTATGGCTTCGACGCGCTTTCCGACATTCAAATCATCTGCCCGTCGCGCAAAGGAGAAGCCGGAACCGGTGCGATCAACGCCCTCATGCGGGAGCTGTTCAATCCGCCGTCGCCGCACAAGAAAGAATATACCGCCCATAACACGGTCTTTCGCGAAGGCGATAAAATCATGCAGATCCACAACAATTACGATATCGAATGGCACACCGCCGACGGCCGCGAAGGCAGCGGCATTTTCAACGGCGATATCGGCTTTATCGAAAGCATCGATACCGAAAATCAGACGGTTTGCTTCCGCTTTGACGACGACCGCCACGCGTCCTGCGACCTTGCCGCTTTTGACGATATCGAGCACGCCTATGCCATCACGGTACATAAAAGCCAAGGCAGCGAATACCGTGCGGTGCTATTGCCGCTTCTCGACTGTCCGCGCGGCCTTATGACGCGCAATATGCTCTACACCGCCGTCACACGCGCCAAAAGCTTGGTGATTCTGATCGGCAAGCAGACGATCATGTCCGATATGATCGAAAACAATGTGCGACAAAATAAGTATACCGGTCTATCAAATATGTTAAAGCCGGTTTATGTGTATCCCGAATATAAAATGCAGGAAGGACTTCGACCGAATGACGAACAACCGCAGCCCGATAACGCTTCCGGAGAACCGGCCGAAAATGCTTGAACGCCTGAAAAAAATCAAGCTTTTCGTCTTGGATATGGACGGCACCATCTATCTTGACTCCACGCCGCTTGAGGGCGCAATCGATTTTTGCAAAAAATTAGCCGCCGGAAATAAGCTTGTGTATTTCACGAATAACGCCTCCAAAAATCCGGAAGACTATGTAAAAAAACTGACAAACATCGGTTTTCCGGCCACGCGGAAAACAATTGTGACCTCCGGCGACGTCACCGCCGACTACTTAAACACCTTCCACAAAGGTGAACCGGTATACCTTGTCGGAACACCGGCACTCGAAGAATCGTTTCAAAAAGCCGGCATTCTACTGTCGGATGACGCAAAAATCGTGGTTGTCAGCTTCGATTTGACGCTCACCTATGCCAAATTGGAGCACGCCTGCACGCTCATTCGTTCCGGTGCGCGCTTTTATTCCACGCATCCGGACATCAACTGCCCGACTGCCACCGGTTTTATCCCGGACAGCGGTGCGATTTGCGGAGCCATCACGCTGTCCACCGGCGTAAAACCGCGGTATTTCGGCAAGCCGAACGCCGAAACGGCCGATATGCTCTGCCGCATGAGCGGCCTTGACCGAAGTGAGATTGCCATGGTCGGCGATCGGTTGTATACCGACATCGCTCTCGGCAAAAAGAACGGCCTGCTTTCCATTTTGGTCATGACCGGCGAAACAACGCCGGAAATGCTGCAAAACGCGGCCGCAGACGAAACGCCGGACCTGATTTTTGATGGTATAAAAGATATACCGGTATACAATAATTAGTAACAGAAAGGCACGAATATGACGCTTTTTGAATTTCTGACAGCACTTGTCGGCATACCGACGGTTGTCGGCTTTGAAAACCGTGAAGCCGCACGCATCGGCAAGCTTTGCACCGACTATGCGGCCGGTTTTTTCGACGGCTATTCCGCCACACCGACCGGCAGTTTGGTCTTTTCACGCCGCTGCGGCAAAATAGACGCCAAAAAGCTGGTGCTTGACGCGCATTTCGACACCATCGGCTTTGCCGTGAGCGAAATCTGCGGCAACGGCTTTGTCAAAGTGAAAAGCATGGGCGGCATTGATCCGTATCTTTTGCCGGCAACGCCGGTATACCTGTATACAAATAAGCCGCTTTACGGCGTGTTCACCTCGATTCCGCCGCACCTTGCTGCCAAAGACAGCGCGGAACTGAAAGTGGAGGACTTATATATCGATACCGGCCTTTCGGACGCGGATTTTGCTGCAAGCGACATTGAAATCGGCACGCCGGCCGGCTTTGCCGAGCCGCCCGTGCTACTGCAAAACAACCTTGTTGCCTCCCACAGCCTGGATGACAAAGCCTGCGCGGCGACCATCCTGCACGCGTGCCGACTGCTGGCGCAAAGCGGCCGCGAACCGACCGATACCGATATTTTCGTGCATCTGTCGGTCGGCGAAGAGAAAACCGGCGTCGGCGCACGCACACTGCCGTATACCGTTTTGGACGGCTTTGATTTTGCAAAAGCCGACGGCGCGTTGGTCATGGACGTGAATTTCGGCCATGCGCCCGGTGTTGCCGACTACGAATCGCTCGCCCTCGGAAAGGGCGGCGGCGTGTCCTATTCGGCCACCATCAAGCGCGCGTTTACCGATTTTATTGTGCAATTGGCCGCACAGAAAAAGCTTCCGCTTCAAACCGTGGTGGAGATGCGCTCGACCGGCACCAACGCCGGAACATTGCATCGCGGCGGCATTCCGTGCGCTGTTTTATCGCTGCCGCTCACCAATATGCACACCTACAGCGAATGCGTTTCGCTCGACGATATGGAATCCTGCGCGGTGCTTGTCGGCGAGATCATGCGCCAGTTTCCGGCGGCAAATCTCGGGGAGGTGCGTTTCAAATGAAAAAGCAAAATAATGTACCGGTATACGAAAATATTGCAGACAACGCTTTCTTGCGCGAATTATGCGATATGCACGGCGTGTCGGGCGATGAAGAATGTGTCGCACGCCGCATTGCCGCGGAAATCGAACCGTTCTGCGACGCATTGTATATCGATCCGATCGGCAATCTGATCGCTTTCAAAAAGGGCCGTGAAACGCCCGAAAAACCGGTTATGTACTGTGCGCACATGGATGAAGTCGGGTTTATGATCCGGCACATTTGCGACGACGGAAAACTGCTGTTCGAGGCCGTCGGCATTCAGCCGGAGGTGCTTCCGTCGGATCGGCTGGCAATCGGAGAAAGCCGAATTCCGGGCGTAATCTGCGCAAAACCTGTGCATTTAATGCACGGAAAGCACGAAAATCCGCGCGTGGAGGATATGTATATTGACATCGGCTGTCAAAGCCGCGCCGAGGCGGAAGTGCTCGGGGTGTATGCTTCGTTCGCCACTTTCGAGAACCGGTATACAAAATTCGGAAATGAAACCATGGTGCGTTCCAAAGCACTGGATGACCGTTTCGGCTGTTTCGTGTTAACCGAAATTTTGAAAACCGATCTGCACTATGATTCCTATTTTGCGTTTACGGTTGGCGAAGAGTTGGGCGGCACCGGTGCAACCGCGGCGACACGCCGGATTGATCCCGGAACGGCATTTATTTTCGAAAGCACCACCGCCTCCGATTTGCCCTCCAACACCGGTGCGGATCGAGTGTGTGCGCCCGGCGACGGTGCCGTTGTTCCTTTTATGGATGGCGGCACGCTGTATGACCGTGCGCTGTATGAACAAATCCGCGCGCTTGCCGACACGCACGGCATTCCGACGCAAACCAAAACACGCATTGCCGGCGGCACAGACGCCGCCTCCATCCAACGCAGTCTTTCCGGTGGGCGCGTGGCGGCCATTTCCCTGCCTTGCCGCTATATTCATACGGCATCGTGCGTGGCTGCTGTAAGCGATATGGCCGCGTGCGTGGCACTCGGCATTGCTTTGGCGAAGACATAAAGGTGTTTTGCCCTGCAAGGCGGTTAGCAATCTCTGCGTTTCTGTCGAACTGTCGAAAAGAAATTCTGAAAAAAATGATGTTTTTTGAGCCAAACCTCTTGACAAACCCATTTCTTTGTGGTATACTCTTCGAGTAAGATGTTTCGGGGTGTGGCTCAGCTTGGTAGAGTGCTTGGTTCGGGACCAAGAGGCCGGAGGTTCGAATCCTCTCACTCCGACCAGAAAAGAAAACCGCTATTTAAGCGGTTTTCTTTGTTTTTAGCTTAACCATGCGGGTTCCGGCCGTCCAAAATTTTAGACTAAAATCCAAAATTTTAGACTAAAATCCAGTATTTTAGATTAAAATATGACACGAAAGATGAAACGAAAAAGCCGCGCAAATGCGCGGCGTCAGACCGCTGACAAACCCGTCAGCGGTCTGACGCCCTCTTACGAGGGCGCCCTTGACACGCCGACAATTTTATGCTATATTACGATTAAGGACTGAAAGCCGAAATCCGACTTTCAGTCCACAAAAATTACTTAGATATATTATTATGTCACAGAACCTTTGCCAAATTCCGGTATATTATATCCGCAATTCTTTTCATGCCCTTGTCACTCGGATGTGCCGCAACGCCCGAATGTTCAAACTTTCCTATTGCCCGAAATGACAGGTCTTGCGAAAGTTCACTCATATCCATAACCATTGCGTTTAATTCTGCCGCCGCTTTTTTGATCGCCTTGCACACAACCGGCTTTTCCCATAAAAACGGTTGTGAGATAAGAACGGGAACATTGCTTTTCGCCGAGAACAATTACAACTGCATCCGCTTCAAAATCCTTTAAATTTGAATATTCATCAAACACGTTATCATCATTCATATTTCTCTCCCAATACGCACATTGCGCAATGCAATATGTTGCATTGGGATATTTTTCTCTAACGAATCGCATTGTTTGGTGGACATAATCCTTCTCACGTTTTGAGGCTGCCATTCCCCAATCACCGCTCCAACCGATATCGTCTTTCGGGGCATGCCACGCCATCGAATTACCGGCAAACAAAATCTTGGGCGAACCTTGCACTTCTCCAAAGCGCAAGAATTTTCCGTCTCCAAGCTGATTACTTGCATCAACGGTATTTGTTAAATCAATATTCCGCATATGTTTTCTCTCTGTTTTCAGTATTTTTGTTTTCAATCTTATTTTGATAATTTCATACCTGTAATATTTTTTGTCATATTCGCTATATCATTCATGGAAACTCTGCTTATTTTTAATTACTTACTTCAAAATAATATTTTCCACAAATTTTCCGACAGATATATTTGCTTTTGACATATCCGTAATTTTTTCACCGTTTAAGTAAAGGTTTTTTATTTTAATATTCTTTACTCCGTACTCCTCGCTGTAACCGAAAAAATTTGACGGTGGCATTGCAGGAGCGGTCACGTTAATGTTATTGAAAGTAATATTTGATATTTTTCCTCTTTCTCCTTTTGAAGAATAACACTCGGAATAAAATACCATCCCCCAAATTAACGGCGGCATATAATTCGTATCTTTATTTACATATATGTCATCTTCCTTTTCTTGAATCATCGGATAAAAAGAGACTTCGTCATATTCCACCCGTATGTTTTCAAATCTGCAATTTTCTATTCTCTTTGCGCAAAGGTCGATTCCTACCTCCAAAGCCTTTCCCCATTCGTTAAATACAACGCAGTTGCAAAATACAATATCCTCCGAAATGTCGTAATCCCTGTTGTTATGATGAATACCGTCGGCATAAGCACAGGCAAACCCCTTTATGCACAAGGAATCGTCAAAGCTTCTGACAAAACAGTTTTCAACAAGCGCATGACGGCAATTTAACAAATCGATACCATCGGAATTATATCTCCAGTTTCCGATTATTTTAATGTTATCTATATGTACGTTTTCGCAGCATATGGGTCTTACTGACAAAAAACATGAATCGCGGATTACAATGCCACAAATTGTAATATTTTTTCCGTATTCTATTTTTATCGGACTCGGTCTCGGCGGGTCAATAAATCCATCTTCTTCGATCGTTTCTTTCATTTTGCTGTGATCTAATATACCGTTTCCCATTATTTTTACATTTTCGACGTCAATTCCGTAAATTTCACCGTATACAACAGCTCCCTCGTCGATAAAAACGGTCTGTCCGCTGACCAAATTTATTCTGCCCGTGTTATGCTCTCCTTTTCCGAAATACAAAACATTTTCTTCCGAAAGGTCATAATTTTTATCTTCATTTGCAAAAAAATGTAGTTCTTCCGATACATCTTTAAATTCAACCACCGCCTGGCACGGCTTATTTATTTCAAAAATTACCGTTTTGTCCTCTACAATCGGCTTAATATTTAATGACAGCGGTCTGACAATTATATTTTTAATGTAAAAATCACATTCAATTCTAACCATTTTTTTATCTTTTATATTAAAGGATAAAAATGCTGTTTCCTTCGTCTGATCAAGCGATCTCTGGAATCCAGGCCAATGACGGTTAATCGGGTATCTCGAAACTCTCGCAGACTGTAGCTGTGTCAATTCATTGTCAATATATACTTTGTATTTTTCCATTTTAATCTCCATTCTGCCGCTTACGCACCGGCACAAATAGGAATGGAAGTGCAGATAAGCGCCTGTTTTTTTGTTATACTGTTGCTGCAATTTGATTTTTGCTTGCCCTTTACAGTGTGGTAAAACAATGCTACACTGTTTTTGCCGATGGTAAAATTCAATTTGTTCTTGAGTTTCTCACCGTCGGCACAATATTTCAAGCATTGTTTTGCCTAAGCTGTCAAGGGTGACGGTAGGTTTTCACATACTTCTTTTTTCATATGCTGCTTTACACTACCCAGCGAAAAGACTTCGCATGGAAAGTGACATAACCGCCCTTCCACCTTTCTTTCGGAGAAAGGTGGAGCCAAAGAACTCGAAACAG
>OIWM01002154.1_pt1 | contig 17083 bp, 11 predicted proteins | sample 1587451 | NCBI WGS metagenome assembly OIWM01 (sample SAMEA3888907, study PRJEB22519) | human gut metagenome | biome: human gut; feature: human-associated habitat; material: faeces | place: Denmark | collected 2011
GCGAAAGAAGTTCACGTCCCGGATATCGGCGGCGATGAAGTTGAAGTTACCGAGATCATGGTTAAAGTGGGCGACACCATCGCCGCTGAGCAATCCCTGATCACCGTAGAAGGCGATAAAGCCTCTATGGAAGTGCCGGCGCCGTTCGCGGGTACCGTGAAAGAGATCAAGATCAACACCGGCGATAAAGTGTCCACCGGCTCCCTGATCATGATCTTCGAAGTGGCGGGCGCTGCGCCTGCCGCCGCACCTGCTCAGGCTGCTGCTCCGGCGGCGGCTGCTCCAGCTGCGGCTGGCGGTGCGAAAGACGTTAACGTACCGGACATCGGCGGCGACGAAGTTGAAGTCACCGAAGTGATGGTCAAAGTCGGCGATAAAGTGGCTGCTGAGCAGTCCCTGATCACCGTCGAAGGCGACAAAGCGTCTATGGAAGTGCCGGCGCCATTCGCAGGTACCGTCAAAGAGATCAAAATCAGCACCGGCGATAAAGTCAAAACCGGTTCCCTGATCATGGTCTTCGAAGTGGAAGGCGCTGCGCCTGCCGCCGCGCCGGCTCAGGCTGCTGCTCCGGCACCGGCTGCTGCACCGGCTCAGGCCGCTAAGCCTGCCGCTGCACCGGCTGCGAAAGCAGAAGGCAAAACTGAATTCGCTGAAAACGATGCTTACGTTCACGCGACGCCGCTGATTCGCCGCCTGGCGCGCGAGTTCGGCGTTAACCTGGCAAAAGTGAAAGGCACCGGCCGTAAAGGTCGTATCCTGCGCGAAGACGTTCAGGCTTATGTGAAAGACGCGGTTAAACGCGCTGAATCCGCACCGGCGGCTGCCGCTGGCGGCGGTATCCCGGGCATGCTGCCATGGCCGAAGGTTGACTTCAGCAAGTTTGGTGAAATCGAAGAAGTGGAACTGGGTCGTATCCAGAAAATCTCTGGGGCTAACCTGAGCCGTAACTGGGTGATGATCCCGCACGTTACCCACTTCGACAAAACCGATATCACCGATCTGGAAGCGTTCCGTAAGCAGCAGAACGCCGAAGCTGAGAAGCGTAAACTGGACGTGAAATTCACCCCAGTGGTCTTCATCATGAAAGCCGTTGCCGCTGCGCTTGAGCAGATGCCGCGCTTCAACAGCTCGCTGTCCGAAGATGGTCAGCGCCTGACGCTGAAGAAATACATCAACATCGGTGTGGCGGTTGATACCCCGAACGGTCTGGTGGTTCCGGTCTTCAAAGACGTGAATAAGAAGAGCATCACCGAGCTGTCTCGTGAACTGACCACCATCTCGAAGAAAGCGCGCGATGGCAAGCTGACGGCTGGCGAAATGCAGGGCGGTTGCTTCACCATCTCCAGCATCGGCGGCCTGGGCACTACCCACTTCGCGCCGATTGTTAACGCGCCGGAAGTGGCCATCCTGGGCGTGTCTAAGTCCGCGATGGAGCCGGTATGGAATGGTAAAGAGTTCGTTCCGCGTCTGATGATGCCGATCTCTCTGTCCTTCGACCACCGCGTCATCGACGGTGCTGATGGTGCCCGCTTCATTACCATCATCAACAACACCCTGAGCGACATTCGCCGCCTGGTGATGTAATTGAAAAAGCCGGCCTGACGGCCGGCTTTTTTCTGATAACCTCAGGCTGTTGGGGATTATCAGCAACAAAGGACAAAATCGTTTGCCGTTTGTTGTTTAAAAATTGTTAACAATTTTGTAAAATACACGCGGATAGAACGTCCCGGTGGACTTGGGCGTAAGAATAATAGCGTCAGACCCGCCGGATATAAATTACAGAGGTCATGATGAGTACTGAAATCAAAACTCAGGTCGTGGTACTTGGGGCAGGCCCCGCAGGTTACTCTGCAGCCTTCCGTTGCGCTGATTTAGGTCTGGAAACCGTCATCGTAGAACGTTACAGCACCCTCGGTGGGGTGTGCCTGAACGTGGGTTGTATCCCTTCTAAAGCGCTGCTGCACGTGGCAAAAGTTATCGAAGAAGCGAAAGCGCTGGCCGAACACGGCATCGTTTTCGGCGAACCGAAAACCGACATTGACAAGATCCGCACCTGGAAAGAAAAAGTTATCACTCAGCTGACCGGCGGCCTGGCTGGCATGGCTAAAGGCCGTAAAGTGAAAGTGGTTAACGGTCTGGGTAAATTTACCGGCGCCAACACCCTGGAAGTGGAAGGCGAAAACGGTAAAACCGTGATCAACTTCGACAACGCCATCATCGCGGCGGGCTCCCGTCCGATTCAGCTGCCGTTTATCCCGCATGAAGATCCGCGCGTATGGGACTCCACCGACGCCCTGGAACTGAAATCCGTACCGAAACGTATGCTGGTCATGGGTGGCGGTATCATCGGTCTGGAAATGGGTACCGTATACCATGCGCTGGGTTCAGAGATTGACGTGGTTGAAATGTTCGACCAGGTTATCCCGGCTGCCGATAAAGACGTGGTGAAAGTCTTCACTAAACGCATCAGCAAGAAATTCAACCTGATGCTGGAAACCAAAGTGACTGCCGTTGAAGCGAAAGAAGACGGTATTTACGTTTCCATGGAAGGCAAAAAAGCGCCGGCTGAAGCGCAGCGTTACGACGCCGTGCTGGTCGCTATCGGTCGCGTACCGAACGGCAAAAACCTCGACGCAGGTAAAGCGGGCGTGGAAGTGGACGATCGTGGCTTCATCCGCGTTGACAAACAAATGCGCACCAACGTGCCGCACATCTTTGCTATCGGCGATATCGTCGGTCAGCCGATGCTGGCGCACAAAGGCGTACACGAAGGTCACGTTGCCGCAGAAGTTATCTCCGGCCTGAAACACTACTTCGATCCGAAAGTGATCCCGTCCATCGCCTACACTGAGCCAGAAGTGGCATGGGTTGGTCTGACTGAGAAAGAAGCGAAAGAGAAAGGCATCAGCTACGAAACCGCCACCTTCCCGTGGGCTGCTTCTGGTCGTGCTATCGCTTCCGACTGCGCAGACGGTATGACCAAACTGATCTTCGACAAAGAGACCCACCGTGTTATCGGCGGCGCGATTGTCGGCACCAACGGCGGCGAGCTGCTGGGTGAGATCGGCCTGGCTATCGAAATGGGCTGCGACGCTGAAGACATCGCGCTGACCATCCATGCTCACCCGACTCTGCACGAGTCTGTTGGCCTGGCGGCAGAAGTCTTCGAAGGCAGCATCACCGATCTGCCAAACGCCAAAGCGAAGAAAAAGTAACTTTTTCTTTCAGGCTAAAAGCATAAGCGGCTCCCGGAGCCGCTTTTTTTATGCCTGATGTTTAGAACTATGTCTCCGTTCATAAACCGCTACACCTCATACATACTTTGAAAATAATCACGCCATAAACTTATAGGCAGTTAACGATATAGTTGAGGTGTGAGATGAAACGCTTTTTAACCGCAGCGCTGGTCGCTGCAACGTGCCTATCCGGTGTGGCCTGCGCGGCTGACGCCACCATCCCCTGGGCGGACAACAGCGGTGGCACGGAAACGACCCATATCGCGGCGATGGGGCAGGATCTGAATGCCCAGCATCAGCAGGTGACGAAGACGAATGAGGGGGTATGGGCGGCGAACTCCGGAAGCATCAGCGCTGATGAAGCGGCATTATCCAGCACAAAGCCGACTTTTGCTGGCGATCCGTCTCTGATGCCCCATCAGGGCTAAGCGAATAGAAACGCCAGGTTGCTTGAGGGCAACCTGGCGTTTTTTTATGGTTTGACAACCTGCCAGCCGGCGTCAGCATCGGGGGCAAAGCGCGTGATGGCCTGCGCTTTTGCGGCGCTCTCTTCGCCGAGATTAGCCTGATAAACGGTATCGTGCAGATCGATCATAAAGCTCATCACTCCGGTTTCACCCCATTCCACAGGCCAGGCAAGCAAGGCCGCATCCTGGTCATCGCGGCCTGTGATAATGCGGAAACGATAGCCATGATAACCGGCGCCGGGCTCCGTCGGGCTGAATGCCGGCCCCAACGGGCTGGGCGTCTCACCCGGCGACGTCGGCCAGTACAACCCATCTTTTTTGCCTTCACTGCTGATGATTTTTTGCGCCCAGCGGTGGTTCAGTTGATAGTAATCCTGCTGGGCGTCAACGTAGGCGTGCATGGCGGCTATCGCCGACAGTTCATTGCGACCGATGGCGCGGGTGAGGATCTCCTCTTCGCCTGCGGCCATATCAAAGCGCCAGCCCTGAGACGTTTTTACGATAGGCACCGGCAACCGCCATGCCTCGCTGCCGACGTCGAGCCAGGCGTTATCACCCTGCTGCACGATGACATGTTTTACCTGCCAGTCGCGCTGAAAACGGTCGACGGCGCTGGGGTCGATCCCATCGGTAGGTAAAAATTGCTGCCAGTTATCGCCGAGCACCTTGCTCAGCGCCGCTTCATTTTGCTGGCCGATCGCCTCAGCCAGCGCGCTCGCGGCCTGTTCCGGGGTAGAAAACTGCTGCTGGGCGAAGGCGGCTAACGGTGACAGCATCAATGTGAACAGGGCAATAGGTAATAGGTTTCTCATTCTGCTCATCCTCAGCGGCGGCGCAGTTCATGGTGTTCGGAAAGACGTTCTCTGGCGCCGCCACGCTCCTCGCGGTTTACAGCGGAAAACTGCCGGCTTTGCAGTCCCCGTTCCTGCTGCGCTTGCCAGGAGGGGGCGCGGCTTTCGTTGCCGCTAAGAGCGCTGGCGCGTAAATGACTAACCTGCTGCTGACGCTGCGCTGGCGTGGCGGACTGGATCTGCTGCCGATGCTGTTGCTGCTGAGGTGTCAGGTTCTGCTCGCGGCTCTTAACGGTTTCCCGACGCTGCTGTTGCTGCGGCGTGGGATTTTTCAACTGCGTTTTCGCCGCCTCGCGACGCTGCTGCTGGGTCGAGGTTGGTGTGCTGTCGTAACCACGATAGTTGCTGCGCTGGGTGGCTTGTTTCAATTGCGCCGAAGCTGCCTGACGCTGGGCATCGCGTGAGGCGTTGTTTGCCGCCAGGTTGCCCGCTGTCGCCGCCGGTACGTTATGCTGCAGCTGGGTCATCGCTGCCTGGCGCTGCGCTTCGCGATCGACTGGCGCATGTTGGGTGGCGCTCAGTCCGCCGGAAACGTTAGTCTGATGGAAGCGTTGAGCAACCGTATTATCGGGATACGGTGTGTGACCGCGATAGGCAGGATTATGCTGCCAGTTAACGTGGTTGCCCGGCAGGTTTTCTCCCGTTATATGATTGAAATTATTTACATTAATATTGATGTTATCGCCATTATGCGAGTAATCGCCGTGGTGATAGTCGTCATCGTGATGGTGGTGGTCATCATCATCATCCCAGTCGATGCTGCTAAACAGCGCCCAGGTAGTGGCGACGCCCAGGCTGTAACCGAAGCCTTTGACGAAGCTATCGGTAAACTGCTCCCCGGGAGGCGGCGGCAGGTAGACCGGCGGATAGGCGCTGTTCGGCCAGGTACCATAGACGGTGGAGGGGTTATACCTGGGAACATAGACCACCTGCGGATTGGTCGGTTCTATTTTAATGACCTGCGTCTGCGCAGGCGCCGCCGAGTGGGGGGTGGACGTTGCTGCCGTGCTGCTGGCGGAAACCGGTGCGGCAGGGGTGACAATCACTTTCTGCTGTGGCGTGGATTTCAGCGTCCCGGTCTGCTGGGCAATAGTGCGCAGGCGCTGCACCGAGTCCATCACATCATGCGGCTGGGCCAAAAACGCATTGCCGAGGTTCTCCACCCACGGCGGGTTCTCGCCCATCATCGCCAGCAGGGCAGGGAAAGCGACAAGCGATTTGACGCTGGGATCCCATGGCTGGCTGGCAACTGCCTGAACGGCGGGATCCCCTTTCATGGTGGGGTTATCCTGGGACCACTGCACCGCCTGCATGACGTTGTCCGGGTAGGTGGAAGCCATCAGCACCTGCGACAGCAGACTGTCCGGGTAGAGCGCGATGGGCGCGACCCACTGATCAATTTGCGCCTGGGTGTAGGTGGTGGTCACCGGCTGCGCTGCGGCAGGAGGTGAGGTTGGCGTTGGCGCCGGTGCAGGCTGCGCCGCCGCCTCAGTGACCGTCTCTGGAGTACGGCTTTGCACATAGAGTGTTCCCGCCGCCGCGAGTAAGCCAGCGCTACAGAGCAGGGCGATGATATGGGGTTTGAACGGCAGTGACATGGAAGCTCCTGACCCAAAAAGTAACCCATCTCGCTAAAGTATCGGCGAAAACGGCGCGTTTGCTGAGTATAAGTAAGCGGTATGGCTTTTTATTGATTATTGTTGGGATCGGCCCGGGGAGTTGTACGCGGAAAGGAATTTTTGTCGCGGGATTTGAACAGAAAGCCTGCAATATCCTGCCCTTAACGATTCAGCTAAATTTTAATGTTGCTTTTTTGTAAACAGATTAACACCTTTCAAAAATCCTGCTATGCTGCCGACGCGGTATCGGGCATTTACCCTACAAACTGCTGTCTCACAGGAGCGTGAAGAAAATCGCCCAGCCACTAAATCCTTCAAGATGCGTCAAGGCGGCAAACTGCCAATACCGAAGCAGATTGATTGAAGACGTGTAGGCCGCATTATGACAATGAGAAGCGAGGAGAACCGTCGTGCTAGAAGAATACCGTAAGCACGTAGCTGAGCGTGCCGCCATGGGGATTGTTGCCAAACCCTTAGATGCAACCCAAATGGCCGCGCTGGTAGAACTGCTGAAAAACCCGCCTGCGGGCGAAGAAGAATTCCTGTTAGACCTGCTGATTAACCGTGTACCGCCGGGCGTCGACGAAGCCGCCTATGTTAAAGCTGGATTCCTTGCCGCGATCGCCAAAGGCGAAGCGACCTCCCCTCTGGTAACCCCTGAAAAAGCCGTTGAACTGCTGGGCACCATGCAGGGTGGTTACAACATTCATCCGCTGATCGATGCGCTGGACGACGCGAAACTGGCGCCGATTGCCGCGAAAGCGCTGTCCCATACTCTGCTGATGTTCGATAACTTCTACGACGTAGAAGAGAAAGCAAAAGCAGGTAACGAGCACGCAAAACAGGTCATGCAATCCTGGGCTGATGCTGAGTGGTTCCTGAACCGCCCGCAGCTGGCAGAGAAAATCACCGTTACCGTCTTCAAGGTCACCGGCGAAACCAATACCGATGACCTGTCTCCGGCGCCGGATGCCTGGTCGCGCCCGGATATCCCACTGCATGCGCTGGCGATGCTGAAAAACGCCCGCGAAGGAATTGATCCGGACCAGCCGGGCGTCGTCGGCCCGATTAAACAAATCGAAGCCCTGCAGCAGAAAGGCTACCCGCTGGCCTACGTCGGCGACGTGGTCGGTACGGGTTCCTCGCGTAAATCCGCGACCAACTCGGTGCTGTGGTTTATGGGCGACGATATTCCGAACGTGCCGAACAAGCGCGGCGGCGGTCTGTGCCTGGGCGGCAAAATCGCGCCAATCTTCTTCAACACCATGGAAGATGCAGGTGCGCTGCCTATCGAAGTTGATGTGTCAAACCTGAACATGGGCGACGTGATTGACGTTTACCCGTTCAAAGGCGAAGTGCGTAACCACGAAACCAACGAACTGCTGGCCAGCTTCGAGCTGAAAACCGATGTGCTGATCGACGAAGTGCGCGCCGGTGGCCGTATTCCGCTGATCATCGGCCGCGGCTTGACCACCAAAGCGCGCGAAGCGCTGGGGCTGCCGCACAGCGACGTCTTCCGTCAGGCGAAAGACGTGGCGGAAAGCACCCGCGGCTTCTCTCTGGCGCAGAAAATGGTTGGCCGCGCCTGCGGCGTTGCCGGTATCCGTCCGGGCGCCTACTGCGAGCCGAAAATGACCTCCGTCGGTTCTCAGGACACCACCGGTCCAATGACCCGTGATGAACTGAAAGACCTGGCGTGCCTGGGCTTCTCCGCTGACCTGGTGATGCAGTCCTTCTGCCACACCGCAGCCTATCCGAAGCCGGTTGACGTGACCACGCACCATACCCTGCCGGACTTCATCATGAACCGCGGCGGTGTTTCTCTACGTCCGGGCGATGGCGTTATCCACTCCTGGCTGAACCGCATGCTGCTGCCGGATACCGTGGGTACCGGCGGCGACTCCCATACCCGTTTCCCAATCGGTATCTCCTTCCCGGCGGGCTCTGGTCTGGTGGCCTTCGCCGCTGCGACCGGCGTGATGCCGTTGGATATGCCGGAATCGGTGCTGGTGCGCTTCAAAGGGAAAATGCAGCCGGGTATCACCCTGCGCGACCTGGTTCATGCCATCCCACTGTATGCCATCAAGCAGGGCCTGCTGACCGTTGAGAAGAAAGGTAAGAAAAACATCTTCTCTGGTCGCATCCTCGAGATCGAAGGTCTGCCGGATCTGAAAGTCGAGCAGGCATTTGAACTGACCGATGCGTCTGCTGAGCGTTCTGCTGCCGGCTGTACCATCAAGCTGAACAAAGAGCCGATCGTTGAGTACCTGAACTCCAACATCGTCCTGCTGAAGTGGATGATCGCCGAAGGCTACGGCGACCGCCGTACGCTGGAACGCCGTATCCAGGGCATGGAAAAATGGCTGGCGGATCCGCAGCTGCTGGAAGCCGACGCTGACGCGGAATACGCGGCAGTGATCGACATCGATCTGGCGGATATCAAAGAGCCAATCCTGTGCGCGCCGAACGATCCGGACGATGCCCGTCTGCTGTCTGACGTGCAGGGCGAGAAGATCGACGAAGTGTTCATCGGTTCCTGCATGACCAACATCGGCCACTTCCGTGCCGCCGGTAAGCTGCTGGACAGCCACAAAGGCCAGCTGCCGACTCGCCTGTGGGTGGCGCCGCCAACCCGTATGGACGCCGCGCAGCTGACCGAAGAAGGCTACTACAGCGTGTTTGGTAAGAGCGGGGCGCGTATCGAAATCCCTGGCTGTTCCCTGTGTATGGGTAACCAGGCGCGCGTGGCCGACGGCGCGACGGTGGTTTCCACCTCTACCCGTAACTTCCCGAACCGTTTAGGTACCGGCGCTAACGTCTATCTGGCCTCTGCCGAACTGGCGGCGGTAGCTTCTCTGCTCGGTAAACTGCCGACGCCGGAAGAGTACCAGACCTTCGTGGCGCAGGTGGATAAGACAGCGGAAGATACCTACCGTTATCTGAACTTCAACCAGCTGGATCAGTACACTGAAAAAGCTGACGGCGTGATCTTCCAGACCGCGGTGTAAAACCATTCGGTCAGCCCGGCTGACCGTTTGGCGATAAACTCCCCAATGCCCGGTGAACATTGCATCACCGGGCATTTTTATTTCCAAACCTCCTGCCCGTTACGCTTTTTTTCTTTCTGTCTGCTGCGATAATTACTGCATGGGTACAGTGCAGCGGTGACGCATTGCCCTTGCAGAGGAAAAGACTATGGACTACGAATTTCTGCGCGATATTACCGGAGTGGTAAAGGTGCGAATGTCGATGGATCACGAGGCGATCGGCCACTGGTTCAACGAAGAGGTGAAAGACAATCTTGCCCTGCTTGATGAAGTAGAGCAGGCTGCACGCACCGTGAAGGGCAGTGAACGTTCCTGGCAGCGGGCTGGCCATGAATATACGCTGTGGCTGGATGGCGAAGAGGTGATGATCCGCGCCAATCAGCTGGAGTTTTCCGGCGACGAAATCGAGGAGGGGATGAGCTACTACGACGAAGAAAGTCTCTCTCTCTGCGGCGTGGAGGATTTCCTGCAGGTCGTTGCCGCTTATCGTGAATTTATGCAGCAGCGTTAATGACGCCTTTTATGTCGGGTGGCGCAAGAGCGTAGCCCTGCTAAGCGTAGCGTGAGCAGGGGAAATCCCCGGGTAGCGGCTGGTGCCTTACCCGGGCGACCAGGCGGCGCAGAATCCCAGGCCCGGCAAGCGCAAGCGCCGCCGGGCATTTCCAATATTACACGGCAGGAATATTGCGGCCGTAGTAAATCTCGCGCATCTCTTTCCACAGCAGGTCGGTAATGACCTTGCGCTCTTCGGCGGTCAATTCTTCCGGTCGGGTATGGAACATGTAGTGCTTAAGGTCGAACTCCTTGAGCAACATTTTGGTATGGAAGATATTTTCCTGATAAACGTTCACATCGACCATGTCATACAACGACTTAATGTCATCGGACATAAAGTTCTGAATCGAATTGATTTCATGATCGATAAAATGCTTCATCCCATTGATATCGCGGGTAAAGCCGCGCACGCGGTAGTCAATGGTCACAATGTCCGATTCCAGCTGGTGGATCAGATAGTTCAGCGCTTTAAGCGGAGAAATGACCCCGCAGGTAGAGACTTCGATATCGGCGCGGAAGGTGCACAGTCCACCTTCCGGATGGCTCTCCGGGTAGGTATGCACGCAGATATGGCTCTTATCGAGATGGGCGACCACGGTTTCCGGTAACGGACCTGGATGTTCGGTCTGGTCGATAAGCTTGGGATCGACAGGCTCTTCGCTGACCAGAATGGTCACGCTGGCGCCCTGGGGTTCATAATCCTGGCGGGCGATATTCAGGATATTGGCGCCAATAATAGAACAGGTTTCTGTCAGGATCTCCGTCAGGCGATTGGCATTATAGAGTTCGTCGATATAAGCGATGTAGCCGTCACGCTCCTCTGCCGTTTTGGCGTAACAGATATCGTAGATACAAAAACTCAGGCTTTTGGTCAGGTTGTTAAAGCCATGCAGCTTCAATTTTTTCAATTTAGTTCACCCCCTTACTTCGCGTCACGGTGCGGACAAAGCATCATGCAGATATTGTGGTAAGGCGAAGGCCGCCGTATGGATTGCCGGATTGTAGTAACGGCAGGTCAGGTTGGCTTTGTGAAAGCGCGCCTGAATGATTTCGCTGGAGAGATGGCGCAACGCCTCGTTGTCGCTCGCCCAGGCAAAAGTCATGATCCCGCCGTAATAGGTTGGGATGGCCGCCTGGTAGAAGCTGACGTCGCGAAAATAGTGGCTCAGTTTGCGATGGCTACCGACCGCTTCGTCCTGCTGCAGGAAACAAACGCCGTTTTGGGCAACGAACACGCCCCCCGGGTTCAGGCAGCGTTTGCAGCCTTCATAAAAAGCCGAGGTGAACAGGCTTTCGCCCGGACCGATAGGGTCGGTACAGTCCGAAATGATCACGTCAAACGTTTGCGTCGTCTGGTTAACAAAATTGACGCCATCATCAATCACCAGCGTGAAGCGCGGATCGTCGTAGGCCCCGGCGCTATGGTTGGGCAGGTACTGACGGCAGAATGAGACCACCCCGGCATCGATTTCCACCATGGTGATGGTTTCGATGCTACGGTGACGAGAGACTTCGCGCAGCATCGCGCCATCGCCGCCGCCGATGATCAGGACATGCTTCGCGTTGCCGTGAGCCAACAGCGGCACGTGGGTCATCATTTCGTGATAGATAAACTCATCGCGTTCGGTGGTTTGCACGACGCCATCCAGCGCCATCACCCGGCCAAAGGCGCGGTTGTCGAAGATGATCAAATCCTGATGATCGGTTTTTTCGTGGTACAGCACGTTATCAACGCTAAAGTACTGACCAAAATGGTCATGCAGCGTTTCATGCCACAGTGGATTATCGGCCACGGTGAGGCTCCTCCTTCGTTAACATCTGTTACACCCGTAAAACGAGTGCAACATCATAGACAACTATAGATGAGGATGCACGGCGGTTATTGCAGCAATGCGGCAGGAATAACCGCCACCGCCCGGGGAGAGCGGTGGGGGGAGGGTTATTTCGCCGGTGCGGGTTGGCTATCTACTATCCGCACGGAATAAACCATGGTGGCGCCTGGCGGGATTTTCGGCGGTAATCCTTTACTGCCATAGGCTTTTTCGGGCGGGACGACCAGCGTCAAGGAGCCATGGTTCTGCAGGCGTTGCAGCGGGCCGCGAAACACCGGGGGATAGGCATCTAGCTTCTGGGTGAGCGCCTGATCTTTCGCTTCCATATCGTTGATCACTGTCCCGTCCGTCAGCATCTCTTTGATTACTACGGTGACCAGATCGTTACCGCTTATTTTTCCTTTGCCCGGATAATCGACGCGACTGTAGACGCCATCTTTGAAGACCACATCTTTTTTGCGCGCAAACGCCTGCTGATATTTCTTACCGGCACTGATGTTTTTCTGCTCGATTTTATTCAGGTTCTGGAAAACCTGCTGCGAGACGTCAAACAGCGCCTTGTTACGCTCCTGTTCTCCGAGACGAAGCTGGCCGCTAAAAGCATCTTCGATACCCCGCAGCACCAGCCCGGCGTCGACGGTAATTCCCTGAGTGCGACGGGTGGTGAGAACGTTAAGGGCTTCTGCTCCCATCGAGGCGCCGATCGCATAAGCCTGCTGTTCTCCCGATGCGCTGAGTTTGGCGGCGGCGCTCTCGCCGCTGCGCGTTTTAGACTGTACAGAAAGCTGTGTTCTCAGCAGTTGGATTTCATCTTCTTTCATCCGTAGCTGGGCGTTGTCTTTATCCGCCTGCAGGCGGTAGGCTGCAACAACCGCCGCCATTTCCGGCGGCTCATTTTTTGGCGCTGCAGCGGTGTCAGGGCGGGTTGTTGGCGCTTTTTCCGCGGCGGCCAACCGGGCGGTTAACGACTGCTTGTCGGCGTTTAGCGCCTTGACCTGGTCGAGAGCGGCCTGCTGTGTTTTCTCCGCGGCGTCGAGCCGGATAGTCAGCGACTGCTTATCGGTGGTCAGCGCTTTAACCTGCTCGAGGGCAGCCAGCTTCTCTTTTTCCACCACGGCCAGTCGGGTGGCCAGCGGCTGTTTGTCGGCGTTAAGGGCTTTGGCCTGGTCGAGGGCGGCCTGTTTCTCTTTTTCCGCAGCCATCAGCCGGGCGGTGAGTGTCTGCTTGTCTGTGTCGAGGGCGGTGAGCTGGCCGAGTGCGGTCTGCTGTGCTTTTTCCGCGGCGGCCAGCCGGGAGGTCAGCGTTTGTTTATCTGTATTCAGCGTGGTGAGGCTGGTGCTGAGCCGTTTATTTTCCGCTTCGACGCTCTGAAGCTGCGACGTTAATTGTTGGATCTGCTTAAGTGCGGCAGCCTGGCTCTGTTGCAGAGTATTATTCCGGGCAACGACTTCCTTTTTAATTAACGTCTCATTTTCCGCCGTGGCGGCGGTTAAGGCGAGCTGTAATTGCTTTATTTTATTATTTAACGCCGCTTGCTCATTCGCAATGGATGTATCCGTGGCTGGTGTGGCGGTAAGCTGTTTTTTTAATTGTTGGATAATTTTATCTTTTTGCGCAATCGTTGCCTGTTGGCTGGCGATTCTTTTTTGCAACTGTGCGTTATTGGCCGTCGTTTTTTTATTGTCCGCGTTCTGGCGAGCGTCTGACGCTTGCTTTGCTGTGGCCGCAGAGCTTTTCTCTTCTTGCGCTTGAGCTTGCTGAGTTTGCTGCTGGGCGTAATCGAGAAAAGCCGGCGTAGCACCGGCGTAGAATGAGGTTGAAAGCGCCAGCGCCGCGACGAGCATCAGCAGTGGTGCTTTAGGGGTCAGCGTGGCGGGTTTGTTCATGGCAGTTTGTTTTCACCACGCTGTACCAGGGTATCGATCAGCGTTTTCTGGATATCGGAACACAGTTTGATGGATTTAAACTGGTACATGGAGTCAATGCCCAGTCGGGTGGGATCGGCCACTTTATCGCGCACATTGTTGTATTGCGATGCCGAACGCACCAGGGCATTGAACTCATTGCTGAGTTTAGTTGCCTGCTGTGGGTTCACCTCTTTAAGTGAATCCAGCGCCTTTCGGCAGGACTCAATACGCTCCTGTTCGCTGGCCGCTCGCTCCTGCTCAGCCTGCTGCTGTGATGTGAGCGGCGTGGTGATCGGTTTTACCTGCTGGCGAGAAGAGGTATTGCTACAGCCCACTAATAAAAGTGCGGCGAGCGGGATAATACGGAGAGTCGGCGAGATATTCACAATTTCAGTCCATGAAGTAGGGATATTTTCACCGGATTCTAGAAGGGTGCTTTTTATTTTGCAATATATGGCTAATGATATTTTATTAGTTTTTTAGTCATTCATCATTATTAGGGGTTTAATTTATTTGGCGAATTGATAGGTTTGCAATTAAATAATGTTTGTTTATATACAATAATAAATATAGATATAAATATTTAAATGTGACAAATGAAACGGCAAAGGCGCGGAGCGTGACCGTCCGCGCCGGTCATTATTTGACGTAAGCCAACAGGCTGAGCGAATCGCGGGCCAGCGCTTTGCATTTTTTCGCCGTCGGGATGTTAATACCGCTGAGATCGCGGTAGCTATCCTCGCCAAGCGCTTTCATGTTGTAGCTGTCGTAGTTGCTCAGGTCCCACTGGTTCTGTTGGGCAAAGAACACCAGCGCGCGTCGGATCTGTGTATTGGGCAGGTTCTGGTAGCCACAGTCGTTTTTCAGAAACACAAAAACCGCGGTTAAATCAGCCATATCTTCTGCTTCTGATTCGCTGAGCGCGTAGCTGTTGGCGGAGAGAGCAAGCAGGCTGCCGAGTACCATTGTTCTGAAAAGCGTCTTCATTTTTTCTACCGTTAGATCACCGACGCTTCAAATTAGCATACTTCTTTACACAGCGCCGATCTTTATTCTTACTCTTCTGCTTGACCTTCCCGTTACGGTAGGGTTTAAGCTCAAATATTCGCCCGCAGAATAAAAAGGATGTGAATATGCAACGTCGAGACTTCCTCAAACTGACCGCCGCGGTCAGCATGGCCAGCGCGTTACCGCTTTGGAGCCGTGCGGTCTTTGCAGCCAGTCGCCCGGCCCTGCCGGTACCGTCGCTGTTGACGGCCGATGCGCGCAACCGTATCGCCCTGACGATCCAGGCGGGCAAAACACAGTTTGGCGCTCTGCACGCCACCACCTGGGGCTATAACGGTTCACTGCTGGGTCCTGCGCTACAGTTGACGCAGGGGAAGACCATTACGGTTGACATTACCAACCAGCTGGCGGAAGAGACCACGCTGCACTGGCATGGCCTGGAGGTCCCGGGCGAGGTCGACGGCGGACCGCAGGGGGTTATCGCCCCGGGCGCCACCCGTACGGTGAGCTTCACGCCGACGCAGCGGGCGGCCACCTGCTGGTTTCATCCGCATCAACATGGGACCACCGGCCGGCAGGTGGCCATGGGGCTGGCCGGCCTGGTGCTGATCGAGGATGAAGAGAGCGGACGCCTGCTGCTGCCTAAGCAATGGGGAATCGATGATGTGCCGGTGATTGTCCAGGACAAGAAGTTCACCGCCGCCGGCGAGATCGACTACCAGCTGGATGTGATGAGCGCCGCTGTCGGCTGGTTTGGCGATACGCTGCTGACCAATGGCGCTCTCTATCCCGAACATGCCGCCCCGCGGGGCTGGCTACGTCTGCGCTTGCTAAACGGCTGTAATGCCCGTTCCCTCAATTTTGCCACCAGCGATAAGCGTCCGCTGTACGTGGTGGCCAGTGACGGCGGTCTGTTGGCCGAGCCGGTGAAGGTCGATGAATTGCCGGTGTTGATGGGGGAACGCTTTGAGGTGCTGGTGGACACCAGCGACGGTAAACCTTTCGATCTGGTGACCCTGCCGGTGAGCCAGATGGGCATGGCCATTGCGCCTTTTGATAAACCGCAGCCGGTGCTGCGCGTTCAGCCGCTGGTCATTCCCGCCTCCGGCAAACTGCTGGATACGCTGGCCACGCTGCCGGCGTTACCGTCCCTGACGGGGCTGACGCAGCGTCAGCTCCAGCTGTCGATGGATCCGATGCTCGACAGGATGGGCATGCAGGCGCTGATGGAGAAGTATGGCGACCAGGCGATGGCGGGAATGGACCACGGCATGATGGGACATGGCGGCATGGGCGACATGAGCAATATGCACCATGGCGACATGAGCAATATGAACCACGGGGCTGGTCGGGATCATGGCATGTCGTCAGGCAAGGGGTTTGATTTCCATAACGCCAACCGCATCAACGGCAAAGCCTTCGACATGAATGTGCCGATGTTTGCCGCGGCCAGAGGCCAGTATGAGCGCTGGGTGATATCGGGTAAGGGCGACATGATGCTGCATCCGTTCCATATCCACGGCACCCAGTTCCGTATCCTCAGCGAGAACGGCAAGCCGCCAGCCGCGCACCGCAGCGGCTGGAAAGATACCGTCCGCGTGGAAGGTGACGTCAGTGAAGTGTTGGTGAAGTTTGATCATCCGGCGCCGAAGGAGTTTGCCTATATGGCCCACTGCCACCTGCTGGAGCATGAAGACACCGGGATGATGTTGGGATTCACGGTTTAGGGCTCGGCGGCCTGCTGCCATCTTCCATGGGGAGAAGGGATAAACACAAAAAAAACGGCAACTTTCGTTGCCGTTTTGCGTTTTATTTGGCGTCATCCGGGAGCGCATAGGCGACGATGTAATCGCCCATTTTGGTACCGAACGAGCCGTGACCGCCGGCAGAGATGACAACATACTGTTTGCCATTCACTTCGTAGGTCATTGGGGTGGCCTGACCGCCGGCTGGCAGACGGGCTTCCCACAGCTTCTCGCCGTTGCTCATATTGTACGCGCGCAGGTAGTTATCTGCGGTCGCGCCGATGAACAGGACGTTACCGGCCGTGGAGATCGGACCGCCAAGCATCGGCATCCCCATGGTGAACGGCAGCTTAACCGGCATCGGGAACGGCAGGCTGTCCTGCGGAGTACCGATACGTTTTTTCCATACCACTTCGTTGGTTTTCAGATCCAGCGCGGAGATATAGCCCCAGGCCGGTTGTTTGCACGGCAGACCGAACGGCGACAGGAACGGATTCAGGGTGACGCCGTACGGGACACCGTACTGTGGCTGCACGCCGGACTCGGTGCCAGAGCCTTTCGCATCTTTCGGCGGCTCCATCGGGTTGCCCGGGCCGCGTGGGATCAGTTTAGAGACGAACGGCAGCGCCATCGGGTTGGCAATAGCCACCTGACGGTTCGGATCGACGGAGATACCGCCCCATTCAAACATCCCCAGGTTACCCGGGAAGACGAGAGTGCCCTGCTCAGATGGCGGGGTGAAGATACCTTCATAGCGCATCTGGTGGAAGATCACGCGACACACCAGCTGGTCGAACATAGTGGCGCCCCACATGT
>OIWM01002179.1_pt1 | contig 16967 bp, 13 predicted proteins | sample 1587451 | NCBI WGS metagenome assembly OIWM01 (sample SAMEA3888907, study PRJEB22519) | human gut metagenome | biome: human gut; feature: human-associated habitat; material: faeces | place: Denmark | collected 2011
CTTGCCACCGGCAACTTTTTGCACGTCCGAGCAGCAACTTTTTCCTACTTTTTGTTAAGTACAAAAAGTAGGGCAAAAAACTTTGAAACTTTCCTATCGGAAATTTCGTCCCTGCCGGGACGGCACGCTCCGCGTGCTTTTTCGCCGCTTTTCGCAAAAACGAAAAGCGGCATAAAAAACCGACCTGTGAAAAATTCACAGGCCGGTTTTCGGCATATCGTCTGTTAAAGTCTTGCTTCAAGCTCCTTGCGGCGCGCTTCGTTTTCCGCACCCGGCTTGCCGAGCAGTGCAAACATATTCTTCTTGTAGGCTTCCACACCCGGTTGGTTGAACGGGTTCACACCGAGCATATAGCCGCTGGCGGCACAAGCCACTTCGAAGAAGTAAACAAGATAGCCGTAGCTGTCCTCATCACGTGCGGCAAGCTCCAAAACAATGTTCGGCACGTTTCCGTCGCTGTGTGCAAAGGCCGTTGCGATAAACGCTTTCTTGTTGGCTTCGTTCAAATCCTTGCCGGAAATGAAGTTGAGCTTGTCCACATTCTGCGGATCGTCCGGAATGATAAAGCTGTTGCCGGTGTTCTGAATGTCGATGACCGTTTCGAAAATGTTGCGCACACCCTCTTGCACGATCTGACCGAGCGAATGCAGATCCGTCGAATAAATGACCGACGTCGGGAAAATGCCCTTGCCGTCCTTGCCCTCGCTTTCGCCGAAGAGCTGCTTCCACCATTCGTTCATATACTGATAGGCCGGTTCGTAACAAGCCATGATCTCGATGGCCTTGCCTTTTTTATGAAGAATGTTGCGGATGACGGCGTAGCGGTAGGCATCGTTCTTGTCGGCATCGCAGACCGAAAGCTCCTTGGCAGCTCTTGCCGCACCGGCCATGATCTTATCGATATCAATACCGGCTGCCGCGATCGGCAGCAGTCCGCAGGCGGTGAGAACCGAATAGCGTCCGCCGACATCGTCCGGAATGACGAACGTTTCGTAACCGGATTCATCGGAGAATTCCTTCAACGTGCCGCGCGCCTTGTCGGTGGTGACATAGATGCGCTCTTTGGCACCGTCTTTGCCATACTTCTTTTCGAGAAGCTCACGGAAAACACGGAACGCCACGGCCGGTTCGGTCGTCGTGCCGGATTTCGAAATGACGTTAACGCTGAAATCCTTGCCTTCGCAGAGCTTCACTACTTCGGTAAGCGTCTGTGCGCTGATGGAATTGCCGGCAAAATAGATGTTCGGCGTCTTTTTGGGCAGCAGATTGTAGTTGGGAGAGGTCAGAAATTCGATGGCTGCACGGGCACCGAGATACGAGCCGCCGATACCGATAACCACGAGCACCTCGCTGGTATCCTGAATCTTCTTGGCAGCCTTTTTGATGCGTGCGAATTCCTCCTTGTCATAGTCGTTCGGAAGCGTGTACCAGCCTAAGAAATCGCTGCCTTCACCGGAACGGTTGACGATTTTTTCATGGGCGGCGGCAAGTGCGCCGGCTTCTGCTTTGATTTCTTCGTCCGAAACAAAGCTTTTCAAAAATTTGTCATTTAACTTAACGGTCATAACAAACACTCCTTTAATGGTAAGCCTTTTCTTTGAGCCTTTATTATACAACAGCTTTCACCGTTTTACAAGCGTTTTTGACAATATTTCAAATATTTTGCGATAAATGTTTTTTTCTTATCCCGACTTCGGGATAATATAGGAATATATTATGTACAAAACGCCATGATTTCCGGAATGTCGTGTCCATCGCGTTGTCGTTTTTGTATGCGGCGGTCACACGAAAAACTTTCGCTTACGCAAGGCTTGACTTTTGAGGGCGCGCTTGTTATACTGAAACCGGAAACCAAATCCAAACCGAAAAGGAGAAAAATCATGGCCAAACTAACCGTCCGTTTTGACAAAAAGCTCGGCAGAATCAAGCCGCTTCACGGTGTGGGACAGCCGCCGTTTGTCGGCACGGATTTTTCGTATTTTCACTATCTTACCGAAGCAAACATTCCGTTTTCGCGTCTGCACGATGTCGGCGGCGCATACGGTGGAAATCTGTATGTGGATATCCCCAACCTGTTCCGCGATTTTGATGCGGACGAATACGACCCGGCGTCGTATGATTTTGCGTTCACCGACCTGCTGCTTCGAAAGCTGGTCGAAGCCGGTGTCGAACCGTATTTCCGGCTCGGCGTGACCATCGAAAACTACATTTATGTCAAAGCGTACCGGATCAATCCGCCCAAAGATCCGGCCAAATGGGCACGCATCTGCGAGCACGTCATCCGCCACTACAACGAAGGCTGGGCGAATGGCTTCCATTACGGCATTACCTATTGGGAAATCTGGAACGAGCCGGACAACGGCATAAACGACGCGACCAACCAAATGTGGAGCGGCACACCGGAGGAATTCTATGAACTATACCGCGTGACCTCCAAGCATTTGCGCGCCTGCTTCGGGGACAGCATCAAGATCGGCGGCTATGCGTCCTGCGGCTTTTATGCGGTAAACGACATCAACACCCCCAATGCCGAAGCACTCGGGCTTTCCAAAGAGCCGAACGACTGGGAGGTGCGCACGGCCTTCTTTGTCCGCTTTTTTGACGGCTTTTTAGACATGGTCAAAAGAGAACAGCTGCCGTTCGACTTTTTCTCCCATCACAGCTACGGTGATGTGGCAAAAACCGTGTTCATGAACCGCTATGCCGCCAAACGTCTTGCAGAAGCCGGATACGGCGATGTCGAGATCCATATAAACGAATGGCACACCTATCCGGGAAAAGCCACGCGCGGCACGGATAAATGCTGTGCATCGGCCACGGCGATGATGCTTGCCATGCAGAACGAAAAAATGGACGTGATGTGCTATTATGACGCACGCATGGGCATTTCGATCTACGGCGGACTGTTCAATCCCATGGCCGAAGAGCCGTATTGCACCTATTACGGCTTCAAGGCCTTCGGAAAGCTCTACAAAATGGGCGTTCAGGCCGAATGTGTGAGCGATACCGATGGGCTGTACGCCATCGCCGCGACCGACGAAACCGGCAGCGAAAAAGGCCTTTTAATTGCCAACATCGGCGAAGAAACAACGGTTGAAACCGGTTTAGAAGGCGATTTTACGGTATATGAAATCGACGAAGCACACCTGTTTACGCCGTCGGAAAAGAAGGCCGATCGGTTCGTTTTGGGAAACAACAAAGTCGTTTATATTGAAAAGACACAAGCATAAAACAAGCGGACTGTAAAAACAAGTTTTGCAGTCCGTTATGCTGTCGGGCAGGAGGCGAACCTTCCTGCCCGACTTTTTTCGTTCGAACGACGTCCGAACGGTTTATTTAGCAAATCTTACGAAAATCGCTGCGGCTTGGGCGCGCGTTGCGTTTTCGCTCGGTGCGAAGGTCGTTTCCGTCATACCATTCAGAATGCCTGCCGCAAAGGCCCATTCGATGGCGGCACGCGATTCCTCTGAAAGCGAAGCGATATCGGCAAATGCCGTTTCTTTCGTTTCGTCGGTATCTTTTGCCGCATAACGGTAAAGAATGAGTGCCATCTGCTCACGCGTGACAAAGGCCTCCGGCGCAAATTCCGTTTCGCTTACGCCCTTGACGATGCCGTTTTCGCAAGCCCATGCAACGGAATCCGCATACCATGCGCCGTCCGCAACATCCGCAAAGGCCGCTTTTGCCGCCGCTTTCGGCGTGCCTGCAAACCGGTGCAGGATGGTCACAAACATTGCACGCGTCAAAACGCCGTCCGGCGCAAAGGTGTTTTCGCCGATACCGTTTATGTAACCGGCTGTGGCCGCTTTTTGGATGCTTTCGGCTGCCCAGTGTCCGTCAATGTCCGTGAACACAACCGTTTCCGGCTTGGTTTCGGGATCCTTTTCAGGCTCTTTGTCCGGCTCTTTTTCCGGGTCTTTTTCGGGATCTTTTTCCGGGTCTTTTGCGGTGTCCTTGCCGGTCTCCTCCGGCTTTTCGGTCTCGTCGGCCTTGCCGTCCGCAGTGCCGGCCGAGGACGAACCGCCGCTGCCGCTGCCGCTGTCAAATTCGTTCATATAATTTTTGGTGTAGTACACCACGATTTTATCGCCGTCTTTGACGCCGTAAGCACTCATCATCACATCCGGCATTTTTCCGTTGACCTTATACAGCCAACCGGAATATTTGCCATCGGTGAATTCGGCAAGTGTCGTGCCGTCCGGCGAGGTGACCGAAGAAATATAGCCGCCCTTATTGACATATTGATAGCCGTTTTTATCGAGAATCTTGGTAAAGACATCGAGCGCCGTTGTGCCGTCCGGCAGATCCGCTACCGACACCCGGTCGATCCACGCGTCTTTATCCGTCTTTAACGTAAAGGTGACCGTGGCGGTTTCTTCGATCGGTTCGGGCTTTGTTACGGCTCCTGCCGTATATTTGCCGCGCACCACCGTATTGACGCTCACTTCTCGGTAATACAAATCGGCAAGCGGTGCGTATTTGGCATAGGTTTCGGGATCGTTCTTATAGAGTGCGCCGTATTTGCCGAGCGTTTCGCTGGAAAGGGCGGAGTCGATCTTGACCGCTTTTGGCTGATTCTGCTTGGTGACAAGCAGATTTTCATGCGTCACGGATGCCGGATTGGACGAGCGGAACAACCGCCACGCTTCAAGCGTCTGCCAGTTTTCAAGCGCTGTCGGCACAATGCCGTGACCGACCATGGAGGCTTCTTTGCGCACCCAAACCAGCTTGCCGTCCTGTTCGTAAACCTCGACAAACGGATTCATATCGGTGCGGATGTTGTCTTTATCGGTGTTATTGCCGCGAATGCCCTCGAAATAGTTTTCGAGAACCTTGTCCATAAGGGCTTTTTCCGCTTGGATTTCTTCTTCCGTTAACGGCAGAACGGCAAAATGCAGTTCTTTCGAAACCGAAACGCCACTTTCCTTATCGGTAAGAGTCAGTTTGACAGTTACGTTTTCGGTATCTTCGCCGACCATCGGACGGTACACTTCGGTGCGTGCCGCGTTATTGACATCGGTCGAACGGATGACCGCCTCGTTGTCCGAAGTAATGCTTACCGGGACAAGCGCGCCGTCGATGCCGAAATCGCGCGTGGTCGGATACTTGATATCGCCCTTGACCGTGTAAACGCCGTCGGTTTCGGTGAGTTGTTCGCCGGTATATGCGTCGTGCAGACCGGCTTTGGCAAAGCCGGATTCGAGTTTTTTCGCAAGAGACGCGCGAATTTCCTCCAAGGCGCTGTCGTCTAACTTTGCCACCGTCGCGTCAAACGTTTTGTACAGCACGATTTCCGGCTCGTCGGTCGAAGTAAATCCAAAGGTAAAGGCCGCCGTCAGTGTGACATCGCGGTCGTCCTTGCCGCGGTGGATCACGCCGGTATAGGGTTTGGTTTTGTTCGCGCCATCCTTAACGGAAAGCGCGTCCGTGTCCGAAGAGGTCCACGAAACAAGCGTCCAGGCTTTGCCGTCGATGACGGCAGGAAGCGAGATGTTTTCGGTGAGCGGTGCGGAAGCATCGAGTGCTGCACCGGCTACAATTTCCTCGCGCATCAGCGTTTTGACGCGTTCGACATCCCACGGAACGACAACGGTCACGCCATAGGTCAGGTGTGCGTCGTCCAACGCAAGGTCGAAGGTCACGCGCAAAGAGCCGCTATGGATCGACGGAGCGGTGTTCGGGTCGGCAAAGAAATAGGTGATCGTGCCGTCCCGGTCGATGGAAGCGCCTTCATGCAGCGTTTCGACCGAAGAAACGGTGATCGACACCGGTTCTCCGACAGCCGCGAACCGATCGGCAAGCATGGTGACAATATTGGTATCTCTGCCGTAAACCGGCTTTAACGCGCCATAACGGCGGACAGCCTCTAACGCGGTTTTCAAGCGTTTCTGCTTGTCGGCAAGCTCGGCTTTGACAGCGGCTTCGGAATATACCGAAAAGGTAAATTCTTTGGTCGCAGCGGTATCTTCATACGAGATTTCCGCCGTGAGCGTCACGGTCGCAATGCCGGTCTTCGGAAGCGTGATAACGCCGGTTTCCGGGTCGATGACAGCGTTGTCGCTCGAGGTCCAGACGATTGTCGAACCGCTGGCGCCGGTCGTCGGAAGCGTAAGCGAACCGGCCTCTTTGATCGGTGCTTCGGTATCCAATTCCAGTGCCGCGCGGTCAGCCGCCACGATGCCTGCCGCACGGGATTTCACGACAACCGGCGAAGAGAGCATCTCGGTCTTGCCGGCCGCCGTTGTGACCGCATAGGAAAGATAACAGGTGTCGAGGTCTGCGGGAATGGTAAAGGTGCGCGCGGTCGCGCCCTTGATGTCATGATAATCGCTGTAGCCGACCTTTCCGGAAAGGTATTCTTCTTCGGTCAGATACTTCCACTGGAACGAAAGCTCCGGATAGGTCTCGTAATCATACGGTTTTGCGCCGAGAACCGAAATTTTGGCTTCGACCGTAAAGCCGACTGCAACCGTGCCGTCGATTTCGCGTCCGGAAATCTGCGGAACGGCAAGCACCGTGCTGGTCGCGCTGTAAGCGCCGTCCGCGGTTTCGGCTTTAACAACCGCCTTACCGGGTGCAAGCACACGGACGACCATCGAAGCGTTGTTTTCTTTCGGGCTTTCCGGTGCAATAAGCTCGATAGTGTTTTCGCCGCTTTCGAGCGTCCAGACGATAGCCGGCTCTTCGTCCATGTCCTTATAGGTAACCGTAAGCGTTGCCGAAGGATGCTCATAACCGGCGTTCACGTCAAGAATGACGTCCGAAAGCAGAATTTTCGGGTCTTTTGCGATGGGTGTGCTGCCGACTTCCCAAGCAAGCACCGGATAGCCGCCGTTGATGCCGGTCGTATCGGCGGAAAAAGCGTTTCCGAGAGCGGCAAGAAGCGCGTCGGTCTCGGAGATTTTTCCGCAGCCGGTCGTTTTGCCCGTACCGGCCCCGATGGCGGTTTCCGTATAATAACCGTTGGCAAAGCTTGCGGAGCTGTACAAAAATCCGGCAAGCTCACCGGCCGACGCGCCGTTCATTTTGCCGATATTGTAGCAGTCGGAGGCCGTGACATTGTTTTGGAGCTGACCGCCGATACCGCCCGTGCGGCTGGTGCCGGACACCGTGCCGGTATTGTAGCAAGCGGTGATTTCGGTATATTTGGCATAGCCGACGATACCGCCTGCCACCGTGTTTTTCGCATCATTTGCCGTCTCAACGCTTGCGCGGTTGACACAGCCGGAGAGGACGACACCCGGTTTCTTATTCGGCTTATCGCCGTTCACATAGCCGACGATGCCGCCGATGTTGGCTTTGGCTTTCGAAGACGACACAAAACCCGTAAACGAGCAGTTGATGACGCTTCCGGCATTCACCTGGCCGACGATGCCGCCGACGTTGTTGTTGGAAGCCGTGACAGAGCCTTCAACATTCAGGTTTTTGACGGTTGCCGTGACGGTTTTTCCGTCCACGGTCGCAAGGCCGATACCGCCGAACAGACCTTGGTTGGCAGCAGAGACGTTATTTACGTTTAGGCCTTTGATGGTATGGAACGCGCCGTCAAAGGTTCCGGCATAGGCTTCGGTGATATAGCCGGAATCCGGGAAAATGCGCTTCCAGTTCTGATTTTCAAGGTCAATGTCGGCCACAAGCACGGCATTTGCCGTACTCGACGGTGTGGCGTTGACAAGGTCGCGGAAAGCGGCAAGGTCGGCGGCGTCCGCAATTTCATACGGAGTTTTCGCCGAGCCGTCTCCGGCAAGCACGCCGCCCACAGCACCGGCCGCGAGCGTGAAAAGTCCGCAAAGCAGCACAAACGATAAAGCAAGTGACAGGAGCGCGGACATACGGTTGGTTTTTCTCATGATGATTTCCTTTCTTTGGCTTCTTGCAAAAGCCTTTTTTATCACAAGCGCGGCTCGTCCGACCATCGGTCAAAACAAAAACTGCCGCAGCAAGTTTTCTTAAAAAAACTTAACACGGCAGTTATTCCCATGTCGGCATAAAACGGCACGCCAAAAAAGCCCTTACAAACCGTTTTTGAAAAAACGGCTGCAAGCGCGCCGAATACGGGAAAAGCAGCTGGACAGACAAGATGATCCGCAGGTGAGCTTCTCCGCCAAAGCAGGTCTTTTGACTTTGCGCCATATCGGAATTTTCATACAGAAAACTCCGGCAAAGCCGCGTTTCTGCCTTCTCAGTTTCCCAATGACCGGTTTTCACCGACGAAACGCGCTTTTTCGGCACACACAGCGACTGGTATCGTCCCGGATTCTCACCGGGTTCCCTTTTCACCGGCGGTACCCAAACGGCAGCGCCGACACTTTGTATGCGATATTCTGTTGTCGGGTCTTATAGTAACACAGTTTTGGCTGTTCGTCAAGGTGAAAACAAAGAGTTTTTGTGAAAACTTTTGCTTTATCCGCGCCGTATGCGCATAGGGCGAAGCGTTCGGGACATACTAACAAAAAAACCAAAGGAAGTGTCAGTATGACCGAGCACATTCATCCGGACACAGTCCGGCTTCTTCGCGAATGCGATTCGGGCGTTGCCATGGGTGTGGACGCGCTTGACAACGTCCTCGACCGCACTCACGCAAAGCCATTGAAGCAGTTATTATCCGACAACAAGGACAAGCATTTGCGCCTAAAGCATGAGATCGGCACGCTGCTTGAACGCTATCACGACGAGGGCAAGCAGCCGCCTGCCATGGCCAAAAGCATGAGCCACATGAAAACCGGCATGAAAATGGCCTTTGACGAATCCGACAAAACGGTTGCCGACCTGATCACCGACGGCTGCAACATGGGCGTCAAGACGCTTTACCGCTATCTCAACGAATACAAAGCCGCCGACGAAAAAAGCAAGGCAGTCGCCAAAAACCTCATCGATTTGGAAGAATCGTTGCGCGCCGATTTGGCTTCCTATTTGTAAAGTTTATAAGGTCACCCGGCTTTATAAGACCGCCCGGCAGAATTTGCAAAAAAAAGCCTTGATACGCCCGTTTTTTGCGCGGCGGTCAAGGTTTTGCTTTTATAAAAACGCTTTTGTCGGTAAAATTGCCGAAATTTAGGCAGAACGCTTGACAAACACGGCGGTTTTGGCTATAATTATCCTAGATATGTTGTACACATTTTTTGTGTTCTTCATCCTTCAATAATTCGATACAATTCGGAGATGATTGTTATTCTCAGTATGACCGGCTGCGGCTATGCACGCGTTCAGACGGGAAATGTTCTTCTTACGGCGGAAATCAAATCCGTCAATTCCCGTTATCTTGACATCAACTGCAAGACACCGCGCGCTTACAGCCGCTTGGAAGAAAAAATCAAGGCACTCATCGGCACCTATGCCACACGCGGCAAAGTGGACATCTATTTAAGTGCCGAAACCGCTCCCGGTGAAGCCGATACTGCCCTCTCGCTCGACGAAGGCTACTTAAAGAACTATCTTGCCTGCTTAAAAGAATTGCGCGACCGCTATGGCTTAAAGGATGACATTTCGGTCATGTCCGTTGCCGCCAACCGCGATGTTTTCACCTACCAAACGGCCGACGAGAGCACCGAAGAGCTTTGGGCACGCGTTGAACCGGCGTTATGTGCGGCTTTGGAAGAATTTGCCGCCATGAAGCGTGCCGAAGGTGCGAGGTTAGCTGCGGATATGCTTGCCAAAATCGACGTGTTGGAAAGCTATGTCGCCGAAATCGAGCGGCTTGCGCCGAACGTGGTTGCCGAATACGAAAAGCGGTTAACCGAGCGTGTGGAGGAATTGCTTGCCGGTGCGGACATCGACAAGACACGCATTGTCGAGGAAGTGGCGATTTTTGCCGACCGTGTGGCCATTGACGAAGAATTGGTGCGCTTAAAGAGCCACATTGCCCAGTTCCGTGCGATGTTACGCGAAGACGGCGACGCGCCGCGCGGCAGAAAGCTGGATTTTCTCTTGCAGGAAATCAACCGTGAAATCAACACCACCGGTTCCAAATGCACCGATGCCGCCATCGCCAAAATCGTGGTGGATGCCAAGAGCGAAGCGGAAAAGATCCGCGAGCAGGTGCAGAATCTGGAATAAACGTGCCGAACGGCAAAAAGATAAAGGATAAACATATGAAGTTAATCAACATCGGCTACGGGAATTTAGTCAACAGTGCCAAGGTGGTTTCGGTGGTAAGTCCCGATGCCGCGCCCATTAAACGTTTGATGCAGGATGCCCGCGACGCCGGGAAGCTCATCGATGCTTCCAGCGGCAAAAAAACACGTTCGGTGCTTGTGGCCGACAGCGGTCATGTGGTGCTTTCGGCACTCAGCTGTGAGGCATTGCAGGCACGCTTAAATGAGAACGAAGAAAATGAAAGCGAGGCGGAAGCATGAACAAGCAGAATGAACCTGCCAAGGGACGGCTTCTTGTGGTTTCCGGCCCATCCGGCGTCGGAAAAGGCACGGTGTTAGCGGAGCTTTTGAAGCGAAGCGACGATTATGCCTATTCGGTATCGGCGACCACGCGTGCGCCGCGCCAAGGCGAAATTGACGGCAAGAACTACTTTTTCAAAACGCGCGGCGAATTTGAGAAAATGATCGAAAACGATGAGCTTCTCGAATATGCCGAATACAACGGAAATTACTACGGAACGCCGAAAAAATTCGTAAACGAACTCACCGCCCGCGGCAAAAACGTGATTTTGGAAATCGAAGTGCAGGGTGCGATGAAAGTAAAAGCGCGCTGTCCGGAAGCGGTCATGATCTTTATTGCTCCCGAAAGCAAAGAGATTCTTCGCGAGCGGCTATACGGACGCGGAACGGAATCCGAAGCGGTCATCAACGGCCGCATCGCTATTGCCGAGCGCGAATTGCGTGCCTGCCTCTTATACGATTACATCACCGTCAACCGTGAGGGGCACGCCGATGTGTGTGCCGCCGACATTGAGGCGGTTGTCCGTGCCGAAAAGTTAAAAACGCGCGAACGTTTTTCGGATGTGTGCGGCTTTTTCAAATAAACTACATACCGTTTGAACAAAAGGCTGTTATAACAGCCATGATATAAAGGAGATTGAACCATGTCGAAACCTTCGATTGCAGAGCTTTCCAAAAACAACAAATACAACCGCTATACGCTCGTGATGGCGGCCGCCAAAGGCGCACGCTATGTGATTGCCAAGGAAAACTACGAAAAGGAACACCCCGAATATGAGCAGTATAAGGCGCTGACCGGCAAAAAGACGGAAAAGACTGAAGAAAAGCCGGTCATGGAAGCCATCAATATGCTCTACAACGGCGAAATGCTCATCAAGACGGTCGGTGAAGACGGCGAGCTTGAAACCCTGGAGCTTTCCGCCAAGGACAAGGAAATGATTGCCGAACAGGAAAAGGAAGCCGGAGAGATCGCCGTCAAGGCAGAAGAACCGGACATCGAATAAATCGAATTCGCATAAAGGCTTTTGTAAAGCAAGAACTTTTTCGCCTAAGTGACAAAGCACGAAGGCCTTCCCTGCAAAACTGTCCGTCCGATACAAACAAGATTCAGACAAACGATCCCATGATTCAATGAAAAACCGCTCGCCGGAAACGAAAAACAACGCGAGCGGCTTTGTATGTCGGGAGGTGAAAGCGTGTTTGCAAACGTGCGTATCCTAAACGCACCGTTTCCCATCGATAAAAGCTATTGTTACGAGGTGCCGCTGCAACTTGAAAAGCATTTGCAGCCGGGCAGCGTGGTGGTCGTGCCGTTCGGCGGCGGCAACAGCACAAAAAATGCGGTTGTCGAAAGCTTATGCGGCAAGACGGAGTTAGATGCGAAAAAAATCAAACCGATTCTCGGTGTGCCGGGAAAATATCTGTTTATCAAGCCGGAACTGCTCGAACTTTGCCACTTCATGAGCAACCGGCTGTTCTGCTCTGTCGGCGATGCCGCCAAATGCGTGCTGCCATCGGGACTGGGTGTGGAACGCACCGAATTTTACACGCCGCTTGAAACGCCGCTCGATCCGACGATGCTTGAAAAGCTCAACATCAGTGCCAAAAGTATGTATGCCTATCTGACACGCACCGGACGCGCCTCTTTAGGCGAACTGCGTACACAATTCGGCTCCGGTGCGGCAAGCGGCGCAAGGGTTTTGTGCGAACTCGGGCTTTGCCGTGCCGAAGAAGGCTATGAATGCACGCTCGGCACCAAAAACGAGAAATATGCGGCACTGATTGAAGACGGCGATTTTGCCGAAAAAATCGAAGCCGCCGCCCTCACGCCCAAGCAGAAAGCTGCCTATGAAGTGCTGCTTGCCGCCGAAGCGCCGATGGCGGTGTCCGAATTGACCGCCGAAGCCGGGTGCGGCAAATCGGTTGTGGAGCAGCTTGCCAAAAAAAATCTCATCCGCCTGTTTGAGAAAAATCTCGACCGCACGGAGAATCTGCTCACCGCGTTCGACCAAAACGAATACGGCGATTTTTCGCTGTCCGAAGAGCAAAATGCCGCACTGCAAACACTGCTTTCGCTCTACGAAGCACCCACGGCCAACGCCGCACTGTTATGGGGCGTGACCGGAAGCGGCAAGACCAATGTCATCCTAAAGCTCATCGACCGCGTGCTTGCCGACGGCAAAACCGTCATTGTGCTTGTTCCCGAAATCGCGCTCACCTCGCAGACAGTCGGCCGCTTTGCCGCACGCTACCAAAAAGACGGCATTGCGCTCATTCATTCGGCTCTTTCCGTCGGCGAACGCACGGATGCCTGGAAAAAAATCCACGACGGCAATGCCAAAATCGTTATCGGCACACGCTCGGCCGTTTTTGCGCCCATCGACAACATTGGCTTGATCGTCATGGATGAGGAACACGAAGGCTCTTTCAAATCCGACCAATCGCCCAAATATCACGCGCGTGACATTGCCAAATTCCGCTGTGTTTATCACAAGGCACTGCTTGTCATGGCGTCCGCAACGCCATGCATCGAGAGCTTTTACAAGGCAAAAACCGGGAAATATACGCTCGTCACGCTGAAAAACCGCTACGGCGGCAAGAGTCTTCCCGATGTGACCTTTTACGATATGAAAACCGAGCCATACTATGAGCTGCCCGAGGATGCGTTTGATGCGGCAAAAGACGCTACGTCCGACCCGTTTTTGCCGAGTGCTTTTCCCGAAAGTGCGGCCGCAAGCCGCCATGCGGCACTCGAAAAGGCCGAGGAGGCCGGTCTGCCGCTCGTTCTCGGCACGCGCTTAAAGCAAGAGCTGACCGACTGTCTTGACCGCGGCGAACAGGCGATTTTGTTTGTCAACCGGCGCGGCTATCGGGCGTTTGCGCTCTGCCGCGGCTGCGGCTATGTGTTCACTTGCCCGAACTGCAGTGTGTCGCTCACGCACCACAAGCTGGGGCGCACCGGCCAAAGCATGATGGTTTGCCACTATTGCGGCTATCGGGAGCCGATTCCGACGGTCTGCCCGGCCTGCAAAAAAGAGCACATTTCCTTTGTCGGCAGCGGCACGCAGCTTGTGGAGGAAACGCTTGCCAAACGGTATCCGAAGGCGCGTGTTTTACGCATGGATGCCGACACGACCGGCGGCAAAAACGGGCATGAGCGGATCTTGACCGACTTCCGTGCCGGAAAAGCCGATATTTTGGTCGGCACGCAGATGGTCGCCAAGGGACATGACTTTCCGAAGGTATCGCTTGTCGGTGTGGTCATGGCGGACACGTCCTTATTCGTCAACGATTTCCGTGCCGGTGAAAAGACCTTCAGCCTGTTAACGCAGGTTTTGGGCAGAGCCGGGCGATCGGATAAAGTGACCGGCCGCGCCATCGTGCAGACGTATGTGCCGGACAACGAAATTTTACGGCTTGCGGCAAGCCAAGATTATGAAAAATTCTACAACGCTGAAATTGCTTTTCGGAAAGCCTCGGTTTTTCCGCCCTTCTGCGACCTCGTCACGGTAAACTTTGCTTCGCCGGTCGAACACAGCACGGAAAACGCCGTCAAAATTTTCGGTGCAGAATTGGATACGCTTGCCAAAACCGCCTACAGCGACGTGAAATTCATTCTGTACGGCCCGTTCCGCAACGAGATCTACAAGCTTGCCGGGAAATACCGTATGCGCTTTCTCATCAAATGCCGCGCGTCGGCACGGATGCGTGAGATGCTTGCGGTGCTTCTCAAAAAATACATACCGGCGTTCAAGGACGTGAGCGTTTCGGTCGATGTCAATCCCACCAACTTATAGCCAAAGAGAGGTTTACAACAATGGCAATTCTTCATATTTTAACCGAAGATACGGCAAACGATATTCTGCGCAAGACCAGCAAGCCTGTCGCCGAAGTGACGCCCAAGATCGAGACGCTTTTAGACGACATGAAAGACACGCTCATCAAAGCGGGCGGTGTGGGACTTGCCGCCGTGCAGGTCGGAATCTTGCGCCGCATTTATATCATTGATGCCGGTGTGGAGGAAGACCGGCACGAGATCATCGAGTTCATCAATCCCGAGATCATCCGCACCGAAGGCGTTCAAGAGGAGGTCGAGGGCTGTCTGTCCGTTCCGGGCAAATACGGTCTGACACACCGTCCGGCAAAGGTGACCGTGCGCGCCAAGAACCGCGCCGGCGAAACCTTCGAATACACCGGAACCGGACTAATCGGCCGCTGTTTGTGCCACGAATACGACCATCTCGACGGCATTCTCTACACCGACAAGGCCGTGCGGATGCTCGACCCGGACGAATACGAATAAAAAGGCTTTTGAAAACGCGCCAAAGGATTTGAAAACATGAACATTTTATTTATGGGAACACCGGATTTTGCCACGGCAAGTCTTGCCGCGCTTTTAGATGCCGGAAAGCACGTCTGCGCCGTCGTCACGCAGCCCGACAAAGCACGCGGCCGCGGCATGAAGGTCACGTTCAGCGATGTGAAAAAATTTGCACTCGAAAAAAATCTGCCGGTTTTACAGCCGGAGACCTTAAAAAACGGAGCTTTTCTGCCGACGCTTGAAGAATACAAGCCGGATTTAATCGCGGTGGTCGCTTACGGCAAAATTCTGCCGGAATACATCTTAAACTTCCCGAAATACGGCTGTGTCAACGTTCACGGTTCGCTTCTGCCGAAATACCGCGGTGCGGCTCCCATCCAACGTGCCGTATTAAACGGCGACAGCATCAGCGGCGTCACCACCATGCGTCTTGACAAGGGCATGGACACGGGCGATATGTATTTATCCGAAGCGGTCGAAATCGGTGAAAACATGACGACCGGCGAGCTGTTCGACGCGCTTGCCGAAATCGGCGGAAACTTGCTTGTGCAAACGGTGGACGCATTGGAAAACGGCTCGGCAAAGCCGCTTCCGCAGGATCACGCAAACGCCACGCACGCCGACAAGATCACGCCGGAGGAATGCGAAGTCGATTTTTCGCTTCCGGCACGCGCGGTTCACAACCGCATTCGCGGTCTTTCGCCGTTTCCGGGTGCGTTTTCGCATTTGGATGGCAAAATTGTCAAGCTGTACGACAGCCGCTTAAACGACGAAACCGGCGAAAAAGCGCCGTGCGGCACGGTACTTGAGGCCTCGCGCGACGGTGTTGTGATCGCCTGCGGCACAGGCTCGGTGCGGCTTTTGTCGTTCAAGCCGGAGGGAAAAGGCATTCTTTCGGCAGCCGACATGGTCAACGGACGCAAAATCGCCGCCGGAATGCGGTTTGAAACCGGAAAGGACGCGCAATGAGTGAAATTTTAATGCAAAGCATCGGCATTCTCGGTGCTGCCTGCAGCATTGTTTCGTATCAGTTCAAGGACAATCGGAAATACTTTGTTTTACAGGCACTGTGCGGTCTTTGTTTCGGTGTTCACTATTGGCTGTTGGGAGCATACACCGGCTCGATTTTAGATTTTATCTGCTTAATACGCGGATTCGGATATGCTGTTGAAAGAAACAGAAAACCGTATTTCACGCTGATTTTATCCTGTTCACTGATTCTTGCGGCAACAGCATTGACCTATGACGGCTATTTATCGCTTTTGCCGTGTGCGGCGCTTCTCACAAGCAGCGTCGGAATGTTTACCGGCCGTCCGACAGGTATGCGCATATTGCAGTTCACGGTCGTTTCGCCGGGTTGGCTCATATACAACATTTGCACTTTTTCCATCGGCGGCATCCTCTGCGAAGCATTTAATATGCTGTCGATTCTCGTTTATTTCATCCGCACAAAGCTGTTGAAAAAAGATATTTCCGCATAAAAAGGAGTTGTTCTCATGCCTTATATGTATTACAGTCCGGATTCCATGTGGACGTATGTCCTCATCGTTCTTCCGGCGGTGCTCATCGCGTTATGGGCATCGGCCAATGTCAATTCGACCTTCAAGAAATATGCGCAGATCCCAAGCACCAGCGGCTTTACGGGCGCGGATGCGGCACGGCGCATTTTGGATGCGAACGGGCTTACACACATCCGCATCGAACACGTAAACGGAAAGCTTACCGACCATTACGATCCGAAAGCGGAGGTCATCCGGCTGTCCGATTCGGTTTACGACAACCGCAGTGCGGCAGCCATCGGTGTTGCGGCGCACGAGGCGGGACACGCAGTGCAGCACGCCGAAGGATATTTTCCGCTTGTGGTGCGCAATGCCATCATTCCGGTATGCAACATTGGCTCGAATCTTGCCATGCCGCTCATCCTTTTAGGCTTGGTACTCGATGTGTTCGGACTTTGCACCATCGGGATACTTGCGTTTTCGCTTTCAACGGTCTTTCAGCTCATCACGCTGCCGGTGGAATTCAATGCCAGCAGCCGTGCGCTTGCGGCACTCGCATCAAGCGGTCGGTTTACCGAGGAAGATTTATCGAACGCCAAAAAGACGCTTCGTGCGGCGGCGCTCACGTATGTGGCGGCATTAGCGGTCTCGCTTGCCAATCTGCTGCGTTTGATCATCTTAGTGAACGGGCGCAGACGGCGCGATTAGAAGAAAGCCGAGGGCTTTGACCCTCGGCTTTCTCTCCGCAATCGC
>OIWM01002187.1_pt1 | contig 16908 bp, 12 predicted proteins | sample 1587451 | NCBI WGS metagenome assembly OIWM01 (sample SAMEA3888907, study PRJEB22519) | human gut metagenome | biome: human gut; feature: human-associated habitat; material: faeces | place: Denmark | collected 2011
TTCACAAATCTTATATCAGTTTTTAACGTTTACACAAAACTTGAAACGGTCTCGAAACCGTATGCATCTTCTGTCCCTGCTCAAAGGAAAATGCCTCCGCACTCTTATAGAATTCTTCACTTTTTTGCAGATTCTTTTTGATCTGTCCGTTTGGTATCAGGGACGTGAGTATCAGCAGTGCCCAGAACAGACAAAGCACTGCTGCAAATGTTCCTGTGTATCGTAATATCTTCTTTGACATATTGTTCCCTCTTACTTTTTATCTGTTACACTTGAAAATGCTTCATGCTTCCCTCTAACTCATCCGCAATATTTTTTAAGCCTTCCATACTGCCGGATACTATATCAAAATTCTCTGTTACGGTATTGGCTGCCGTACATACTTCCTGCGTAGTGGCTGCATTCTGTTTTGCAATTTCTGAAAGTTCTGACACGGTCTCTACGATTTCTTTTCTTGCCCCATCTAAATACTCTACGCTGTCTGCGATTACCTGCATTCCTTCTATGGATTCTAAAATTCTCTTCATAACCGCTTCTGTCATTGTCTCGGTCTCTTTGATATGTTCGGTCTGTGCCTCTATCGTCGTTGTAACTTTTCCCATTGTCTCTACTGCACGATCAGAGTTCTCCGTAAGCTGCTGTAAAATATCAGAGATATTCTGACTCGACTCATTGGACTTGCTTGCTAACTGCTGGATTTCTGTAGCAACGACCGCAAAGCCCTTTCCACTTTCTCCTGCCCTTGCCGCTTCAATGCTCGCATTGAGACTTAACAGGTTTGTCTGTGAAGCAATGGATGCAATGATTTCCGTTGCTTCTTTGATCTGTACTACCGATTCATTTGTCTTTGCTGTCTGTGCTTCGATCTCCTGTATCAGTTCCTGCACTTCTTTATTGCTTTCAAGCAGTTCCCGGATGGTTTCCACATTCTGTTTCTCTGCACAGGACATGGCATCTGCATTCTGCTGCATCTGTTCCATCTCCTCTGTGGTCCGCTCAATTTTTTCACCCATACTATGTACATTCTTTGCCGCTTTGTCGGAAATCTCTGCCTGCGTTGTCGCACTTTGCATAATGCTGTCAATCGCTCCCTCTACCTGCCGCATAGAAGTTGTGGCCTCTCTTGCTGTCTCGCCCAGTTCTCCGGATGCCATCAGCACCGCCTCTGCATTTCCTGCAATATTCGCAATACTTTTGATCATTTCCTCCTGCAGGCTGCTGATCGCCTTTGATAAGTCTCCGAGTTCATCCTGCCTTTTTATCAACTTTGTATCCATTTCATTTTTCAGATTACCGGAGGACACGGACTGTACCATATTGATTCCTTTTTTCAATGCTCCTGAAAAATTAAAAGCAAACACTGCTGCCACTGCGATACAGAGCAACATTACAATCAGTACCACTAAGATCACGGTATTGATGATCTTATTGATCGCAGAATCCTTCTGCGCCTTATTTGCTCCCACAAAGATCATGCCGACCGGTTTTTTGCTGTCTCCCTGATAGACCGGAACATAGTAACCATAGTGAAGTGTGCCGTCTATGGACACGGAGTCACTGAAGTATTCTTTTCCCTTTTCTAAGACTTCTTTTTGGATGGTCTCTCCCGCCGAAGAACCTAAGATACGGTCTCCGTTTTTATCCTTTGCAGAAGTCATGATCCTGTCTTTTCCATAGAAAAAAGTCACTTCTAATCCTGTCTTTTCTTTGATACTGTCCACAAGACTTTCCGACTTGGAAATATTGTAGCTTCCTTTCCATATTTCTCCGTTTTCCGTCTTAATATAATCCCCTGAATTCTGGTCATACGCTGCAAACGTAGATGTTGCCGCACTCTGCAATGCATCTTTAATCTCTTTTAGCAGAGAATCCCTGACAATGGTTTGTGCTATAAAGATAACCATCAGTCCCAATACTAAGACCGGAAGAACCCCAAGCATTAAAATCTTCTTTTTTAAGTCAAATCTTATCTGTCTTTTATTTGTCTTTTCCATCCGTATCTCTCCTACTCTACAATCTTCACGTTTTTATAGTACCAATTGATACCTCCCGTGATGGTACCATCGTCTAGTGTCTTACCTTTCTTTCCAATTGTATCCCCTGTATTGGTTTCAATCTTTCCATCAAAGACATTGCATTTTCCGGATAAAATCTCTGCCCTTGCCTCATCTACTTTTTCCTGTGTTCCATCGGCGCAAAAATCTGCCAAGTCCGTAATGTCCACCAATCCTTCTGCCATACCACCATAATAATTCTTTCCATCATAGGTACCATCTATGATACTCTGTACCTCGGAAGTATAATATGCACTCCAGTTCCATATTACACTGCACAGGCAGGCATCCGGTGTCTCTTTTCGCATATCAGAGTTGTATCCGATTCCATAGACTCCTGCATCCTGTGCCGTTGTCTGTGGATACGGTGTATCGCAATGCTGTGCCATAACATCACAGCCCATATCTAAAAGCTGCAGGGATGCCGCTTTTTCTGCCTCCGGTGCATACCAGCTATGTGTGATCTTTACATATACTTCTGCATCCGGGTTTACCGATGCGATTCCCATTGCAAAGGCATCAATCCCTCCTGTCACTTCTGAATTCGAGGAATCCTGCGCCGCCACATAACCGATCTTATTGGTCTTTGTATTCATTCCGGCAACAATCCCGCTTAAGTATCTCGCCTGATAGATGCGTCCGAAATAGTTCGTAAAATTTTTTCCGTTGCTCTTATAACCGGTTCCATGGCAAAAATAAATGTCCGGATACTCTTCTGCCATCTGTTCCATCACATCCATGTAGCCCCAGCTTGTACCGAAGATAATATTGCAGCCTTCGTCTATGCACTCCTGTATTGCCTTTTGTGTTGCCAGCGCATCAGTATCATCTACATTGTTCTTTCTTACGATCTGTTCATCTGATAATCCGAGATTCTTCTGCATTCCCTGGATTCCCAGTTCATGTGTATAAGTGTAACCACTGCCCTCTGCCGGGTCGGACAAATGGACTACACCAACTTTAATCTTGTCCTTTGCTATCCCTTCTGATGTCTTTTTCGCACTGTCTGTCTTTTCACTCTTCACATTATTGGTTGCATAATCATCCAGTTCTTTTTTCGACTGTCCGCATCCGGCTAACATAGCCACCATGCATACGAACAGAATCATGATAAATTTACTTTTTCTTCTCATCAGTACCTCCTTTTTCTAATCCTATAAATCCAATCTCATAGCCACGTTCTACCGCCTGCTGCCGGTTTTGTACTTTAAGCTTTTTAAAAATGTTTGCCGTATGAAATTTTACGGTTCCCACTTTCTTGTCTAATTCCTCTGCGATCATATCATTGCTCATGCCCCTTGCCATCAGACGTAAGATCTCTGCTTCTCTCTCCGTTAAAGCACCGTAACGCTCTCCCGGTGACTTTAAGTAATCCGGAAAATGACTTGCCACACTGCCTGCAAGATCAAGTACATCTTCCGTAAAGCTGTCTGCCCCTGCTTCTTTATGATAAATTTTTAACATTTCTACCATACAGGCTCCCTCGTCTGCTAACAGGCGGTAATATCCATACTGTTTTGCAAGGTCTAATGCCTTTTGCAGCTCTTCGCACAGACGCTTGTTATCTTTTGCCTTATAACATGCCATGGCTGATAACATATAGCACTCACACAGATCCATATACCTGTTGACCGGCTCGATCAAATTGATCAGACGTTTTGCTAATACGATTGCCATCATATGCTTTCCATTTAAGAGATAACAGCGGATCTTGATCAGATAAGCATACATATCCATCATATAAAGTTCTTTATTTTCATCCGGTGCCTGATATTCTAACCACGCCTCGATACGCTCCATATTTCCGCCATATAAGGCTGCTCGGCATTCTAATGCATCCAGACTTGACTCTAACTCATCCCGTCCGCCTCTTTGGATGCGTTCCCGGATTTTTTTGATGTACGGCTCTGCCATCTTGGTCTGTCCGTTGACAAGAAGTATCCGAAACTGCAATGCCATCGCTACAAACAGGCACTGTACATCCTGCTCGGACTCTAACAGCGGAATTGTTCCGGTGACTAAAACTAATGCATCAAAACATTTGTTGTTCTGGTAATTCCATTCCGCTAAGGCAACTTCATAGACACCTTTTCCACTGTTGCCATAGAGTGCCTGCACGGATTTCGTAATCTCATCTTTATAGCTGACTAAATATTTTCCATAGGGTGTGAAATCCCTAAATCCATCCAGAATGCTTGGTCTGCATGCAGAAAGTATCAGACTTTGAATCGGCTTCGTATGAATCCGTTCCAGAAAACATACAATCTGAAAAAAACGTTTGTCCGTGGTATCGGGAAGCACCATTTCTAAAATCAGACGAAAAAATTTCTCACGCGTCAGTTCCTCTTCATCCGGCACTGGTGCTTCACACAACATATCCGCATAACAGCGTGCCTCTTTTAACTTTCCTTCCATTGTTGCCAGTAACGCTCTGATGGAAAGCAGGACTGTGTCACCCTCATAACCGTTCTCATCTTCCATATGAAAATAACTTCTGCACTCCCAGATGCCGGTCATAGACACCGGCTTTTTAAATTCCTCTTCCATGACTGCCCGAAGCTGTCCCTGCTCTTTCGCCTCTTCCATAATCTGACACAGCTCTTTGACATGTCTTGGGTAATGCACCTCGTCTTTACTTTTTCTTACCGTTCTTATCGTTATTTCCACCACTTCCTCATCTATGTAAAATTTCCGTTCTTTTCCTTTTTTTCCTCATTTATTATAGCGTATACGGTGATTCCATGTAAACCAAACTTTTTACCAAACTTCCTTATTATAATAAGAGGACCGATGACAGATTTTCCCTGCCCCGGCCCTCTCCATATAATATTATGGATACCGTTTTTCCGGTTCTTGCTATTTTTTTACGCTTTTTATTTTACGCTTTTTTAATCGTCATCTTAGAAGTAAATCCGGTGTTTTTGTTAAATAATTTCTTATATTCCTTTACTTTGTTCTTCGGTACTTTGATCGTTGCTTCTTTATGGATGTTCTTAACGGCATTCTTACCTACACTTTCGATATTTTTCGATTCAATGGTAATGGTCTTTAACTTCTTATAACCTTTGAATGCGTCGTCTCCGATTGCTGTAACCTTGAAGGTCTTACCACCGATTTTTACGGTATCAGCTATTTTACAGGAGGTAAACTTCTTATCGGATTTTGACTTTGTGGTTGCAGCAAGGGTAACGGTTCCTTTTCCGTTTGTGGATGCATTTGTCATCTTATATTTAAAGTTTCCTGCCGTATAGGTTTTTCCTTTTGCTACGGTAATCTGAAAGGTCTTTTTGATGCTTCCTTCGTATTTACCTTTCCCTTTGATGGTCACGGTCGCTTTTCCGATATTCTTATTATTTTTATAGGATACGGAATAATCGGTTCCCTGTTTTAATGTCTTTTTGCCTAATTTGACCTTGATCGACTGCTTCTGGGATTTTCCATTGTAGTTCTTATTGGAGATACCGCTTACTGATGCCTTTTTAATGCTGGTCTTTGTCTGGATATTTTCCTGTGGTTTTACCCGCTTTGCAATGGTTTCCGTCTGTGTCTGTGTACTAAATGCCGCATTTTTAAAGGCTGCCGTATAAGTACGGACTCCTGTCTTTTCATACGTCGGCTGCGTGGTCACTGCAGAGGTTACGGTTGCTTTTTCTGTCTCTACATGTGTCTTATCGTTCTGACATATCCTGCTTGCCGTACAGGTGCTCTTATCCGCACTCCAGCTATAGGTCGGGGCTGCATATTTGTGTCCTTTTTTCGCTACTGCTTCTGTCTGCGTCTGTGTGGCAAATGCCACATTCTTAAATTCTGCTTTGTATGTACGCTCTCCGGCTGTTGTACAGGTTGGCTGTTTTGTAATAACAGAAGTTGCAGTCGCTGTCTCTGTCTCTATATGTGTCTTATCTTTCTGACAGATCCGGCTTGCCGTACAGGTACTCTTATCTGCACTCCAGCTATAATCTGCTGCTCCATAATCATGGTTTGTCATTGCCACAGAAAAATCCTCATCCGCATCGGCAGGTGTCTTTACACTGCAACTATCTAAAACATACTCTCCATCAATCTTAGCAAATGTTCCTTCTTCCACCTCCAGTGTTCCACCCGCAACTGTATATTTGTCCACAACCCTTTCTTTATGAATCTCAATGTTATTGTAGTTTCCTCCCCGGATGATCAGATGTGCCACTTTTGAGGTAATCTTATTGTCTGTTACTGCTTCTCCCTGTTTAAATTCTGACCCCTCACGCACCCTAGGATATGAAATTTCTGTTCCATCAAATGTTCCTTCTTTAAGTATTACTGTTCCGGTTCCCTCAAAAACTGCGGGGATGTCATTTATACATTTATACTCCCTACTTTCCTCATCGTAATATCCCGCTCCCCATTGTGCTTTATTATTTACATCCTGTTCTAATTTAATCTTGGCTCCATCTTTTACTTCTTTGATAGTCATTGTTCCATCCACCCGGAACAATCCACGATAAAATTCATGCGTTGTGTTACCTTCATAGTTTTTATCCGATACAGAATTGTGAATTTTTACCGTATCGTCTACATAAAGATTTGCCGTTCCCTGTATCACAAACGGAGTCAGACTCTTGCCACTCCAATAGCCACTGTTCCAAACATATGCTCCATCATCATTCTGAATAGAAAAATCTTCTGCTAAAATCAGATTTACGGTTACTCCCTCCGGCACCTGTATCTGAGTATCTACCCAAGTGTCATTCATGTAATTCTGTCCCATTAAAATATAGGTTCCATCGTGATCTAATGTAAGGATCACGCAGTCCTCATCAATCTTATCTTCCTGTTTTCCAAGATCAATCTTCGTCACATTCTCTTTGCTGATGCTGAGTGTCTCTGCCGCCTGTACCACGGATACATTTCCAGTTCCGGTCAAATAAGACGCTAATCCGGCAACTGCCGGACATGGATTTACTGCCATTCCTGCTGTTAAGGTTGTTGCTAACAGAAGTCCTGCTTTTGCCTTTCTACGCTGATTTTTCATTCTTTTTTCGTAACTGTGTCTGGTTGGTTTATACATATGTTCCTCCTTGTGATTTCATTTCGTCACTTTTGTCTGAAACCATTTATGCCTTTATGTGTATGTGTGTTTGATATTTGAGTTGATGCAGTATGATCTACGCGAAACACGAAGCTCCACATATAGGCATAAAATGGTTTCAACACAAAATTCATACCTATATTATATGAATTATAATACATTCGTCTTATTATCGAAAATATCCTGCCATACGTCAATGTTATCTGCCTGATTGTCAAAAAAAATGCCTATTTGTCATTCGTGGCTATCCATTTTTTTGTGATTTATTTTTATGTTTTACTGATATGGATTGTGATAGAAAAGGGGGTTGCCTGTTATGCTGATCTACATTTGTGATGATTCAAAAAGTGATTGTCTACGCCTGATGCACCATCTTTCTGCTTATGAAAATGAGATTGGTGCAGATTTTTCTACGGTTGCTTTTTCAAGCGGTGATGAGATGTTTTCGTATCTGAAGAAACACCGGGAAATCCCGGATCTGTTTTTCTTAGATATTTATATGGAGGGAAAAGACGGCATGGAAGTCGCCAGGGAGCTCCGCAGGCAGCAGGTGACAAGCGGCATTATCTTTACTACCTCTTCTACCGAGCATGCCATGGACAGCTATGAGGTACATGCGCTTTATTATCTGCAAAAACCTTTTACCCATGAACATTTTCTGATGGCGATGCAAAGATGTGAGGCTTTGATCCAAACGGCTCAAAAAAAGCTCTCTGTCTCCGTGAAAGGCAAAGAGCTTTTAATCGCATTTTCTGATATTTTATATTTAGAGACCGGACGGCATACCGTGATCTTCCATACACGCAAGGAGACCTTTTCCGTACCGGGAAGCCTAAGCCGTTTTGCGGACGCTTTCGCTGATACGAAAAACTTTCTTTCCTGCGGTCGCAGTTATTTAGTCAATCTGGATTTCGTGGACGGATTCTTAAATCAGGATTTAATTATGTCGGACAATTCCCTGATCCCTGTTCCGATCCGTAAGCAATCCGAAACTGCCCGTATTGTTGAGGAATACAAAAATTCTTTGGCGAAACCTACGGTTACTTTCTGACCGTGCCTTTTGAGTATGGCTTTTTGCTCATCTCTTTCTGATTCAGGACAGTACTGTCTGTATGAGACGAACAATACGCTCCCATTCCTGCATGGCTTCTGGTAAAAGTTCTTCAACCTGTCTGCTGTTTCCCTGCTTTGCAGTCTCTTCTAATTCTTCAAACAGATTTCCAAGCCGTTCCGCTCCGATGCCGCGGGCTTCTCCCTTGATCCCATGTACCTGTGCTATAAAATATTCATCAATATCCGTGGTATGTATTTTTTCTCTTTTTTCTTCGTATTCTTTGATGAACATTTCTAACAGATTCCGGTAAAATTCCACATCTCCATCCGCAAACTGCAGACCGTTCGTTACATTGATCTCACCCTGTTCTAAGACATGGAAAATCCCTTCAGGAACTGTCTTTGCTTCCTGCTCATCAGACTCCCAGCCTAAATATCTGCCTAACAGTCGTTCTAATTCTTTGGGCTTTATGGGCTTTGTGATATAATCGGCAAATCCTTCTTTTAAATACATCTGCTCTGCTCCCGGCAGTGCGTTTGCCGTCAGTACGATCACGGTCGTATAGCGGTTCCTGCCCGCTGTATCCTCCTGTATCTGATGCAGTGTCGCTATGCCGTCCGGCTGTGGCATTAAGTGATCTAAGAAAATTAAATCATAATTTCTTTTTCTGCATGCTTCTATAGCGGCTTCTCCACCGATAACGGTTTCTAAATGTACATTTGTCTTTTTCAAAAGATGTTTTAATACTTTTAGATTGGTTGTGTTATCGTCTGCGGCGAGTATCCATTTATTACTTAGGTCACTTATTTGTTTTGTTCTGTCTGTATTTGCAGTTGTATCTATATCGGCTTTCACATCGGCTCTTCTGCCATTTGGAGCATCCGAGTGTGCAGAAATTTCTTCGCCTGTCGCTTTTTCAGCTTCATAGATTGCCTTTTCGATCAGTGCAAGCATTTGTTCTCCCGCTTTTTCTGTCTCTTTGGCATACTCTAACACCTGCTCCTCTTTACTCTCCCGCAATATCATTTCATTCATTCCAAGCATTGCGTTCATCGGTGTACGGAGCTTGTGGCTGATCTGTATCAGGATATTCTGTTTGATCTCGTTGGCTGTCCGCAGTTCTTCCATCTGCTTTAACTGCTGTGTCTGATTGATGAACCAGAGCATCATGCCGCTTTTTTCTTCGTGCTCTATGATACTTTCGGTTCTAAGCTCATAGATTTCTTCGCCCCACTCTAACATATGGTCTTCTTTTTTCAACACTTCTATGATGTCCGGGTATTTAGAGATTCGCTCCCCTTCCCGGATGCCCGGATACATCGCATTCATCCTTGCGTTGACAAAGATAATGGTATTTTCATTACTCAGTACAAGCAGTCCTTCGTCACCATGATTAAACGCATTGTCTACCGCCGCATGCAGGGAACCGAAGTAGCCGTATTTTACCATTGCCATCATCATACAGAACATCGTAATGGTCATGGCACACACTACCGGATTATAGCTGCCAAAGACTCCTAAACCTTTTAATATCAGTTCTAAGGCAAAGATTCCGTTTCCTGCTGCTATATAAAGGATTCTTTTTTTCTGTGTTGCCGTACTCTGTCTGTAACGCACACCACAGCAGATCTGGATCGTCAAAAGTACCGCTGCCATATGGATATAGTGCATCTTCCAGATGATCCCGCCGCTGACATTGATCCTTTGATACATTCCATCATTTAAGATCTTCATGGAATTGTAAAAATAAGGATTGTGTTCTGCCGTAAACACACCAACGAGTACCACCGTATTGATCGCTGCCTGTATGATATAGATCCAGCCGGGTATTTTTAAATAGGCAAATTCGGAAGCAAACCACAAGAGTGCCATCAAAAAACCTGCCTGTCCGACATACTGGACACAGAGACCGCTCAACGCTTCTCCTACCGTATCTGCATGCATCAGCTCTAACTGGACTCCTATTACAAAGATCACGGTAAATACGTCATATAGCACAAATGCCATCTGTGCTCTGGATGGCTGTTGTCTGATCACAACCACGAGCATAGACAGCATTAATAAGATCGCTGCTATATTGACTGCTTCAAGTACATAAAACATGTCTGTTTTCTCCTATATTAACTGAAATATACCAGCTCATCTTCCGGCTTTTTCGCCGGTTTTATTTCTACCGGATAAAGGACCGGTCCTTTTCCACGATACTCTTTTGCAAATTCCACTTTGACTTTTGCCGTAATCTCGATCCAGGATTTATGAGGTATCTTATCGGAATCCGGATATTTGCACTTAAATCCGATAAAAGTAATATCCTCCACACAGCAGGTCATTGCAAAACGTCCCGGTACAAAGACTCCTTTTTTCATTTTGTCCGGGTTATAAACTAAGGCTAAGAACTTGATCGTCTTTCCGTCATATTTTTTGGGATTGTCCATGGCATCGAGGTACCACAGTCCGTAATCTGCATCGGATAATTCGATAAAATCCGCACTGGTGTCAAATGGAACGTCCTCCATCTCACGCTCATCTAAGGTTCCGTCTTTTCTCTCATAGACGATCTGTGCTTTCCGGTTCAGTGCTTTGACATTCCGGCGGAATTTTTCCCGCGGCGTATCATCATCGCAGCGGTTAAAAATGACCACATCCGCATCGAATAACTGTTCCATGATCATCGTCCGCATATTTGCCAGATACATCTCAAAGGTTGTGGCATCGGCGGTTGCTAGGGACTGTACGATCACCCAGCCCTCTGGCAGTTCTGTCTCTTTTAGGGTGTCCATGCCCCAGGTGCCGTTATATTCGATAAAGATCACCTGCGGTTTATAAGTCTCATTGAGTGTTTCTAATGTCTTTGCATTAAAATCCTCTTCCTCATCGATCGTTGCAAGTTTTACATTGATGCCGGCTAACTTTTCTTCGTCATACTCCACATCTCCGTCCTCGCAGGCGATGATCAGTCCGCGGTCCTCTTCCGTAAAATCGTTCTCAAATAACGTCTCTAAGATTAAAGATGTCTTACCGCTGTCCATAAATCCCGTAAAGAGATATACCGGTATTTCCTCCATGCTGCTGCCTCCCTTGCTCTATCTTTTTTATACCAGTTCAAACAGATGCTCTAACTGATGCTCCTCAATATCGGTTCCGATAACACAGAGTCTTCCTGTATAATCAGGCTCACCCTCACGAATCTCATATTCACCCGGAACCATATCAAAGTAAATCCATGTGCCGTCCTCTGCCGGAACCATGCCTTTTGCTCTTAAAATCGTACCATATTCTTCGGTATCGCAGAATTTCTTTAAAATATCCTCAATACCCTCTTTCGTGTATTTGTGAGGTGTCTCCCTGCCCCAGCTTGTAAATACATCATCGGCATGATGATGTCCATGCTCGTGGTCATGGTCATGACAGCCGCAGGTGCAGTTCTCGCCATGCTCATGTTCATGGTCGTGATGATGCTCATGTTCATGCTCATGGTCATGATGATGCTCATGCTCATGGTCGTGATGATGCTCGTGCTCATGCTCATGATGATGTTCGTGGTCATGATGATGCTCATGCTCTTCTTCCTCACGATGATGTGCCTCCGCTAAAAGCTCTGCCTCCATGGTATCCTGACCCTCGATGACTTTTAATATCTGCTCACCTTTGATTTCATCCCAAGGTGTTGTGATAATTGCTGCTTTTGCATTCAATTCCTGTATCTGTTTTACGCAGAGTTCTAACTGTGCCTCGGATGCTTTCTGGGTTCTGCTCAATACAACGGTGGTTGCATATTCAATCTGATTGTTAAAAAATTCACCAAATGCTTTCATCTGCTTGCTGGCTTTGAGTGCGTTGACGACTGTAACCAGTCCGTTTAATTTGACATCCTGCTCTTTTTCAATATCCATTACGGATTTCATGACATCTGAAAGTTTTCCAACACCGGACGGCTCGATTAAAATACGATCCGGATGGAATTTCTCGATCACTTCGTTCAGATTCTTACCAAAGTCTCCAACTAAGGAGCAGCAGATACATCCGCTGTTCATCTCGGTAATCTCAATTCCGGCATCCTTTAAGAATCCACCGTCAATGCCGACTTCACCAAATTCGTTTTCGATCAGCACGATCTTTTCTCCCTTGAATACCTCGTCTATCATTTTTTTAATAAATGTTGTTTTTCCTGCTCCTAAGAAACCGGAAATAATATCAATTTTTGTCATACTATCGTCTCCTTCTTTCTATATACTATTGTAGCACAGCCTGTCAAACTTCTTCGTCGGCAAACTGCATCCGGTAAAGACCGGCATAAATTCCGGCTTTTTTCATCAGTTCCGTATGGGTTCCCTCTTCTTCGATGCCATTCTCGGTCAGCACCAGTATCTTTTTCGCATTGCGGATAGTCGAAAGTCTGTGTGCAATGACAAAGGTTGTACGGTTTTTTGCCAGTTTTTCTAACGATTCCTGTACGACCCGCTCACTCTCGTTATCGAGTGCGGAGGTTGCCTCATCAAAGATCAGGATCGGCGGATTCTTTAAAAATACTCTTGCAATGGAAAGACGCTGTTTCTGTCCTCCGGAAAGCTTCACGCCACGCTGTCCAATGTCTGTGCCATAGTTATCCGGCATTTCCATAATAAAATCATGAGCATTGGCAAGCTTGGCTGCGCGGATGACTTCCTCGTCGGTAGCGTCCGGACGGCCATATCTGATATTTTCCATAATGTTTCCTGCAAACAGGTATACATCCTGCTGCACAATTCCAATCTGATTACGAAGATCCTTCAGTTTGATCTTTCGGATATCTTTTCCATCCAGATAAATGGCACCAGATGAAACATCATAAAATCTGGGGATCAGGCTGCAAAGGGTAGTCTTTCCAGCTCCAGAGGTGCCTACAAGGGCAACATAGTCACCGGGCTTCACTTCCAGATTTACGTTAGAAAGCACTTTCTCATTGTGGTCTTCATAGTGGAAAGAAACATTTTCGAAGCGGATATCTCCTTTTACATGATCCATAGAAACGGCATCCGGCGCATCCTCAATATCCGGCGCAATGGACATCATTTCCAGGAAGCGGTCATAACCACTGTAGCCGTTCTGGAACTGTTCGGTAAAGTTTACCAGCTTGGTAACCGGCTCTGTAAAATTGTTAATATACAAAAGAAAGGTCACAAGATCTGTGGCGCTTAAATCTCCTGCTGCCAGGAACATGGCTCCGGAAACCAGTGCAGTAACTGTGATCAGCGTGGTAAACGCATCCATGCCTGCATGATAACCTGCCATATAGCGGTAAGTCACACGCTTGGAATCCACAAAACGCTCATTTCCTTTACGGAATTTCTCAATCTCACGCTTCTCATTTCCAAAAGATTTTACCACACGGATTCCGGAAAGACTGTCCTCGATCTGGCTGTTGATCTCGCCCATGCGCACACGGTTTTCCTTAAATGCACTTTTCATCTTTTTATTATAAATCAGTGCATAGATCAGCATAATAATTACAACTGCAAAACACAGCAGCGCCATCTGCGGCTTTACATTCATAAGAATGATCAGTGCTCCGAACAGCTTGATCACTGAGATCAGAATATCCTCCGGTCCATGGTGGAGAAGCTCTGTAATATCAAAAAGATCACTTGTGATCCTGGAAAGAAGCTGACCGACCTTCTGATTATCATAAAATGCAAAAGAGAGCTTCTGGTAATGGCTGAATATCTCATTTCGCATATCATGCTCAATATAAGCGCCCATCATATGTCCATAATAGGTGATAAAATAACGACTTCCAAGCTGCACCAAAATCAGTACCAGCATTCCCACCCCGATTTTCAAAATCATGGTCTTCGCTTCAGCCGCTGGCATTTCACTTATGGAATTCATAATATAACGAACCATCAGTGGAATGACAAGTGTCACTGCTGCCCCAAGGAATGCAAAAAAAAGATCTGCAAAAAACAGTCCCTTATATGGTTTATAATAGCCTGCAAGCATCTTTAATCTGCCAGGCTGTTTTTTCTCTTGTTTCATATGATTCTCCTCCGCTTTTGCTGCTATATTTTTGTAAGACATCAGCAAAAATTTTTATACAGAGTTTATTATAAACCGATGAGGACTGTTTTGTCAAAATGCTTCTGTAATTATTTTCTCCAAACAGTTTTTATAGGTTGCTTTTTCTATGGTTTCAGTGAAAAGAATGTTGATCTCGCCAAGCTTTTGCCCATCTCTGTAGTATTCCAGAGTACCAGCAGTTTCGCCCTTTTTCACCGGAGCCTGCACCTGGGTTTCCAGATTCAGTTTCCGTTCCACTTCGCCTATGGGTTTTCCATCGGTGCTGAGATACTGGAAATTCTTTTCGTATTTTACTTCTGCGGTGGGCTTGGTTCCTTTTCGAACCTCTATCTGGGGAAGCTTTTCGGGATTTTCATCTGTAAAAAGACTGCATTTGGAAAAACCATAGTTCAACATGGCTGCTGCATCTTTAAAACGGACTTTGTAATCAGGAGCCGCCATAACCACGGAAATCAGAGTAATATTATTTCGGGACGCTACAGCAGATACGCAGTACTTTGCCAGACTGGTACTTCCTGTTTTTAATCCTACACAGCCGTCGTAGCTGCGAAGAAGCTTGTTAGTGTTTGTTAATCCGAACTCTTTGGAACCTTGTCTGGTCACATGGGTAATATTTTCCATCCAGATAGCGGAATATTCCAGTATCTTCGGATATTTTGTAATCAGTTCCCGGCTCATGAGGGCAATGTCACGGGCTGTTGTGTAGTGATCCGTGGAATCTGTCAGCCCACAGCAGTCCACAAAATGGGTATTTTGCATTCCAAGACCAGCCGCCCGCTCATTCATCTGCCGCACAAATTCCTGCTCGCTGCCCCCGATATGCTCTGCCATCGCTACACTGGCGTCATTTCCAGAGGCGATCACAATGCACTTGATCATAGTCTCCACATCCTGGGTTTCCCCTTCTTCTAAGAAAACCTGGGAGCCGCCCATGGATTTGGCATGAGCACTTGTCACCACTTCATCCTGAAGTGTGATCTTCCCGCTCTTTATTGCTTCCATGATCAGCAGTGTGGTCATGATCTTGGTGACACTCGCCGGGCTTCGCCTTGTATCCGCCTCTTTTTCATACAGGATTTTCCCGGTCGTCAGCTCCATCAGGCAGGCTGCCGGTGATTCGATTTCCACGTTTTCTGCAAAACTCTGTCCTGGAAATGCAGCTGTCGTTCCGCCTGTGATGAGCACCAGTGCAAGCAGCAGGCTGATTCCCCTTGTTTTCCACTTTTTCATATAAAACGCTCCTGTTTTTCCTATATAAACAGTATAAGCAGGCATTTGCTCATGCATGACAGGTCCGATACATTTTTCGCATCTGTTTTTGGGGACGGCAGCACACTTTTGCACATCATACATTCCTCTCATTTTCAGGACATAAAGAAAACCTCCGGCATCACTGCCAGAGGCTTCATTTGCACATATTAGTTGTATTTACGCTTACGCGCTGCTTCGGATTTCTTTTTTCTTCTTACGCTTGGTTTTTCGTAATGTTCTCTTTTACGAATCTCCTGCTGAATACCAGCCTTTGCGCAGTTTCTTTTAAAACGACGTAAAGCGCTGTCTAAAGTCTCGTTTTCTTTTACAATTACACTAGACATTATCTCACACCTAACCTCCCTCCAGTTGCGTATTGTGCATATTCAACTGTTTGGGTCATATTCATTGCACTATATAAGATTATAACACATATTTTTTTCCCGTCAACTGTTTTTCTAAAAAAGCGAAAAATTCAGACAATTTACTCTTCCCGCAGTTTGAATTTGGTAATCAGACCATCCAGGGAATCTGCCTCCGCCGAAAGTTCCTCACTGGTAGCAGATGTCTCCTCGGAAGCTGCGGAATTGCTTTGAATAACATCCCCAATATCCTTCACGCCGTTTGCAATTCTCTTAACGGACTCTGCCTGCTGATCGGAAGACACACGGATATTTGCCACTTCCTGAATAATATCGTCAAGTTCCGTCAATACCTTGTTCAGGGATTCTGCCGTCTGCTGTGTCACGGTGTTGCCACGGTCAACCTCACTCTGATTTGCCTCCAGAAGATGTCTGGACGTCTCAGCCGCCTGCGCACTGTTCTCCGCAAGCATACGGATCTGTTCTGCAACAACCGCAAATCCTCTTCCTGCCTCTCCGGCTCTCGCCGCCTCGATGGATGCGTTTAAGGAAAGCAGGTTCGTCTGGGAAGCAATGCTCTCGATCTGGCCGATCACACTTACAAGCTCCTGGGAGGTGCCGGAAATACGCTCCATGGCCTCCGTCAGTTCCTGCATCTTCTGCTGGCTGACATTCGCCTCCATGCCGACTTCCTTTGCCTTGTCATGCACCACATCGGTGGATTTACTGTTCGCCTCTACCTGCTCAGATACGGTTGCGACACTCTCCACAAGATCGTCAACCGCACTTGCCTGCTCCGTTGCTCCCTTCGCAAGATCCTGAGAGCTGATAGCTAGCTGCTCTGCGCCGGCTGCCACCTGATCGGAAGACTCGCGGATCTGCTTAAACGTGCCGCTCACATCGGTCACCATGCTGATCAGATGTGTCATGACATTCTCAAATTCGCCGACATAAGATTCCTTGCAATTGGATCTTACCGCATAATTGCCCTGTGCAAACTCTTCCAGAATATATCCAAGATCCTCAATAATCTTGTTCAATGTAGTGACCGTCACTCGGAAA
>OIWM01002188.1_pt1 | contig 16906 bp, 14 predicted proteins | sample 1587451 | NCBI WGS metagenome assembly OIWM01 (sample SAMEA3888907, study PRJEB22519) | human gut metagenome | biome: human gut; feature: human-associated habitat; material: faeces | place: Denmark | collected 2011
ATACAAACGTTAAATTCTAATATTTTATTGACAAGCGCGCAAGAACGCGATATAATAAAACAGTAAGATTATTTTGGCATTTTTTGCAGTATACGGAGATTGATTATGACCAGACGACAGGCCAGAGAAGCAGCCTTATGCTTATTGTTCGACTACAGCTTTCACAGTGAAGAAGCTCCCGAGGAGCTGTTGGAGCTGTACCTTGAGAATTATTATGATGAAAAAGAAAAATGCATTCGTGCCGAGCTTCGCGAAAACAACTATTTCAGCAAGATCTATTTCGGCGTGATTTCCAACCTTGCCGAAATTGACGGAATCATCGAGAAATGCTCCGAAAAATGGAGCAAAAAGCGCATTTCGCGCATTTCGGTATCGGTGCTTCGCATCGCCATTTACGAAATGCTGTATATGGAAGATATTCCGGTGGAGGTTTCCATTAACGAAGCCGTGGAGCTTGCCAAACGCTTTGACACCGAAGACAGCTACACCTTCGTCAACGGAGTTTTGGGTGCGGCGGAAAAGCTGTTGAGAACAGATGTCCGCGAAACGTCGGATACCGAAAACAAAGCCGCATCGACCGAGCCGGAAGCATGAACGGTACACCGCTCTATTTAGGTATCGATACCAGCAACTATACGACAAGCCTTGCGCTCTGCTCCGACGGAAACGTGCTGAAAAGCGTCCGCCGGCTGCTGCCGGTTGGTGAAAAGGCGTGCGGTTTGCGGCAAAGCGATGCGGTCTTTCTGCACACAAAGGCACTTCCGGAGCTTGCCGAAGAGCTGTTTTGCGACACCGCCTACCACGCTTGCGACCTTGCCGCTGTCGGTGTTTCGGCATCTCCGCGCGACGCACAAGGCTCCTATATGCCCTGCTTTCTTGCAGGCATTTCTTTTGCGTCCGCGGTGGCACTCTCAAAAGGGCTTCCGTTATTCCGCTTTTCGCATCAGGCAGGCCACGTCATGGCGGCCATCGCCTCCTGCGGTACGCCGGAACGCTTTAAGCAGGATTTTCTTTCGTTTCATGTATCCGGCGGAACGACCGAGGCACTGTTTGTACAGCATACCGGAAATCCGTTTTCGTTTCGCATTGTCGGCGGCACCAATGACGCAAACGCCGGTCAGATCATCGACCGCGCCGGTGTGCTGATCAATCTGCCGTTTCCCTGCGGAAAGGCTTTGGACGAGCTGTCGCAGCGGTCGCAGAAAAAGCTGCCATATGGTGCAGTAAAAATGAAAGGCGCCTATTTTTCTCTTTCCGGACTGCAAAACAAAGTTGAAGCATATCTTGCCTCCGGCGAAGAGCCGTGCGACTGTGCGGCATTTCTTTTCGGAAGCATTGCGCGGATGCTCACAAAATCGGTGGAAGCACTGCGTGAAAGCTATGGAAATCTGCCGGTGCTGTTTGCCGGCGGCGTGATGTCCAATTCACTCATTCGCGCACAGTTAGGAAAGCTTGCGGATGTGCATTTCGCTTCCCGTGAGCTGTCGAGCGACAATGCCTGCGGCACGGCTTTGTTATGCGAAAAAGCCTTCGAAAATAAGGCCTATCATGATCCTTGCCGGTCTTAACGGAGAGGAGTGTTTGTTTGAACCCCAGTATCCCGATTTTAAGCGTCAGCCAACTCAACGACTATGTCAAGGGCTTGATCGACGCTTCAACATTTTTGTCCCGTGTGCATATTCGCGGTGAAATCACCAACTTCACGAACCACTATAAGACCGGGCATTTTTATTTCACCTTAAAAGACGACCGCTCGCTGTTGAAAGTGGTTATGTTTGCGTCCAACGCCTCCAAAATCCGCTTTACGCCCGAAAACAATATGGAGGTGCTTGTCACAGGCCGCATTTCCGTTTTTCCGCGCGACGGTGTATATCAGCTATACGCCGAAAGCATGGAGCCTCTCGGAAAAGGCGCGCTGTATGCGGCTTTTGAACAGCTAAAGGCGCGTTTGGAAGCCAAAGGCTATTTTGATCCCGCACACAAAAAGCCATTACCGCCGTTTCCGAAGAAGATCGGCATTATCACCTCGCCCATCGGCGCGGCGGTGGCCGATATGAAAAACATTCTCTCGCGCCGCTATCCGCTCATCGAAATTGTCATCTATCCGGCACTTGTGCAGGGCGAAGGCGCACCGCAGGACCTCTGCCGCGGTTTGGAATATTTTGACGCGTGCGGTGATATTGACATCATCCTTCTCGGCCGCGGCGGCGGATCGTTAGAGGATTTATGGGCCTTTAACGATGAACGCTTGGCGCGTGCGATATACCAGTGCCGCACGCCGGTTATATCCGCTGTCGGGCACGAAACGGATTTCACCATCTGTGACTTTGTGGCGGATTTACGTGCACCGACACCGTCTGCCGCCGCAGAACTCGCCGTTCCGGAAAAGAACGACCTTTTGGCGGCCTTGGAAGCGTATTCGGTCCGACTGCAAAACGCCGCACATCGCTTAACCGAGCGAAAACGCGATGCTCTTGCGGCGCTTTCCGGCAAAAAATGCTTTACGTCTCCGCTCTATCTCACAGAGCGGTTAAATGACGAATTAGCCGCCCTTGACAGGCGCATTTCCGTAAGCACGGAACACAAGCTTGCTTCCGACAAACAGCGTCTTGCCGCCGTTTCTGCGCGGCTGGCCGCACTCAACCCCATGAATGTTCTTGCGCGCGGTTATGCGGCTGTTTTTGATGAGAACCGCAACGTCATCGACACCGTTCAAAAAGTCTCGGTGCAGGACAAATTAACGCTTTCGCTTTCCGACGGCACCTTAGATGTTACGGTAGAGGCCGTCCGCAAAGCATCTGATTGATAAAGGAGAACCGCTATGCCAGCTAAAAAGAATCCTGAAGCCGCTGTTGAAAAGAAGGAGCTTTCGTTTGAAGAATCGCTTGCACGTTTGACGCGTATTGCCGAGATTTTGGAAAACGAGACGCCGTCTCTCGAGCAAGCTCTCTCGCTCTATGAAGAAGGTGCGGCACTGCTCAAAAACAGCACGCAAAAGCTGAAAGATGCCGAAACAAAAATCACACTGCTTACCAAAGACGCATAACGACAGAACTGCTTGCAGAAAGGCTTTTATAACCATGACTTCTCCCAATACGACCCAATCTTTTGAACTGTTAAATGAAAAACTGCATACCGCCGCGCTTCTTACGGAAAACTATCTGAAAACACGCATGGACATGGTTTTCCGCAACCCATCAACCGCAAGCGCACAAGACGCGGTTCGTCCGCTTTTCGATTCGTTTGCATACAGCCTATTTGCCGGCGGCAAACGCCTGCGGCCGTTTTTGGTTCTTGAATTCTGCAAGCTTTGCGGCGGTGAAGCCGAAAAAGCACTGCCCTTTGCGGCTGCCATTGAAATGGTGCACACCTTTTCGCTTATTCACGACGATTTGCCGTGCATGGACAACGATGATCTCCGCCGCGGCAAACCGACCAACCACAAGGTATTCGGAGAAGCGTGCGCACTGCTTGCCGGCGACGCTTTAGCGTTTTATGCGCTTGAAACGGCCGCCGATTGCGACCTTCCGGCACAGACAAAGTTAAGCGCCGTACAGCTGCTCACGCGCGGTGCCGGTGTTTGCGGTATGATCGCCGGTCAACAGATCGATATGTGGGCGGAAACGCATCCATGCGATACAGAAATGCTGACGCTGCTGCAGGAAAAAAAGACCGGCGCGCTCTTTGAAACAGCCGTGCTTCTCGGCTGTCTTGCCGCAGGCGTTCCGGAAGACAGTGACAAAGCGCGTTTTGCCAAGGACTATGCGAAGCATATCGGCCTTGCCTTTCAGATCACCGATGATTTGCTCGACGAATGCGGCGATGCCGCGCTTTTGGGCAAAAACACCGGCAGTGACAAACAAAACGGAAAAACCACGTTTGTCTCGCTTCTCGGCATTGAGGGTGCGAAAGAACGTGCCGCCAAAGAAGCAGCTCTCGCCGTGCAGGCATTAGATACGTTTGAAACAGCGGACACGGGCGTTTTATCTGCTTTGGCTGACTACATACTTTGCAGAAAAAACTGATCTTTTGATTTTTTTGATGAAACGGATGTGTATAGCTTTATGTATTCTCTTGCGGCTCTCGGCTCGAATTTCCCGTTGATGATGGCCTTTTGTGCCTGGTTTACGGCACAGCTTATCAAATTTATTCTTACGTTCTTCGTGTGCCGCGAAAATCTGACGGCAAAAACGCTTCTTTCCTCCGGCGGTATGCCCTCCTCACATACGGCAACCGTTTGTGCTTTAAGCACATCGGTAGCCATTCTCGAAGGCCTTGCTTCCCCGCTTTTCGCCGCCTGTGTGGTTCTCAGCTTTATTGTCATGTATGACGCGATGGGCGTGCGCCGCAGTGCAGGCGAACAGGCAAAAACGCTCAATCAGATCATTTCGCACCTGTTTTCGGAAAACCAGATTCCGATCGATATGACGGTACGCGAAATATTCGGACACACGCCGTTCCAGGTGCTTATGGGTGCGCTTTTGGGCATCGCTCTGCCGTTGGTTTTCCGCGTTGTTTTCTAGTTTTTTCGCTTAAGACACGCCGTTTAATAACAATTTGAAAATATTATGTTGATTTGAAAAAAAGTCTTGCATTTTTCAAAAAAATATGCTATACTGCATTTGTTGTTAAACAAGCCGGAATGATGGAATTGGCAGACGTGCTGGACTCAAAATCCAGTGGTGGCGACACCGTGCGGGTTCGACCCCCGCTTCCGGCACCAAACGAAAATCCTGCACATTTGTGCAGGATTTTTTACATCGTACAAGCTTACAAAAATTGCATTCAGTTTACTTTTCGGAGAGCGATGAAATGAACCGAACCATCAACACCCAAGTGGTCTATCTTCCGCAAAAACTGCAAAACGCACTCGAAAACATCAAAACGTATTCTCTGACAGTTTTGGAAGCGCCGTCCGGTTTCGGAAAAACGACGGCTTTGGAGGCTTTTTTCGAGCAAAAAGACTTTGCCGCTGTGCCGGTTTTTAAGCATACGTTTTTTTCGGATTCCCTTGCGGAATACTGGCAATGGTTTTGCAAAACGCTTTCCGACATTGACCCATTCAATGCGACAGCTTTGCGCGGCGTTCAAACGCCGTGTGCCGATAACATGGCATTTCTTCATGAAATGCTTAGCGACGTGGAGTGTCCGAGCGAAGCCTACATCGTTTTTGACAACCTTTGTGCGCCGGAAAGCACAATCGAAACGCTCATCACAGCATTATCCTGCAATCTGCCGCAGCAGCTGCACATTGTTCTTTCGGTGCAGGCTGTCGGCACCGGCAGTAATCTTGCCATCGCCGCCAGCGGAAAAGCTTTTTTTCTCGATGCTTCCGATTTTGCCTTTTCCGAAAAAGACTGTCAAGCCTATTTTGCCGCGGCAGGCTTAATCCTCACGCCAAGCGAAACCGAAGAGCTGTATGCCATCACCGGCGGCTGGATCTTTGCGGTGTATTTGCAGCTGCTCTTTTTCGCCAAAAACAGACGCTTTGAGAAAGGCATTCTGAATAACCTCATCGAAAAGGCTTTTTTCAGCCGCTTAACACAAACCGAAAAAGCCTTCTACTTAGCTCTTACGCCGTTAAACAGCTTTACGGTGCGGCAGGCGGTCGATATCGGCGGCTGTGACACCGATTTTGTTCATACACACCTTTGCGGCGGCTTTATCCACTATGACAGCAAAAAATCCTTTTACTATTTTCACAATCTCCTGCACGAATACCTTAGGGAGGTTTTTGATTGCCTGGATAAGCCGCTGAAGCGTCGGTATTACCAAACCGCAGCCGCATGGGAGGAGCAATACGGCGAAAAAATCAACGCCATTCGTTTATACTATCTTGCGGAAGATTATGAGCGTATTTTTTCCATGCCGCATACAAGCTACGACCTTTCCGACATCGGCGATGCCAACACACGGACAATGATTTTCGATATATTGGACAAGACGCCGTATGAGGTAAAGCTGTGTCACTGCGAGAGCATGGTGCCGCTTGCGTTCATTTTATTCTGCATCGGCGAAATTCCGAAATTAGTGGAGACGATCGAAGAGATTCGCGTCTTAGTCGAGCAAAGTACGCTTCCCGAAGCCCGGAAAAAGGCGGTTTTAGGTGAAACGGAGCTGTTGCTCTCGTTTACCGCCTTTAACGATATTGCCGCCATGAGCCGTTACCACCGCAAAGCCTTAGAGCTTTTAGGTGGAAAAGAAAGCTTTATTCATTTGCGCAGCACCTGGACCTTCGGTTCACCGTCGATTGTATGTTTATATCACCGCACACCCGGCAGCCTTCAACACGAAACCGCTCTGATGGACGAATGTATGCCGGTCTATTACACGCTTACCGGCGGCCACGGAAGTGGTTCGGAATACGCCATGCGAGCTGAAGCTCTGTATTTATGCGGCAGCTTCGACGAAGCCGAAAAAAACGCGCATCGTGCTATATTTGAAGCACAGAGCAAGAAGCAAAACAGTGTTGTGCAAAGCGCAAAATTTGTGCTTGCCGCCATTACCCTTGCGCAAGGCAATGCGGAAAAGCTGTTTGACACGCTGATATCCCTTTCGGAAAGCGCGGACAACGAAGAGGATATGTGCCGCTACACACTTGATTTGATTTTCGGCTATATTTATGCGTTTTCGCACCGTACCGACAAGGTTTGCGCATGGTTGGCGGACGGCGATATAACCGAAACGCGGCTTGCCGCCATGACGATTCCGTTCGCGCAGATCGTATACGCCAAAGTGCTTTTGGAGCGCAAAGAATATCTGAAGCTGTTGGCATACTGTCCGTTTGCGCGCGGCTGCGCCGAAGCCGGGCACACAGTTCTGCCGCAAATCTACTTTTATGTGTTTGAAGCCTGCGCCTCTACGGCTCTCGGTGACAGCACAGCTGCCGAAGAAGCTCTCAAAAAAGCCTTTGCGCTGTCTCGTGACGATGAAATCGTGATGCCCTTTGCACAGTGCTTTTCCGGCATAGAGCCGCTTTTGGAAGCGTTTCCGGAGGATGAAATGCTTCGAAATATCCGGCAAAGGGGTGCAGATTTTGAAAAGGCCATGACACAAATCGGCTCAGGCAAAGCCAAGCTTTCACCGCGTGAAGCGGAAGTTGCGGAACTGATCCGTCAAGGCTTTACCAACAAGCAGATTGCCGCACGGTTATACATATCGCTTTCGACCGTCAAAATGACGGTCAGCAACATTTTCGAAAAAACCGGCGTCAAGTCGCGCGCCCAGCTTTCCGATATTTTTCCAAATAAATAGCCACTGGCCAAATTGACATTTTTCTCTCTTCTGATATAATGATAGTATAACGCACCAGCGTTTATCGTTCTATCCGAAGGGAGAATTTTTATGCGAAGAAAGCTCATAGCGGTTATACTCACGTTTGCCATGGTTCTTTCACCGCTAAATATGTTTACGCTTCCGGCAAGTGCCGCCGCCAACAAGCCCGATGTGCTGCGCAGCATTTTCGGCAACCTCGATGAGGTCGCGCCGGAGGAAAAGGCTTTGGATCTGCCTTACCGCGACGGCACGGTACTGTCCGATGTGCGTGAAGCACTGGGGCTTACGGCCGCCGATTCGTTTATTCTCGGTGAAAGTGCTTTTGCCTCCGACGATCTTGAACTCAAAAGCGTAAATGCGTATACGCTGCCGGCAGTCGCTGTCACGCTTAACGGAAAACGGTATCCGTTAAACGGCGATTTCAAGCTTCTCAGCGCAGCTGAAGGCGATTTCAACGGCAACGGTAAAAAGAGCGAGCTTGCACTTCTTGCAGCTGCCAAGACAACGGATAACCGTTCTCTGTTGCTCGTGTGCACAGCCTCTGCCGCCGAACGGGACGGAATTCTTACGCCGATCATCGCGCTTTACAGCGGAACGTCTGCTTTTTATAACGATACCAAGCAATTTGCCAATACAATGGAAATTGTCTGCGCTGATGTCAACGGCGACGGCTTCGACGAAATCGTCACCGCCACGCCGACAAGCGGATTTGATACGTCCAGCAACGACGGATACGGCTTTGACCGTCATGGCGGAGCCTATCTTTGGAGCTTAAACGGCGAAAGCAATGCATCCGACGCATGGAAATCTGCCGACGGTTGGAAACAAACGCCGGAAACGTTCGGCGTCGGCCTTACCGTATCCTACGGCGACCACTGCTATCTCGGCGCACCCGGCACAACGGCCGCTCTTGCCGCAGGCGATGTTGACGGCGACGGATACGATGACCTTGTCACGGCATTTTCGACCACCAAAGCACAATATAACGCGAACTACGCAAGCAACCAGTTTTCGGTTTACTATATCGGCGGCGCACCGACGGTTTCTGAGATGATGCTCAAACGAAGCGCACTCATGCGCTTTGTTGACGGCACGGTTAAGGATGAGCTGTATTTAAGCGCTTCTTCCGGCGATGCAGCGGGCTTTGATGTGGCAATTTGCGACATTGACGAAACTGGAAAACCGACCATTTTCCTTTCGTTCAAGCAAACGGTTCATCATTGGAGTGCCATGTCCGGCACAAAAATGTTTACGCCGAGCTACTATCTGTATTCCTTTGACATGAAAAAGGACTCTCTCAATTTCACGGCTTCGCTTATCTACCGCGGCGGCATTTATCACCACGGTTGGATGGCAGGCGGCATCAATGACACGCTCGGCTATGTGTACCGCACCGACCCGGTCGACTGTGCGCCCGGGAGAATCGGGGTCTTAAAGGGCGATTTCGGCCTGTCAAACGGCAAAACCGGCTATCTTTCCTCCGGAACGATTGTGGCCGATCAACGCCTTCTTTCGTTTGTCCGTTATCCGGACGGCAATGCTTATCGCTATGAAATCGCAAACAACGGCTGCTACACCGGCACATGGGGCATGGAACGCGATGACAACGGGCAAGGCTTCGCCGATGACGACTGCGTTTTCTACCGCAATGGGATTAACGTTACGGACATAAAGACCGCAAACGTGCGGTTTGATGGCACCCGGTACGAAGATGCCGCACTCATTTCGGCGTACACCGACGACGGCTATCGCGTTTATGCTCTCACACCAAACGGCAGCCGCTACGACATTACCGAACAATTTGAAAATGATGCGGCTTATGCAGTCATTTCCATGCCGGACACCGACAACGATTCGATCCTTCTCAAGTATAACAAGCACCGCTTTTTCTGGGCCGATCCGGTCATTCTTGCGGCTCTTGCTTCCCCGCCCTATTTCGATTCGCTTCCGAACGACATGTACACCAACAGTCAGACGACCTACGGAAAGAGTCTAACGTCTTCCACCGGCAAATCCGAAACTTATACCGTTTCGGCAGGCTCTTACATTTCGACCGAGATCAAAGCCGGCGGCGGTGGTGTCAGCGGCGTGTTCGAAGCGGAATCCGAAGCGATGCGGCGTTCCTCATCCGAACAAGAGCGCGTAACCGAAGTGACCTATTCGCAAAGCTTTTCCGCAAGCGGCGGCGGTGACACAGTCGTGCTTTCGACGGTTGCTTATGACGCTTACGCCTACACGGCCTACTATCCCGGCGAAAACGGCGCGCTTGCTTCTTCGCCGTACATCGTCTATATACCGCGCGGCGGTTCGGATGCCATTAAAATTGCCAGCCTTACCTACGAGGATTATCAGAGCTTTTGCACCTATGCAAACGGTGCACTGCCGGATCTTACCGATGTCTTTACGCATACGGTCGGCAAGCCGGAAACCTATCTTCACACGACGCCCTCCGGTTCTCATGTGTTGACCGGAAGTGTTCTTTCGCACAACAAACTCGCCGGTTTCCCGACCGACACAAGCAGTCAAACGCAATCGATCGAGATCACCGAAGAAACGAACGAGACCACGTCCTCCGGTTCTTCCGTCAGCGTAAAGCTCGGAGGAGGCTTTGAAGCCGAAGCGGACGACATTTTCGGCCTTGTGAACACCGGATCCAAAATCACGGTCGGACAAACCACCGAAAAGGAATACGAATGTGCCAAAATTCAAACCAAAGCCGTCGGTACCAGCCTTGAAGGCACGGTTTTCGGACAAGGCGACGGTATGAACACAAGCGGCGGCCAAGACGAAAGAGCCTATTTCAACTGGCGTTTGGTTCACTACATATACGATTCAAAAGACGGAAGTGATTCCAAACAGTTCCCGGTGGTGACCTACATCACCTCGGGCGTTATCCAGCCGAGCGGCGTTGTTCCGACGTCTCTCGCGGTAACACCGGCAAAAATGTCGGTGGAACAGGTCGGTCCGAAAACCGTCGGCTATGTCAACGAAGTCGGCTTTACGGCTTCAATTGCCGGTGTTACGCGCGAAGCCTACACCGCTCTTGAAAACGCTCCTCTCGGCATGACCTTGAATACCGGCGGCGGAAACATCGGCACCAGCGGCAGCTATCCGTTCGGCATCCGCATCAACAGCAACGTTAAGCCCGGCACCTATGAGCTGTATTTGAATGTCGGCGGCGTTCGTTCCAATCCGTTCACCGTTGTGGTGGAGGAATATACCGACCCGATTTGGATAGAAGCAGACAAAGCCGAAATCGATTTCGGTTCGATGCGATACAACTATGTCGGCACACCGACTGTCGCCGCACAAACTGTGACGATAAGCAACATTCATACCGAGCAAATCCGCAATCTTGCGGCAACGCTTGATGAAAACAGCGATTTTGAAATCACCGAAGATCTCTCCGCAAACCTTTTATATGCCAAAGACTTGGCTAATTCTTCGGCAACCGTCAAGGTCGCGCCGAAACGCGGCTTGTCGCTCGGCAAGCATACCGGTACTTTGAAGGTGTCGAACGGCGTTACCTCCGCGTTTGTTTCCCTTTCGTACACCGTTACCGAACCGACCATGCCGCAAGCGCCCTCATTCCAATACTATCAAACCGAAACGCCCAATCCCATTCGACTGCAAATCAACGCACCGGAGGATGACGGCGGCGGTCAGATGCTATACTATCTGTACACCGTTCAGGGACACGAGAATTATGTCGAAAACGGCATTCAGATTTGGAAAAAATCCTATAACACCACACAGAGCGGCAACAGCTTTACGCTGTTTCTGCCGGAAGAACTGACGATCGGCGAAAGCTACACCATCGGTGTGAAAGCAAGAACCACCGTCGGTGAAAGCGAAGCCGCATGGCACACCTTCACAGTAAGTGAAGAACCGGGCGACCCGGATCCCGTCAAGAATATCAAGCTGTATCCCGGCGACGGCAGTATTACCGTCACTTGGGACGCGCCCGATTCCTGGGGCGAAAATAAGTTCTATCCGCAAATTCCTTCGGCTGAAAAGAACTATAAGGTCTATGTCGTCGAAAAAGGCAACTCCACAAGCAAATACTATGTCAATGTCGGCTTTGATGAAGAGCACGAATGGAAAGGCATCGGCCTTGAAAACGGCAAGGAATATGAGATCACGGTTTACAGTGCGACGCTGCACCGCATGACACCGAGCGACGTCCTTACCTTCACGCCGTCCAAAACGGTTATCACACCGTCACGCCCGACGGCTTTCAAGGCCTATATGAGCTACAAAACCGCAGAGCTTTCTTGGAATGCCCCCTGCTATACCGGCGATGAAGCCGTTTCGTATCAAGTATCCAAAGACGGCACAAATTGGGTCGATGTAACGGCTGCCGCCGACGGTACGGCGTCCTATACCTTTGAAGGTCTTACGACCAACCGGGAATACGAGTTCCGCGTGCGTGCCGTCAATTCCGCCGGTGTCGGTGAAAGCGCTTCCCTCACCGCCCTTGCGCCCTCCAATCTCGACGCGCCCACCAATTATGATGTCATCCGCGGCTATGAGCAATTAGAATATGTTTGGGATCCTTCGGAGGATGCATCCGTCACCGGCTGTGAAGTCAAGATCGACGACGGCGAATGGCAAGCCATCGATCCGATTCTCTTTGACGGTAAGCTGCATTACATCTTTACAGGCCTTGAAAATGAACGCGCCTACGACATTTATGTCCGCTTTGTCAACCACGAGGGTGGCGGAAAAACGTTGAAATGCACGCGAAAGCCAAGCTCACGTGCGCCGCTGCCGCCCATCAATCCGCGTGTAGAGCCTCGAAACGGCGGTATCCAGTTCTATGCAGAAAAACATAATCCCGACGACACGCTTATATACAAGGTGGATAACCGCTACAGTTGGTGGTATTTTGACGGTGAGACGCGCTTAAACGGCTTTGAAAACGGAAAAGAATACACGGTTGGCATTGCTACCAGCGGAAAAGATGAATACGGCTTCGAAGTCAAAACGACTGTATACTTAACCGTTACGCCGGATGCAAGCATTCCCGATCCGCCCTCCGAACCGATCATCAACGCCTATATCGGCGAAGAGCTTGTCCGCATCGTCTGGAACGTTGAAAGCGACGGCGGCTCTCCGATAACGGCCTACCAAGTGAGCGTGAACGACGGCGAGCCGATCCGCTTGCCGGCAACTGAAAACGCGATGACGATTTCCCGTTCCGAAGCGAATGAATACGGTTATATTTATGTTAAAGTCTCGGCAATCAATGCGGTCGGAACCACAGACCGGGAGGACAGCATTCACGTTTCCGGCGTTTTGGAAGGCCGCAGCAATCTCCTGTTGGAAAGCGCCCGAAGTGATACCTACCGTGCGCCGTATCGGTTAACGGACATAGGATATATCGGTGTTGACGACGACGGCAATCCGATAAAGGAAATCATGGACATCAGCAACAATGCAACATGGACTATGACCTCCGACAGCGACAAAATCACCTGGGACGAAGAAAACCGGTGTCTTGCCGTAGATAAGAGCCTTTCGGACGGTATCTATACAGCCACCGTCACGGCCGAATATCAAGGTGTTTACCACGAAAAAACAGTTGTTGTAACAGTCGGTGCGACCATCAAGATACGCGACGTACACTATGCTACTGACAGCCTTTCGATCAAGCTTGATTTTCCGGAAAAAGCCGGCGAAAAGCTTCTCTTTATCGCTCTGTACGATTCTTCCGACCGATTCGTTCAATCGATTTTCCGCAAGGTTTCCAAAGAGACGCTTTCCGACGGAATGGTTACGGTTACACTCGATACGCCGAAAGCAGCAACTGCAAAGATCCTGCTTCTTGACGGAACAACAAGCTTACAGCCGTTATGTGAAAGCGCTTCTGTAGCTCTTACCGACTAACATATACCAAAAGCCGAAGACTCCACGGTCTTCGGCTTTTCATAACTTTGTTGATTTTCATGGCTGTTTATGGTATACTATATACAGAGAACCGTTTTGGAGGTGTATCATGAACAAAAGAGTCCTTAAAGAGCAGATCGGTATGTTATTCGGCACGTTTGTGCTGGCTGTCAGCATCAATGTATTTTTGACGCCCAACAAAGTATCTGCCGGCGGTGTTTCATCCCTTGGAACAATTCTTCTGTATTTATTCGGTATGAAGCTGTCGCTTACCAACCTTGCGGCAAATGTTCTTCTTTTCTTTATCTCATTCGTAATTTCTGACATTTCTAATCTCCTATCATTTTCACGCAATAGATAACTGTCCGCAGGCATCCCGTAGACAGTTACATAATAAACCAGTAAATAGTGTATCACAAGTCCTCTCTGACAGCAAATCTTTTATAAAAAGTTTTTCCAAAAATATACTTTCTATTCATGAATTGGTGTAATTACAATCTTCTCCGGCTTTACATCCGACTTTCTTGTCACAATATCCTCAATCTGGGCACGGTTCGCATCCGTAAGCTCCTCTGCATTTACAACAACATCTGCACTATCTTCCCCCAGACTTACTACTGCCTCTGAAAATCCTTTTGTTGCCATCAATGTCTCAATTTCCATCTCCGTCTCTGATTGTTTTGTAAGCTCCACCATCTGTGCAACTGCATCTAACTTTTCCTCTTCACTGAGCTCTGTATTGTCTATGATCGACTGCAGTGTTTCTTTATTCTGGGCACGCACCTGTTCTCTTGTAACTTTTGCCTGGGCTACCGTAGTCTGGGCTGAACCATTTGTGAGAACCGCCTCTCCAGGTGTTCCTTCTGTTTCAGAATCATTACTTTCAATTTCTTCGCTTCCTGCTTCTGTATCTTCCTGTGAAATATCTAAAAGTTCCTGGTTTGTAAGATCTGCATTAGCTTCTTTTGTTCCTTTCGCATTCTCGCCAAACAGACGTCCCGTGTAGTTCAGATATCCTGCTGCCGCGATCATAACCGCAAGTGCCACAATGATCAACTGGTTTTTCTTCACTTTCCCTTTCATTAAGATAAACCTCCTTTTATGTAGGCGCACGTTTCATTATTTTTATCTTATGCGCTTCTACACCAAATAATGCCTGCACCGCTTCTGTCAGATTCTTCGCGACAACTGCATTCCCACCTCCATCTGCTATTACAAGAATGCCCTCCACTTCCGGTGCATTTTCTTTACTTACATATGGGGTCTGCGTTCCGTCTGTCCCCTGACTGTACACGGTCGTTTTATCCAGAGATTTCTCTTCACTTTCTCTTGTCTCTCCCTGGTTGCCTGCTTCCTTCGTCGTCTGATGTGTGCTTTGCTGATCTTTTTCAACCACCTTCTGTCCTGTAGACTTTAATGTGATCATCACCGTCACCTTTCCCGCCCCATCTACGACGCCAAGTGTCTGCGCTGTCTTTTGTTCCAGATATTTTTCATAGTCTGCCATAGAATCTGTCTCATACGTCTCTCCTTTCCCGGATTTCCCGTCAAGCTTTGTATCCTTATCCACCTCCCCTGTCTTCGGAACCGGAACCGCAACTACAAGAAGCAGCAGTCCACACAGGAATAAAATGGCTAATCTTGTTCTTTTCTGACCACGATCCGCCTGTTTTATCTTCCTTGTGTATCCCACGATCCTTTCCTTCCACTCCTGCCAATTATTGTCCAATTCCGATTTCCTCCCGTTTTATAGAATCCGACATCCGCTCTATTTCTTTCTCATATTGCTGATACACTTCCCTTTGATAAAATTGCTCTGCTTTCAGTCCTTTCAACGCCGCAACAGGGGATAGTGCAAGCAGGATCAGGACAAGTCCACAGAAAAAACGAATATATTTTTCATAATCCTTTCCCGGAATCACCTGCAGAACTGCACTCATAACGAGAAGCATTGAAATGATTTTTTGTATCCATTGTGTAAGCATCCGGCAGATTCCTCCTCTCTCCTCTGAAACCTTAAGATGTTACAGCCACCACAAGTGCAATGCTTAAGACAAACAACAGTGTTGTGGATGCTATTACCTTCACCATAAGCTGATAACCGGAACTAACTCCAGATATGCATGTTGTAATTCTCCGGTCAGAAACCGGTTGGACTAATGCCGCCACAAGTTGGTACAAAAATGCCAATATCAGAAATTCCACCAGTGGAATAAGTGCCAGGACAGCTATAAAAATCATTCCTGCTACACCGATTCCATTCTTAAGCAGTACTGCAACTCCTAATGCAACATCCATTGTACCTCCGGCAACATCTCCGATCCACGGAACCGCCTCCAGTGTTCGTCCTGCAGCAGTCATTTTCAAAGAATCAATTGCCGGATTCAAAAATCCCCGGATCAGACTAATCCCACTCACAGCGGCAATCATACTTTTCAGACTCCATTGGATACATTTTTCCAGAAGTTCTGCAAATTCTGAGAAAAGATCTTCTCCGGTCAGGCAGGATAAGACCCTCACCATCCCGTAGATCTTCACAGCCGGTAAAAGAAAGTGAAGTACAAGCAGTTCCACCAGATAGATCAGGAACAGTATTGTATTATAAAACATCAACGCCGAACTGCTCTTTCCGGTAAATGCAACCGCCAGAAAGAAACTTGGGCAAAACACCTGCATCAATTGGACAAGCTCTCCTGTTTTTTCTTCGGCATATAAATTCATCGATTGATATGCTTCCAGACAGATTGCGATCACAACAAGATACAAAATATAAAAACCCGCTTCCGCTGTCTGTCTATTTTGAAAGATACTTGTAAAATTCGAGAAAAATGCAGCCGCCACTGTAATCAGCAGCAAGCGCGCCAGATTCTTCCTTCCTTTCTGAAAAACAGAGAACACCTGTCCTGAAAAAAACTCAAGAAATCTTTCTCCCAATTCCTTCGTATTTCCGCTGATCAGCATCTCTATAAGATCACGAAACCGAACTTTTTCTCCCAGTTCTGTCTCTCCTGATAACTGATCGATCTGTCTGAAATCAAATTCATCCAGCAGACTTTCTTCCATTTGTTCCAGCTCATCCTCCAACATCCCGGAATGATCTTCTGTTTCCTTTTCCTCCGCTGTACCATGCTCTGCTGCATACACGCTGCCACATCCTGTCACAACCGTAAATAAAAACACAAAACAGAAGAGCTTTTTCCAAAAATATTTTTCCCTTTTCATATCAGAAAATCTCCGATTAGTTCCAGCAGCGCAAGAAGTACCGGCATTCCTATCGCAAGGATCGTCAACTTTGTAAAAATCTCAATCTGTACAGCAATATTCTGATACCCTGCATCTTTACAGATTCCGGATGCAAATTCAGCCACATAAGTCACACCGGCCATTTTCAACAGAATACTCATCTGTCCGGCATCCAGTTTTATATAATCTGCAATTTTCTTTACTGTCTGCACAAAGATTTCAAGTCGTGAAAGCATACAAAGAAATAAAAACAGGCTGACTGCAAGACTTACATAAATGCCATATTCACTTTTCCCACTTTTAAACTGCAAAGCAAGTAATGTTCCAACGACACCAAAAAGTGCGATTTGTATACTGTTCAATTCTGTTCCGCCCTCCTTAAAGAGAAAACAATTGCCGGATCGAAGAAAATAAGTCATAAATCGCCGGGAGAACCCAGGATAATACAAGAATCAGCCCTGCAAGACTTGTCAGGAATGCCTGTTCCTCTCTGCCGCTA
>OIWM01002189.1_pt1 | contig 16905 bp, 10 predicted proteins | sample 1587451 | NCBI WGS metagenome assembly OIWM01 (sample SAMEA3888907, study PRJEB22519) | human gut metagenome | biome: human gut; feature: human-associated habitat; material: faeces | place: Denmark | collected 2011
GACTCTAAGATAACCGGAGCTTTTTCATCACAGCGCGACTGTGACAGCAATCGCCGAAAAAGCAGTCGCATCCGAAGAGGACTACTATAACCGTCAGGTGCAGATCACAGACACCATCGCCAAACTCGGGCCATCTTTCGGCTTGCTGGGAACCCTGATCCCGCTTGGTCCCGGCATCACCGCGCTAGGGAACGGAGATACGGCGGCGCTTGCCGCCTCAGTCGGCATCGCCTTTGATACGACAATCGCCGGACTGTTGGCTGCCAGCGCAGCGGTCGTGATCTCCGGCAGACGCAAACACTGGTACGGAAACTATATGACGGAACTGGAAACCGTCATGGAAGCCATTTTGGAGGAAATTGATCAAAATGCTGAGAACGAATAACCGCAGGCTGAGCCGCAGAACGCACAGCTTTGAAAAAGCGACGCCGAATCCGATGGAAAATCTGGCGAACCTTGTCGATGTCATGCTGGTATTTGCCTGCGCGCTGATGATCGCCATCATCACACGCTGGAATGTAGACCTGACGCAGAGCAAGATCAGCAAAGAAGATTTGGAGCCGGTCGATGATATGCAGGAAGCGATCCAGAATGAGATCGATGCGGCACAGCTGGAATCCAAGGGACGCGTTTACGAGGATCCGGAAACCGGAGACTTATATATTGTAACGAACTAAATCGAACGAAGTCGAACGAAATCAAACAAAATCGAACAAAAATGATGAAAAAAGCAAACAGGCGATTTTGGCTGATCGGGCTTGCGTCGGCGATCCTGCTGATAATCTTTTGTGCGGCACTTTTCCTGAATACGGGGATGCAGACGCCGGAATATACATGGAAGGAAGATGTGTACACGATCCGGCCGGCGGTTTCGACCTATCCCGATCTGGAATTGGACGCGATCGCGGAAAATACGAATCTGGCGAACCCGCTGACACAGGAGGCGGAGCAGAGGCAGCAGACAGCGGACGAAGCGCGCGGCGAGGACGCGGAGAAGAACGACACGGGACGAAAACCGGCGGATGGACAAGGTACATCTGAACGGGATGATCCCGGGACGGATCCTTCCGGGACCGATGATCCCGAATTTGAAGAGGAATATGAAGACCTGCCGGAGGACGCGTTGGTACAGCAGAGCATTCAGGTTTCCGATCTGATGCAGGAGATCGGTTTGGATGATCCGGCACAGATCCTCTATGTCCGCAATATCACCGGCATTGGCAGCGACAGTCTGCTGCAGAGCGTCAATGGAGCTTACGCGGCGCTGCTCAGCACCAAGGGCACGACGATCATCCAGGTCAAGTACAAGGATGCGGACGGAGACACGCAGCTGTATATCAAAAAGATTAACTATGTGCGCCCGGAGGGCAGCACGCCGACCGAAAAACAGCCGCTGATCCGCACCAATCTGAAAGAAAACGGCATCTACAACCAAGCAACACTGAATTTCGATGTCTGGGTGACAAACTACCGCGGCAAAGCGCTTGCCTACAGCGACATGGAAGTGATGGTCAACGGCAGCCCGGCGGACTACATCGGTGAGATGAACCGGCAGACCTACAGCACGCAGCTGCGCAGCGGCGCCAACACGATCAACATCAAGATCACAGATGAATACCAGTACACGGTGCGCAAGACCTACACCGTCTTTTATCAGACCGGCAAGGGGCGGATCACCATCAGCCTCGAGGCAGGGACCATCGGGATCCCGTATCTGATCAAACCAAAGGAGATCGACGTGGAATCCGGTGTATCGCTTTCTCACGTGCTGGACGAATACCTCCGCTCGGAAGGATTCACCTATACTTATACAGGCAACCTGGACGACGGATTTTATCTGGCCAAGATCCACAAAAAGAACCTGATCAAAGGTTACAAAATACCGGCTGATCTGGCATCCAAGATTAAAAAAGACGAGCTGCTGTTTGATAAAAACGGCTTTGAGAGCCTGGACGATCTCGGAGAATTTGACTTCTGCCAAGGCTCGGGATGGATGTATTCCATCAACGGCCTTTACAGCTCTTACGGCTTCAATAAGGCCTACGTGCAGGACGGCGACACAGTGCGCATCCGTTTTACACTGGCATACGGCAAGGACATCGGCGGATATGAGACGATGGCCGGGACCTATGGCGTACTGGACAGCTACGGAAAGGAATGGTAACAAAAGCTATGAATGAAAAAATCACGGAGATCTTAACGGAAACCGGCAAAGTCATCCGCGGCAAGGAGGCAGTCATCGAACGGATCCTGATGGCGATCCTGGCAGAGGGCAATATCCTGCTGGAGGACGTGCCGGGCGTCGGCAAGACCACGCTGGCGCTGGCGTTCAGCAAAGCGCTGGGACTGCCTTACCGGAGGATCCAGTTTACGCCGGATATCATGCCGTCGGATATCACCGGTTTTACCATGTATGATCGGGGAAGCGGAAAATTTCGCTATCAGGAGGGGCCGGTACTGCAATGCAGCCTGCTGCTGGCGGATGAGATCAACCGGACCGCGAGCAAGACCCAGGCCGCACTTCTGGAAGTGATGGAAGAAAAACAGGTGACGGTCGACGGAAAAAGCCATTCCGTGCAGAAACCGTTTTTGGTCATCGCCACGCAGAATCCGGCCGGAACTGCCGGAACACAGCTGCTGCCGCAGGCCCAGTTAGACCGGTTCCTGGTCCGCCTGTCCATCGGACATCCGTCGCTGAATATGCTGGTCGAGATCCTGCGCGACCGTCAGACGGAAAACCCGCTGGATACGATGCGGCAGATTTTAGACCGCGAAGAAGTGCTGGCTATGCAGCAGGCCGTTCGCGCGGTTTATACCAGTGATGAGATCTTGCGCTATCTGGGGCGCCTGGCAGAGGCGGCCGACACGCACGAAATGCTCTCTTTGGGACTCAGCCCGCGCGGCGTGATTGCCCTGCACCATATGGCGAAAGCCTGCGCTTTCGTCCGCGGACGGGACTATGTGATCCCCGCGGATGTCCGCGAGGTCTTTGCGGACGTCTGCGCGCACCGCGTGATCGTCAGCGCTAAAGGGAAGATCGCGGAAAAGAGCGACCGGCAGATCCTGCTGGAGATTCTGGAATGCGTTCCGGCAGAAGAAACGCCAATGCGATAGGATTTTAGAAAGATGAAAAACAGATTATTCTTCATCCTGTGGATTACAATCATGGCGATCTTATGGCTGGCCGGAAATTTGCGGTCCGCGGGCATCATCCTCGCGGATTCGCTTTTGGCCGCGGTCATACTGAGCGTGCAAGCCGCAGTCTCTGCGAAGGGGCTGCGGGTAGACTACCGCCTGAAGGGCAGTCACAATGGGGAAAACCAGGCAAGTTTACAGATCAATACCAACTATAACGGCCTGCTGCCGGTCAAGCTGTATCTGCGGATGCAGACAGAAAATCAGCTGACCGGCGAGAAGCAGACCATGCAGACCGATGGCATTCTGCCCGGTCGCGGAGTCGGAAACAAAAGCTTGACGGTGGAGCTGGAAGACACGCACGCCGGGAAATTGCAGGTACAGATCGAGCAGATCGCCGTGACGGACCTTTTCGGACTGCTGCGCTTTCGTCTCGGCGGCAGAAGGAAGCAGAACAGAGCCGTGCAGAGACTGTCCTGTCTGATGCTCCCACAGGCGGCAATCCCGCCGCAGCTGCCGGAGATCGTCCGTCAGTACGACCAGAACAGTGACGTTTACGCGGAGGACCGGCCCGGACCTGATCAGAGCCAGACCTATGAACTGCGGGATTACCGCAGCGGTGACAGTCTGCGCAGCATACACTGGAAACTCAGCAGTCGGAGCGACAACTGGATCGTTCGCGAAGGAAGTTGGCCGGTCGGACAAAAACTGCTGCTGCTTTTGGAAAACAGCTATCCATCCGCACGGTCCGGTGCCAAAGCATCCGGGTGCGGGCGTGTACCGACGCAGTCCGGCAGTCCGCAGGACTATGACTCGCAGGATGCGATCGAGCGAGCCTGCGCGGGCCTGATCGCCTTATCCGAAGAATTGACGGATCGGGGGATCCTGCATGACGTCGGCTGGTGGGAGAAAGAAACACAAAAAATACAGACGGCCGAGATCCGTTCGGCCGAAGATCTGATACAGGCGCTGGGCGCATTGCTCGGCGCGACCTTGGAAGAACGCAAAAAGACGATATGGGAACGATTTTCGCGGGAGTATGGAGAAAATTCGTTTTCACAGGTTATCATAATCGACGATGAAACAGCAAAAACTTACAACCTTTAAAATCAAAGACGCACCGGCAGGTCTCCTTGCGGCCGCTTGCGGGATCACATGGGTACTCAGCCTTTTAGAGATTGCCTGCGGCGATCTGCGGGAAGCTTTACATGCCGGGAGTTTCGGCGCGATCCTGAATCTGTATCTGGAACACCGCGCGCTGTATGATGCGGCACTGTATCGGGTTTATACTAAAACTGGAAATTTTTTACTGTTTGCTGCGGTTCTGGTTTTGGCGGCTTGCTTTTGCGGCTGGTGTTTCTTTGCGGCGCTGCGCCGCGGAGGAAGCTCATTTCCCCTGACTTTTGCTGTTTTTTCGATACCGGTGATCGTCCTGCAGCTCCTGCTGCCGACCGCAGACGCCCGGATGCTGGGTCTTTACCTCACATGCGCGGGGGTGGCGTGGCTGTTCGGGGCATTTGCCGGGAATCATAAAAAAGCAATTTTGTTCTTGTGTCTTCTGCTGCTGACCGGAACGGCAGTTGACGATCTTTTTACTGCCGCGGGAGGGGAACAGTCGCTCGCGGTGCTGCGGGCGGACTGGAGCACCAAAATAGAAACCTGGCAGTACGGCGGAGCCGGAAGCGGCATGACGTTCGGAAGCTTCCGGACCGATGCGGCCGCGGAGCGCAGCGCGGCGGCCGCTAAAACGGCAGAGAACGCGGAAGCCGCTGCGAACGCGGCCGTGCTGCATGTGACGATGAGCGAGCCACAGCCGTATTACCTCCGCGGCTATACCGGAGATCTCTATACGAAAGACGGCTGGAAACGTGCGGCGGCCTCGGATACTGCGGAGGCCGCAGAGGACAACGCGTTGTTTTACCGGCTTTCGGAGAAACAGTTTGACAGTCAGACTATGCTGGCCGCGGCACAGAAAGCCGCAGGACTGCAGGACGGAAGAGATGACGCGGGCAATGTGATCCGCGTGGTCAATACCGGCGCCAGCCGCCGCTACCTTTATCTGCCGTATGAAGCCGAAGAGATCGAAGCCAAGGGGACGCTGCTGATCGGAGGCGGCCTGCGCCCGGAGGATGACAGCGCGCAGCGCTATGCTGTGACCGCGCGGCCGTATCTCATCGACCGCTACGGAACGATCCTCGATGCGCTGTCCGCGTCCCAAAGCCCGGAAGAAACTGCTTACCGGCAGGCCGAATCGAACTACCGCGGCTATGTGCTGCGCTGCGACCTCGAACTCCCGGAAACATGCAGGGACGTCCTTACCGAAACCTTTCCGGACGCGGCGGGAGTCCGCACCAGCGGAGAGGCCAAAGCGGCGATCTTAGAAACGCTGAGCGGGATGCAGTATGACGAATCCGTTACGGACAACGAGGAAAAGGACTTCGCGGCAGATTTTCTGACACGCAAGTCCGGTTACGATCAACATTTTACGACCGCGGCCGTGCTGGCGTTCCGCTATTACGGGATCCCGGCCAGATTCGCAGAGGGGTATCTGATCACGGCGGACATGACAAAGGATGTCAAAGCCGGTGAAGAGATCGCCGTTACGGCGGCACAGGCACATTGCTGGGCTGAATACTATGAGGACGGCGTCGGTTGGCTGCCGTTTGAAACGACGCCGCCGTATATCGGGCTGATGAAAAGCGCAGGCAGCGTCCGTATTGCCGAACAGCCGCAGATTGCGCAGCAGACGCAGAAAAAGCCGCAAACGGATGACAAAGAGCAACAGATTGTGACGACGGAATCCGAAGTCAATTACCCGATGCTGGCAACACTGCTGCTCTTGCTCCTGCTGCTGGCGGCGGCCGCCGTGTGGGCGGCCCGCCGGAAGCAGCGCGTCCGGCCGGCAGGACGGAAGGGTCGGCCGCGGCGCAGGGATATCACCGGCGCCGACCGGCGCCAAGCGATCCTCGCGATGCTGTACTTTATCCGCAGACGCGAGGAAAAGGCGGCGCGCCGGCAGAAACAGGGCGCGCCGGCAGAAACGCGGGCGGAGATCGAGGCCATTTATCAGAAAGCACGTTACAGCGCGCATCCGGTCCGGGAAGCGGATTATCAGAAGGTCCTGCAATTTTACCGGCAGATAAAAAAGGCGTAAAAGCGAGGATGTGGATCATGGAACATAAGGCGGATCATAAGAAAGAAGGAAACAAGAAGATGAAACAGCCAAATATGCGGAAACTGAGCCTGCTGCTCTGCCTGCTGCTGCTCTTCAGCACTGTGCTCAGCGGCTGCGGCGCGTCAAGCAGCCAGCCTTATCAAAAAGCGCTGGATGCGGCGCAGGCCTATCTGGAAAAGACCGTCACCGAACCGGTGACCGGTTCCGTCGGCGGCGAATGGGCCGTTATCGCCCTGACACGCGGAGGCGGCAAGGTCAGCGACACGTTCCTGCAAACCTATCGTGAAAACACGGCGGCGGTCGTGCGGGAGGCACAGGGCGTGCTCAACACCGCGACCGGCTATAAATACACCGAATACGCGCGCATCCTGCTCGGCTGGACCGCGGCAGGCGGCGACCCGACGGATGTGGGCGGCTATGACTTTTTGGAAAAACTGACCAATCTGAACAACGTCTGCCGGCAGGGGATCAACGGACCAATCTGGACTTTGATCGCCTATGACTGCGGCGGCTATAAGATCCCGGATGTGCAGGGGGCGTCCGAGACGCAGCACGGCAATGACGCGGCTGCGGCGAACGGAGGGACGGCCGCCGCGCCGGTGCAGACGACACGGGAAGCACTGCTGCGGTATCTGCTGGAAAACCGCACCGCGGACGGCGGCTGGACCTTGAGCGGCGAAGAAGCCGACGTCGATCTGACGGCCATGGCCCTGACCGCGATGGCGCCGTATGTCTGCGGCGACGAGATGCTTTGCGGAGAGGTCACGGATGAAACGCTGACCGAAGTCCGGGAAGCGGCAGACCGGGCGCTTTCCTGCCTTGCGGACAAAAAACTGCCGGACGGCGGGTTTGAAAGCTGGGGCAGCGTAAACGCCGAAAGCTGTGCGCAGGTCTTGACGGCGCTTTCCGCACTGGGGATCGACGCCGCGAAGGACGAGCGCTTTGCCGGAACGCCGGAGGCGCTGCTGGCCTTTCGGCAGGAGGACGGCGGTTTCGCGCATATCGCGGACGGCGGTACGAACTTAATGGCGACCGAGCAGGCGGCCTACGCGCTGGCTGCTTATGACCGAGTAAAAAACGGAGAGCCGCGGCTCTTCGATATGCGATAGATCAATAAAAAAACAACAGGAGGAGAATGATGAAAGAACACAAACACTTCAACATGCGGCGTCTGCTGACGGTCGTGCTGATGCTGGCTCTGGTATTGAGTACAGCAGCGACTGGTTATGCAGCCGATCTGACGGAGTCCGTGTGCGAAAATCCGGATCCGGGCAAGGTCATAAAGACCGACTGGACGAATTTTCGCGGGAACAATACGCACAATGCGGTGACCAAAAACCCGGTACCGACCAAGGCATCCGAAGCGGCGCTGCTGTGGGCGACCAAATCCGGCACCGGTTACGGTGCGCAGGCAGTCGGTTCCCCGATCTTGGTAGACGGCTACCTGTATTACAATCAGGGCAAGACCATCAACAAGATGGACGCGATCAGCGGCGAACGCGTCGCTTCCGCGCCGATGGTCAACAATTCCAGCTTCAGCATCGTACCGCCGACCTATGCGGACGGCAAGATCTTTGTCGGTCTGGCAGGCGGCATCGTGCAGGCGTTTGACGCCAAGACACTCAAATCCCTGTGGGTCTACACCGACAAGCTGGGCGGACAGCCGAACTGCCCGATCACCTATTATGACGGCTATGGAACTCCGAAACGCGCGACGCGAATTTTGTCTGCCTCAGCGTCAAGGATGAAAATACGAAAAAGACCAACGAAGCGAAAAAAGCCAAATGGACATACACTTCGAAGGGCGGATTTTATTGGGCAGGCGCTTATGTCTGCAAAAACTTCGTGCTGGTCGGCACCGATGACGGCGACAGCGCTTACACCGAACAGACGTCCAATCTGCTCAGCTTCGATCCGAAGACCGGCGCGGTGCTGGATAAAAAGAGCGGGCTGAATGCGGATATCCGCAGCAATGTTTCTTATGATAAGACCACCGAGCGTTATTATTTCACCTCGAAGGGCGGCAGCTTCTACGCGGCAAAAGTTTCCGCGAAGGGCAAGATCACCGATCTGAAGGAGCTGGATCTGGGCGGCATGAGTACCTCCACGCCGGCGATCTATAACGGCAGAGCTTATGTCGGCGTTTCCGGCCAGGGACAATTCGCCAAATATAACGGACATAATATCACGGTCATCGACCTGAAAACCTGGAAGATCGCGTACCGCGCTTACACGATGGGCTATCCGCAGACCAGCGGACTGGTCTACACCGGCGCGGGTGACGGCTATACGTATGTTTATTTCTTTGAAAACATGACGCCGGGCAAGCTGCGTTACATCAAAGACAAGCCGGGCCTGACCGAACCGGTCGACGCGGTCATCGAAAATGACGGCACACAGGATTGGGTTTGCGCACCGACGCTGTTCACCCCGCAGGGCGCGCAGGCACAGTATGCTATCTGCAGTCCGATCGTCGACGAATACGGTACGATCTACTTTAAGAACGATTCCGCGCAGATGATGGCGTTGGGCAGCAAGATCAAGAAGATCACGATCAGCAAGCTGCCGACCCAGACGACTTACGACATCGGGGATGTGTTCAACCCGGCAGGCATGAAGGTCGAAGCGGTGCTGACAAACGGCAAGCGCATGGATATCAGCCAGTACGTGCAGTACGGAGCCGATCCGCTGACCGCCAAGGACAGCGATGTGCTGATCTATTACGCAAACCAGATGTACAACGACGAAACGCAGCTGGATACGCTTTACGCGACGGTCGATATCAAGATGAACGACGCCAAGACCAGTGAGGTCAACAACGCCGCGAAACGCCGGATCAAGGCGGCCCAGCCGTCGCTGACCGTCAAGGCCGGCAAGAAGAGCGCGGTCCTCAGCTGGAAAAAGGTCCCGAACGCGAACGGTTATCAGATCTATCGTTCTTCCAAAAAGAGCGGCGGCTTTAAATCCGTAAAGACCATCACCAAGGCTTCGGTCCTGACTTATACCGACAAGAGTCTGGCTTCCGGCAAGACGGGTTACTACAAGATCCGCGCTTACCGCACCATCAACAAAGCTCCATACTACAGCAAGTGGTCGGCAGTCAAAAGCGCGAAGGCAAAATAGCCGGTTAGGGAGAAAAACGCATGAATGGGAGAAACGAGAAAAAACGCGGGATCCTGCGTCGGGCATGCTGCCTGCTCCTTTGCCTGGGCCTGTTTTTATCACAAGAGAGTCTTGCGCTCGCGAAAAGCAGCGGCACATCCCAAAAGCAGGATGACAAGGCGGCAGTTTTTAACGTGACCGACCAAATGCTGGACAAGGCAGCGGAGATTGGCAGGGCAAATACCCCGGGGATCATGTACGTGAGCCTTTCCGGCACAGAACAGATGCAGGCTGTCCGCATCCGGCTCGGATGCAAATGGATCTCCAACAACTGCCGCGGCGAGGATCCGCTGCAGATCAGCCTGCAGACAACGATCGGTCACATGACACTCGACGAAGAAGTACAGCAGAGACTGACCGCCCAGAGTTTGGAGGATGACATTCTGGAATTTTTTCTGGCAAAGGTGGCGATGAGCCGCAAACAGCGCGCTCTCTATGGCAAAAATGCCGAAATGTGGCAGCTTACGTGCAGCGTCGGCGGAGAGAAGGTTTCGGGATTATGGAAAGGAAAGGAATGGATCTCGGCCAGGCTCGCGGTAGAACCGACGCCGGGCGTGAGCCGGCGAGCAGCTGTCATCAAGGACGATGGTACGCTTGTGGAGATCTGGGGACATGACCCGGACTACACGAAGGAGATCAGTTCGTCAAGAAATGCTTATTCGCTGACCACGGACACGTTCGGGACCATCGTCCTGCTGGACGCCGCGCAGAACTTCCGTGCCGTGCAGAACCGAGCCGGCGCGGTCAATCGAGCCGAGCAGACCGTGATCAAAGCGAAAGCGGTCGGAAAACGCGGCGCGATCCAAGTCAGCTGGAAGAAACCCGAGGTTTCCGTAGACGGTTATCAGGTCTACGCTTCCTCCAAAAAGAACGGCAAGTGGAAAAAGATCAAGACCACTTCCGCGCGCTCCTTCCGGCAGACCGGCCTGACAGCCGGAAGCCGGCGTTATTACAAGGTCCGCGGATATAAACATATCGGCGACGTGAAATGCTATACCAAATGGTCCGCCAAGGTCACCGCGGCGGCACGCTGAAATCGAAACAGCAGGTTGACCTGAAAGCAGGAGACTCTTTGCTATAAATCAGTTTTTATGAAAGAGAGGTAGTAAAAGATGAAGAACCAAAAGAACCGAGGAGAGGAGGTGTCTGCATGAAAAAGAGACAAGGCGACTGGCGCAAAAAAGTTTTTTGTCTGCTGCTCGGCCTAGTGATGGTCTTTTCGCAGATGGGCTTTGCCTTTGCGGAAACGGGCCTGGATCTGAGCGGGGAGCCGCAGCCGAGCCAGACCGAAGAACCGCAGACAGGCGGTGAAACGCAGGATACAGAGCAGCCGCAGACACCGGAGCAGCCGCAGGAAGCGAAAGCATCTGCGGAAGAGCCGCAGCAGCCGACGCCGGCGAGAACGGCGGATGAACTGCTGAACGCGGCCAATCAGCTGGCAGAAGCCAACCTGCCGCAGATCCTTGCCGACGCGAGGATGCGGATGGTCTATGAAGGCAAACAGGCTATGAAGATGGCAGATGCCTTTGCATTCACCGCCGACGCGGAAGCGGAAGCCGGCGGCGCTTGGGCGTGGGCTTCCTATACGCCGGAAGGCAGTGAGGAAGCGGTCAGCTGCGACACCCTCAGCTATTATACGATCGAAGATCCTGCAGACTGGGAAGCGCTGACGGCTTGCGTCAACGCGGGCAATACCCTTGCGGGCAAGACCGTGGTGCTGGCAAACGATGTCGACTTCGAGCACAAAGTTCTGACACCGGTCGGCAACGTAAGGGCGGAACTGCAGGGAAAGAAAACGGTCTATATCAATGTTCCGTTTTCCGGCATCTTTGACGGTCAGAAGCATACCCTGCAAAATATTTTATTTGACAACGAAAAAGCATCGTACGATATGAGTTCTATTGCGCTTTTCGGCTGCATCCAGAATGCGGAAATCAAAGACCTGACAGTAAGCGGAACGGTGAACATTACGGCATTCACAGGCACATCGTCATCTTACGGCGGCGTTGCTGCGATAGTTGGATATCTTGACGGCAAGTCAATCTTAAGGCATGTCATCAATCGTTGTGACGTAAATGTTACGACCGGCAAACATGATGCTGCCGGGATCGTGAATACCGTCGGCAAAACCGGAACCATGCTGATGGAAAACTGCGCGAACTACGGTGCAGTGCATTCCGATAGAACCTATGGATACGCATCAGGGCTTCTTTCGAACATCGTATCCGGCAGCTCGAACAATAAGATCCTCAATTGTTTCAATGAAGGAAATATTACGGGAACGGATCGCGGCGAGTATTCCGATACCACGCCTTATGAGATCGCACATGTTTCCTTGAAATATCTCAGCGAAGTCAGGGGCTGCTACGGGAGCGGAGAGAATAATCTTTTCCTTCTTTACCGTGATCTGGATTATGACAAACGCACGCTTGTCAGCTGCGGCAAAGACAGCGATGGTGTGACCTACGACAATGTGACCTATGTGCCGAAAGAGCAGCTTCACAGCTGGAAGACCGTATGGCTTCTGAACCAGGGCAGCACAGTGCCGGCCTATACCATAAAGGACGGCAAGCTGCAGTGGGCGGAAGCAGACAGTCCGGCCGTTTATCAGGTCACGATTATGCCGTATACCTATGGGCAGGACACCAATCCGATCACAGCAAGTGCAGAAGTCACGGCGTTGGGAGAAGGCATCGAACAGGACTATTATGTCACAGACGGCACCGAACTCAAGGTAAAGCTGCAGGGCACGAAGGAGCAGTATCCGGTCTATACCGTGACCGAACTGGCGAATGGTGACCGAGGCGCCGGACAGAGCCGCTTCGAAGCCAACGAAAAAAAGGAATCTGCGCTGGAGATGACCTTGAAGGTCGAAGGCAAAAATATCACGCTGCAGTACGGCAGCATGGCAGAATACGAACAGGAACCGAACACCCTGTGGTATTCGGAGCAGAAGTCCGAATTTACGTTACAGACGCCGGGCGAACTGCGGGGCTTCGCGCAGCTGGTCAACGGCGGCAATGATTTCAGCGGCCGGACCGTCAAACTCGGCAAAGATATCGATGTCAGCAAGGATGAAATCTGGACACCGATCGCGGCGAAGAAAGCAGCACCGTTCAAGGGCACCTTTGACGGAGCCGGCAAGAAGATCACGTATCAGATCGGGGAATGCAGTAAAACGGACATGGCATTGTTTGGCTATCTCGACGGTGCAGAGCTGAAGAATCTGACCGCTGCCGGCGAAAACCATGCGAGTGCAGGTTCAACAATCGGCACAGCCGGTCTTTGCGTTTCCGCAACCAACAGCCGGATCACAGACTGTGTGAACGGGGTCAAAGTTGTGGGGCAGACTAGAAATATGGCAGTCACCGGTGGAATTTTAGCCACTGCAACCAACAGCGTGATCGAAAACTGCGTCAACAAAGCAGATATTACAGGAAACTCGACAACTGCGGGCATTGTCGCAGAAACAAAGAACAATACGGCTGCCAAGTGCACCTATATCCGCGGCTGCCGCAACGAAGGCAGCATCACCGGCACCAAAACGGGCGGCATTGTGGGTAATTACGCAAGCAACAGCGCCCTAGAAGAGCCGGCAGTGGAGAACTGCCGCAACCTCGGCACTGTTACAGCCAGCGGTATGAATGTCGGCGGCATTGCCGGCAGCTTTACCGGCTGGATGCGGAACTGCGAAAATACCGCCGAAATCGATGGAAACGGCAAGAGCGTGATCGGCGGGATCGTCGGTTATCTGTCGGGCTCCTCGTCAGCAGAGATCCGGATCGAAAAATGCCGCAACAGCGGAGATGTCTACGGCACACCGATCGCAGGCGGCATCGCAGGAAAGACCAACAGCATCAAAAACTCCAAGATCCAGATCGTAAACTGTGAAAACACCGGTAATGTGCAGACCAAAAAGACCGGCGGTGCGACCGGTGCCAGCAGCGGCGGTATCATCGGAGAAAGCAGTTTCCCGACAGCGGCAGCCCAGACCGGCGCAGCGCTGTATGTGCAGGGCTGCATCAGCTATGCAGAGGAAAACCTGCAGCTGAACGCGGTCGGAAAACTGTATTCCAACGCCAATAACCTGAAGTCCAATCCGACCAGAAAATACGAAGCGGTCTACGCGCTTGCTGAAGAGGGCGAGGATCTGGTCTATGACGGAACCGAACCGCTGGCGGTCAATGCGGACAGCTTCAAGAAAAGTACGATGACAGTCAAACTCAACAAAGCCGGCGGCGAAAACTTCTGGGGATATGACGCAAAGGCAAAGTATCCGTTGTTCGGTAAGTTTGCGGAATATCCGATCATGGAGATCACATTTAAGCCATTTACGGAAGCCGACGCGGAAAAATATCAGATCGACCTGGTATCTGACGGCAAGAGCCTGACGTTAGTTGGCAGCGGAAATGAAAAGAGCACGGAAATGACGCGTGATTTCAAGGCCGTGCTGAACATTAAAGATAAGACAGATGAAGCAAAATTTGCAAAGGCTATGTTCCTTATCGGCGGACAAGTCGGCAGCCTGCAGGATGCTGAGAATCTCTCGGTGCAGGCAAAGATGCAGAATATCACCGTCTTTTACGGCGATGAAGCAAACTATGAGAACTTTGTATTTACCGACTGGTATGACGATGCAGCCAAGGAAGCTGTCATCTATACAGCCGGACAGCTCAAGGGCTTTGCACAGCTCGTCAATGAAGGCAAGAGCTTTGCCGGAAAGACCGTAAAACTGGCAAAGGATATCGACTTGTCGGCCCTCTGCGGCACGGAGATCGGTTCTTGGCAGCCGATCGGCCTCGAAAACTTCTTCAGCGGAACCTTCGACGGACAGGGACACAGCATCCGCGGCCTTTACATCGACCTGCAGGATCTGCAGAGCGGCGAGGATGCCGGTCTGTTCGGCAAGACCAGCGACACGGAGATCCGTGATCTGACGATCCGCGGTTCCCGGATCTGCGATACCGGCGAAACGCCGAACGCCAAAGTTTCTGTGGGCATGCTGCTCGGCAGCTCTCAAATGAACCTGACGGTGAGCAAGATCAAAATCGCGGAAGACTGCAGTGTACAGGCGACAGCCTCCTGCGTCGGCGGTATCATCGGTCTCGTTTCGACAGTGGGGCATACCGTACCGACGAACTTACAACAGGATGCGAAGATCAGTGAGGTCGAGAACCACGCCGATGTGAAGCTGCTGGCCGGCGGCAAGCGGAAAAGTCTGACGATGCCTCGCTTCGGCGGCAAGAGCGTGGAAGTGACCAGTGTCGGCGGCATCATCGGCCATGTGACCAACGGTTCGGACTCCTGGTACGGTCCGCGTGAAGGCGAACTGCACCTTGCGGTGAACAGCGGCAATATCACCAATGAGGCCGCGGCCGAGGATACAACAAAGCCGTATTACAACTGTGTCGGCGGCCTGATCGGTACCGCGCACAGCAATGTCGGTAATGCACCCGGCGGCGGCGCTACCAGCTGCGCACTGCCGGTCTCCCTGTGCTATAATACCGGCGATGTGACGGCGAAAGAAGCCAACGGCCGTGCAGCCGGCATCACCGGTCTGCGGATCGGCTATAAGTCTACAGACACGACCAGCGGTGCATACAACCCTGCTTCGCAGATCGGAAACTGTTTCAGTACAGGTAAGGTCGAGGGCGAAACGGCAGCTGCCATTTCCACCGCCTTCGTACTGCAGGCAGATAACGAAGCAAACTACTATGTGGATCACTTTGCGGAAGGCGTCAGCATCCAAGACGCCAAATACGCGAAAAAGGTAAGCGAAGAAGCTGTAACCGACGGCAGTCTGGCCTATATCCTCGACAAGGGCGATCTGGCCGGCAAGCGTACCGCTTTCTTTGACCAGGGAGCGCAGAATCCGGTATTTTCCACCGGCAGTACGGTATACAAACTGAATGTACATACCGTCGGCCTGGACGATATCGAAGGTCTGCAGGAGGCGATCACGCTTCCGTTCGCAGACAAGCGGACGCAGATGGATGTCAGCTGCGATGCAAAACTCCTGACCGGATATTTCGCAAAGAAACCGGCAGAAGAATATCCGATCACCTTCCAGGTCAACACACCGGAGGGCTACGCACTTAGCGATGTTTCCGGCAGCGGGATCCTCGAAGGCAGCCTGAAGATCAAAGATAAAGAGATCAAAGAGAAAGAAACCGGTAAGATCGATCTGACCTCGACGGTGACCCTGACGGTCAGCGCAGGTGCAGACCTGAACCTCTACCTGAACTTTATCAAAATGCCGAGCGATTACGGCACCGAAATGAAAGTCGTACTCAACGGCAATGCCGGCGAAGAAAAGCTGTGGACGCTGCTCCCGCTGATCACGCCGCCGAAAAAAGCAGAAGAGATCTCGTTCACCTATCAGAACGGAGATCGTCTGAGTGAAGAAACCCTGAACAAGCAGATCGCAAAGCAGGTCCTCAACGATCCGATCAGCCGCAAGGGCTATCGTTTCACCGGTTGGTACACCGACCGTGAATGCCTGCAGCCGTTTGCTTACACCAAGATCCTCAGCGGTTACGATACCGAAGAACATCCATTGACCCTGTATGCGGGATGGGAGAAGATCGATACCGTGACGATCACGTTGAACGGAAACGGCGATGAAAAAGATCCGGCGTTGTTTGACGAGCGTCTGTACGAAGGTGAAGCCATCGATGACCAGTCGATTTATGCCTTTGACGCGGAAACCGGCAGCAAAGCCGAGATCCCGGCAGCAAAAGAACCGACCAGAGACGGTTATGCGTTCTGCGGATGGTTCTATGACGCCGGCAGCCATCTGAAATTTGACGCCGATACTTTCACAAGCGACCTGACTTTATATGCAGGCTGGCTTGCAGAGGACGAATGCATGCTGACCTTTGACGCGGACGGCGGATACTTTAACGTCGACGGACAGAAGAGTGCGGCATATCTCGTCAAAGTGAAGAAGAACGCAGAAAACCTTGCGATCGCAGGGCTCGGCGTTCCGAAGGCACAGCACGATATGGTACAGGGACGCGGCTATCAGTTCCTGGGATGGGCACCGGACGGCAGCGACGAAGTCCTTGACAGCATTCCGGCTGTCAGCGCGGATATGAAGCTGATCGCAAAATGGAAAGCGAGCGGTTCCGAAACCGCAGATCCGGTCAAGAACTTCGAAGACTTCATCAAGAACCAGCCGCGCAACGATCAGGGCGAGTTTGACGCAATCACCATCAGTGACTATGAAACCTTAAAAGCATTGGCTGCTTATGTAAACGCGGGCAATGCCTGCAAGGGCAGGACCTTCGTACTGGGCAGCGACCTTACATTGGGCAGCGACTGGACCGGCATCGGGAACAATACGACGAACCCGTTCGGCGGCACCTTAAACGGAAACGGCCATACGATCACGTATGACGATGCAAAGACTCCGCTGTTTGGCACGGTATCCG
>OIWM01002199.1_pt1 | contig 16850 bp, 13 predicted proteins | sample 1587451 | NCBI WGS metagenome assembly OIWM01 (sample SAMEA3888907, study PRJEB22519) | human gut metagenome | biome: human gut; feature: human-associated habitat; material: faeces | place: Denmark | collected 2011
GCAGGTGCTTGAGCTTGACGAAACCAAAGCCAAGCGCATCCGCTTCAACGAAGTGACCGAAAGTGCCGTCCAAGCCGCCGTCCAAAATCCGGGAAATTTGGATATGAACCTCGTGGATGCCCAACAGACGCGCCGCATTCTCGACCGCATCGTGGGCTATCAGCTCAGCCCGATCCTTTGGAAAAAGATCAAAAGCGGTCTTTCCGCCGGCCGTGTGCAGTCGGTGGCCACGCGCCTTATCGTTGACCGCGAAAACGAGATCCGCGCCTTCAAGGCCGAAGAATACTGGACCATCGACGCCATGTTGAAAACCGCCGACGGAAAAAGTTTCAAGGCGACCTATCTCACAAGCGCACGCAACAAATTCGAGCTTTCCGACAAGGAAAAAGCCGATGCCGTGCTGGAAAAGATCACCGGAAAGCCGTTTACGGTCAAGGAGCTCAAAAAATCGGTGCGCTATAAAAATCCCGCGCCGCCCTTTATCACCTCCACGCTCCAACAGGAGGCCTACCGCCGTCTCGGCTTCTCCTCTGCCAAAACCATGAAGACCGCTCAAGAGCTGTATGAAGGCATTTCGATGGGAACCGACGGCACGCACGGTGTCATCACCTATATGCGTACCGACTCGCTGCACATTTCCAAGGGTGCCGCCGACAGTGCCGAGGAATATATCAAATCGACCTATGGCGCAGACTACTATCCCGAAAAGCGCCGCTTCTACAAATCGCGCAACGGCGCCCAAGACGCGCATGAAGCCATTCGTCCGTCCGATATGAGCTATCCGCCCAAATACATTCGGGAATATCTTACCAACGACCAGTATAAACTGTATCGGCTGATTTGGGACAGATTCTTAGCCAGCCAGATGGCCTCCGCCGTTCTCGATACCGTCACCATCGATACCGAATGCGGCGGCGTTCCCTTCCGTTCGTCCGGCTATACCATCCGCTTTATGGGCTACATGGCTCTCTACGACTACAAGACCGACGAGAAGAACGAGGACGACAGCGAAAAAGACAACATTCTGCCGGCTGTCGAAAAGGGCGATGCGCTCGAATGCACGGAGATTTCGCCCTTGCAGCACTTCACGCAGCCGCCGGCACGCTATTCCGAAGGCACGCTCGTCAAGGCACTCGAAGAGCGCGGTCTCGGCCGTCCGAGCACCTTCGCTTCGACGGTTACCACCATCATTCAGCGCGGCTACGTCGAGCGCGAAGCCAAAACGCTTGTGCCCACGCCGCTCGGAGAAATCACCACCAAGCTGATGTGCGACAACTTTGCCGAAATCGTCGATTACGGCTTTACCGCCGGCATGGAGGAATCGCTCGACGAGATCGAAAACGGCGAAAAGAAGATGCTTGACGTTCTGCGTCCGTTCTATGCCGATTTTGAAAAGGAAGTCGACGACGCGTTCAAGAACATCGACCGCGAAAGCTACAAGCTGCCGGTGGTGGAAACCGATATCGTCTGCGAAAAGTGCGGCAGCCGCATGGTCATCAAGAGCGGCCGCTTCGGCAAATTCGCCGCCTGCCCGAATTATCCCGCATGCCGCAATACCAAGGCACTCGATAAGGACGGCAATCCCATCACCAAGGAAGAGAAGGAAGCAAGCGTCACACCCGCGCCGGACGATGTCAAATGCGACGTCTGCGGCGGCCCGATGGTCATCCGCAGCGGCCGATACGGCAAATTCTATGCCTGCGCTTCGTATCCGAAATGCAACGGCACCAAGCCCATCGCGCAAGAGCTTGACATTCCCTGCCCGCTCTGCGGCTCCAAGCTTGCGCTTCGCTACGGCAAGCGGCGCGCCGCGTTCTACAGCTGCACCGCCTATCCGAAGTGCAAATTCGCCACCAACGACACGCCGACCGACAAGAAATGCCCCGTCTGCGGCGGTATGCTCTTGCAAAAGCGCGGCAAAGAAAATGTTTTCGTCTGCTATAACAAAGACTGCGCCTACAACGCAAAGCCCAAAAAGGCCAAGGAAACCAAAGCGAAATAACAAGCGGAAACGCCACGAACATCCACGGAAAGGAATCAAACATGAATATCATAATCGACTGCATGAGCGGCGACAACGCGCCGGAGGAGATCGTCAAGGGTGCGCTCGACGGCGCAGCCAAATACGGCGTAACGCCGGTTTTGGTCGGCGAAGAAGCGGTCATCCGCGCCGTCGCTCAAAAGAACGGCCTGTCTTTAGACGGCGCAAAAATCGTCCATGCACCCGGACCGCACATCACCATGGAGGACGCGCCGGGCGACGTGATGAACGCCGAAAAAGCGCAAAGTTCCATGGCGGTCGCGCTTGACCTGTTAAAAAGCGGCGAAGGCGACGCGCTCGTCAGTGCCGGAAACACCGGCGCATTACTTACCGGCGCAACCTTGAAAATCCGCCGCATCAAAGGCGTTCGCCGGGCAGCCCTCGGTGCCATCATTCCGCTCGGCTCGCCGACCATGCTTGCCGATGCCGGTGCACAAACCGACTGCACGCCGGAAAATTTGGTGCTGTTTGCCGTCATGGGCAGCCTGTTCATGGAAAAGGTCATGGGCATCGCTCGTCCCAAGGTCGCGCTCATCAACAACGGCGCGGAGGAACATAAAGGCACGCCCTTGCAGAGCGAAGCCTATCAGCTGTTAAAGGCCGACAAGGACATAAACTTCATCGGCAACATCGAGGGACGCGAAATTCCCGAAGGCAATGCGGACGTGTTGGTGGCAGATGGCTTCACCGGAAACATCGTCCTTAAAATGTGCGAAGGCCTCGGCATTTTCGTAAAATCCACCCTCAAAAAGCTGTTTTACCGCAACGCACTTTCCAAAGTCGGCGCACTGTTCGTTAAGGGCAGTCTGGATAAGCTGAAAAAGGAAATGGATTATTCCGAATACGGCGGCGCACCCTTTTTGGGCATTGCAAAGCCGGTCATCAAGGCACACGGCTCGTCAAATGCCAAAAGCATTTCCTATTGTGTGCTGCAGGCGAAAAACTATGCAACCAGCGGCATGATCGACGAAATCGCCCGCTTTGCCGCCGCCCAGGCAGAGAAAAAAACGGATAAGGAGTGAAAGCTTGTGGAAGATACGGTACATCTTTTGGAAACACGCATCGGTTACACCTTTACGGATAAAAATCTTGCCGCCACGGCACTCACGCATTCCTCGTTTTCCAACGAAAACAAGGCACGCGGCGTGGAGGTTCGCTGCAACGAACGTCTTGAATTTTTGGGCGATTCGGTTCTTTCGCTCATCGCAAGCGTGCACCTGTTCAAGGAGAACCACGACCTGTTTGAGGGCGATTTGACCAAGATCCGCGCCGGTGTGGTGTGTGAAAACGCCTTATACGACTATGCCAAGGAGATTTGCCTCGGCGAGCTGTTACGGCTCGGCAAAGGCGAGGAAAACACCGGCGGCAGGAACCGCAAATCCATTCTTTCCGACGCGTTTGAAGCCGTCATTGCCGCCGTATATCTCGACGGCGGCTTCGAAAAAGCCCAAAGCTTTGTGCTGCCGTTTGTCACAAAAGCGGCAAACGCGCTCATGCAGAGCGGCTCGACCGAGGACTATAAGACGCTCTTGCAGAAATTCATCCAACACAACCGCGGCGACATTCTCGAATATGCCGTGACAAACGAGTCCGGCCCTTCCCATAAACGCACGTTTGAGGTGCAGGTCTCCTTAAACAACAACGTCATCGGCAGCGGCTTCGGCTCTTCCAAGCGTGAGGCCGAACAGATGGCCGCCAAGGAAGCGCTTCGCTTATTCGGCGAAGTCGGCGTGGATGCATGAAAAAGCACGCCAACATTCCGGTTTTTATCCCGCATGAGGGCTGCCCGAACGCCTGCGTTTTCTGCAACCAACGCGTGATTACGGGCGTAAAGGATACAGCCGACCGCGACATCCGCCCCGAAATCGACGCCGCACTTGCAAGCATACTTCTGCCGCCCACAGACGTTCAGATCGCCTTTTTCGGCGGCAGCTTCACCGGCATCGACCGAACGCTTATGCTTCGTCTGCTTGACGACGCGTATGCGTATGTGCGCGCCGGAAAGGTCGATTCGATCCGGCTTTCCACCCGTCCGGACTACATTTCGGCGGAAATCCTCGATATCCTCAAATCTTACGGTGTCAAAAGCGTTGAGCTTGGCATTCAAAGCATGGACGACACGGTTCTTGCCCTGTCCGCGCGCGGCCATACCGCCGCAGACAGCGAACGCGCCTGCAAGCTTGTAAAAGCCTATGGCTTTGAACTCGTCGGACAAATGATGTTAGGACTGCCCGGCTCGACCGAAGAAAGCGATGTGTTCACGGCAAAAGAGCTTGTGCGCCTACACTGTGACGCCTGCCGCATTTACCCGACCGTGGTGTTTGAGAATACCGAATTATGCCGCATGGCAAAGGACGGCGCGTATCGGCCGCTTTCGGCCGAAGAAGCCGTCACGCGCGGTGCGTCTGTGCTTGATGTGTTCATAAAGGGCGGCGTAACGCCCATCCGCATCGGGCTTCAGGCAACCGAAGCGTTGTCGGACGGCACAGACGTGTATGCCGGTGCCAACCACAGTGCGCTCGGCGAAAAAATCGAGAGCGAATTTTACAAACGGCTTTTGGAAGCGTCGCTTGAAACACTGCCGCACGCTGCGGACAAGCCGGAAACGGTCACGGTTTTGTGTGCGCCCGGCGAGGAATCCAAAGTCTCCGGACAAAACAAAGCCAACCGCCTGTGGCTTGCAAACGCACTTTTCGGCTCAGACGATAGGCACCGCATCAAGATCCGGCCGCAGAGCGGCATTTCACCGTATACGGTCGTTTTGAGACCGTTTTGACGGCATCACAATAAAGGACGGTAAAAACTTGTACTTAAAAGCATTAGAACTGCGGGGCTTCAAATCGTTTCCCGACAAGACGCGCCTTGAATTCGAAAAAGGCGTGACCGCCGTTGTCGGCCCGAACGGCAGCGGAAAATCGAATATTTCCGATGCGGTGCGCTGGGTTCTCGGCGAAATGTCGCCCAAGAGCCTTCGCGGCTCGAAAATGGAGGATGTCATCTTCGCAGGCACAGCCAAACGCTCCCAAACCGGCTTTTGCGAGGTCTCCATCATCATCGATAATTCCGCCTCCGAGCTGCCGAACGACGCCGCCGAGGTCAAGGTCACCCGTAAGTTTTTCCGCTCGGGCGACAGCGAATACCGCATCAACGACAAGCCCAGCCGCTTAAAGGATATCTATGAGTTATTCTTGAACACCGGCATCGGCCGCGAGGGCTATTCGGTCATCGGCCAAGGCAAAATCGCCGAGGTGTTATCCCAAAAGAGCGACGAACGCCGCCATATTTTTGAGGAAGCCGCCGGCATTTCCAAATACCGCTACCGCAAGAACGACGCGCAAAAAAAGCTTGCCGAGACCGATACCAACCTTGTCCGCTTAACCGATATCGCCTCCGAAATCAGCACGCGTTTGGGACCTCTCGAAAAGGACGCGGAAAACGCCAAAAAATACCTGGTGCTTGCCGAGCAAAAGAAGAATCTCGAGGTCGCGCTGTGGCTCGAACGGCTCTCGAAAGCCGATGCCTCCGCCAAACGCCTTGAAAACGAACACGCCGAAGCCGCAAAAAATTACGCCGACAAAGAGCGGGAATTAGAGCTTTCCGAAGCCGCGCTCGACGGCTTATTCAACAAAAAGCAGTTTGTCGCCAACAACGCCGAAAATACCCGGCGCGAGATTTCCGCGCTCGAGGAAGAAAAGAACCGCCTTGAAAAGCTGCGTTCGATTTCGGAAAACGACGTTTCTCACATCAACGAGCGCAAAAACGAGGTCACAGCCGGCATTCGCCTTGCCGAAACCGAAACGGCGAACGAAATCGAAACCGAGCTTGCCGCGGCGGTTGCCAAAAAAGAAGAAAAAAGCACGGCGCTTGCTTCCCATGCCGCCGCCATCGATGCCTTGCGCACGCGTGTGGCAGAGGAAGAACAAAAGCGCGATGAAATCGATGCGTCGCTCGAAAAGGCCGATGCCGACATCCGCGCACTCTCCGAAAAAGTCACCGATTTGAAGATCCGCGAAGCCGCCGAATTGAATTCGGAAAAATCCGAAGCCGAACGCAAAAGCTTTTTGCAGGCAGAGATTGAAAAGCAGACCGCGGAGCTTGAGCAAACCTATACGTTTTACGAAGCCGCCGAAACGCGCAAAAAAGACTGCAAAGCCGAGAAAAAGCAGTTGGAGGCCGACATCGCCGCCGAAAAAAGCACGCTCGACGAGCTTCAGACAAAAAAAGAAGCCTTTCTGCGGCAAAAAAACGAATATGCCGCCGCCTATGCCGCCGACACGCACCGCCGCGAAACGCTTGTCAAAATGGATGCCCTGCTCGAGGGCTATCCCGGCAGCGTCAAGGCTGTCATGAACGCCAGCACACTTTCCGGCATCTGCGGTCCGGTCTCCCGACTGCTCACAGTGGACGGCGAATATGTCACCGCCATCGAAACCGCCCTCGGCGCCGCCGTTTCCAACATCATCGTGGAGGACGAAACCAGTGCCAAGGCCGCCATCCGCCACTTGAAGGACACGCACGCCGGACGCGCCACCTTCCTGCCGCTCACCTCGATTTCCGGCAAAACGTTACAGGAGCCGACGCTTGCAGCCTGCCGCGGCTATATCGGCGTGGCAAGCACGCTTGTTTCCTGCGATAAAAAATATGACAGCGTCGCCGCCTATCTTCTCGGCCGCACCGTCGTTGCCGATAACCTCGACAACGCCTCGGCCATGGCACGCAAATTCGGCTTCCGCTATAAAATCGTCACGCTCGACGGTCAGGTCGTCAACGCCGGCGGCTCGTATACCGGCGGCTCAGCCGCCTTCAAAACCGGCGTGATGAGCCGTTCGTCCGACATTGCCGCACTCGATAAAACCATTGCCGAGACGCTTTCTGCCGCCAAAAAGCTGAATGCCGAAATCGCGGAAAACGAAGAAGCTATTGCCGAAAGCACCGCCTATCTCGAAAGCCTGCAAAACGACCTTGCCAACGCACAAAGCAGCCTGTACCGCAGCGAAAACGACATGGCTCTGCACAAGGAGCATATCGATGCCTGCTCGGCACGCTTAAAGGACTTAAACGCCAAGCTCGACGAATCCGATTCTGCCAAAATCAAGGAACGCTTGACCTTGCTTTCCGCCAAACGCGCCGAAGCGGAGTTAGATGCCGAAGAGGCCGCCCAAAAACGCGCCGCACTCGACCAAGCCGCCGATGAGGTCTATGAAGCACTCGAGAAAGCCAAAAAAGAGCTTGCCGAATTGCAGTTAACCGCCCTCGGCGTGCAGAAGGACGTGGAAAACGCCGCTGAAAGCATCCGTTTACTCGAAAACAAACGTGCCGAAAATCAAAAGAAGATAAGCGCGTTAAAAGAGGAAAAGGACGCTCTCGAAAAGCGGCTGTCCGGCATTGCCTTTGACATGGAAAGCGGCAAAAAGGCTCTTGAGGATGCCGTCGCGGCTGTTGAAAACGCCAAAAAAACGCTTGCCGCGCTGTTAGCCGAGACCGAAAAGCTCGAACGCTCCTCGGTCACCGCCCGAGAAAGCCAAAAAGGGCTTATGCGCGACAAAGAGGTCTTTTTCGAGCAGATGACGCGGCTTGCAGCATCGCTTGAAAACAGCCGGAACGAATACGATACGCTCACCGCAAAGCTGTTTGAGGAATATTCCCTCTCCTACTCCGAGGCCATCGCCTTGAATCTTCCCAAGCCCGAGCCGGGTGCGGACAAGGAGCTTGCGTCGGTCAAGGGAAAAATCCGCGCACTCGGCCATATCAACGTCGGCGCGGTGGAGGAATACAAGGAAACCAAGGAACGCTTTGACTTTATGAGCACTCAGATAAACGACCTGGAAGAAGCCAAAAAGAGCTTAGAGAACGTCATAAGCCGCTTGGAAAGCGATATGAAACGCTTATTTGCCGAAGCGGTCGAAAAGATCGGCGTCAGCTTCAAGCGCGTCTTTACCGAGCTGTTCGGCGGCGGCAGTGCCGAGATCGTCATCACCGACCCGGAAAATATGCTCGAATCCGGCATTGAGATCAACATCCAGCCGCCCGGAAAGACCGTCAAGAACATTTCGCTGCTTTCGGGCGGCGAACAGGCCTTTACCGCGATTGCGCTGTATTTCGCCATTCTCGAGGTCAATCCGGCTCCGTTCTACATTTTCGACGAAATCGAGGCGGCACTCGACGATGTCAACGTCAACCGCTTTGCCGCCTATGTCAAAAAGCACGCCGACACACAGTTTATCATCATCACCCATCGCCGCGGCACCATGGAGGTCGCCGACACCATGTACGGCGTGACCATGCAGGAAAAAGGCGTTTCCAGCTTCCTAAAGGTCAACATGGAGGATGTGGAATCCAAGACCGGCGTCAAGCTGTAATTTTTTGAAAGGACAACAACCATGGGATTTTTTGAACGACTGAAAGAGGGTCTTCGCAAAACCAAGGAATCGATCTTCGGTCAGGTCAACAGCATTTTCAAGCACTTTGCCAAAGTCGATGAGGAAATGCTCGAGGAGCTTGAAGAGGTGCTAATTGCCTCCGACCTTGGCGTTAACGTCACCGAAACCATCATCGAAACGCTGCGCGACCGCATCAAGGAAAAGCGCATCACCGACCCGGAGGAAGCACGTAAGGAGCTTATCGCCATTTTGGAGGATATCATCGGCGAAAACGAGGGCTTGCGGTTAGACACAAAACCGTCGGTCGTATTTGTCATCGGCGTCAACGGCGTGGGCAAGACCACGTCGATCGCCAAAATGGCGCATTTGTTAAAGAAGCAGGGCAAATCGGTGGCTCTTGCCGCCGCGGATACCTTCCGTGCCGCCGCTATCGACCAGCTTGAAATCTGGGCGGAGCGTGTCGGCGTGCCGCTTATCAAGCACACCGAAGGCTCGGATCCTGCCGCCGTCGTGTTTGACGCGGCAAACTACGCCAAAAGCCACGGCATCGACGTGCTTATCGTGGATACCGCAGGCCGCCTGCATATCAAGAAGAATCTCATGGACGAGCTTGCCAAAATCGGCCGTGTGCTCGACCGCGAGCTTCCGGGATGTGCGCGTGAGAACTTACTTGTGCTCGATGCCGTCACCGGGCAGAACGCCATCAATCAAGCCAAAGAATTCACCCATGCTGCCGATATCACCGGCATCATCCTGACCAAGCTCGACGGCACCGCCAAGGGCGGCGTCATCATTTCGGTCAAGAGCGAGCTTGGCATTCCCGTCAAATTCATCGGTGTCGGCGAACAGATGGACGACTTGCAGCCATTTGACCGCACGCAGTTTGTCAACGCGCTGTTCAACGAAACCGAAACCGAAACCGCCGAATAAATGCCGAAAGGAACGCCAAACTGCTATGAAACTTGTTGTTGCAACCAAAAACGCGCATAAGATTCACGAATTGTCCGAAATGCTTGCCATCGACGGGCTGACGCTTGTGAGCCTTGCCGATGTCGGCTTTACCGGCGAAATCGAAGAAAACGGCGCGACCTTTGCCGAAAACGCGCTCATCAAGGCACGTGCCGCCGCCAAATTCTGCGGTCTGCCCGCCCTTGCGGACGATTCGGGTCTGTGCGTGGATGCGCTTGACGGCGCGCCCGGCATTTATTCGGCACGTTATGCGTCAGAAGACGGCGAAAACGCGGGCGATGCCGCCAACGTCGAAAAGCTGCTCGAAAAATTAAAAGGCATCCCGTCCGGCGAACGCACGGCACGCTTTGTCTGCGCCATCGCACTTGTGCTTCCGGACGGCTCAGAAAAGACCGTCACCGGCGCGTGCGAGGGCGTTATCACAAGCGAAGTCCGCGGGAATGGCGGCTTCGGCTATGACCCGGTCTTTTACTATGTTCCCTATTGCAAAACCTTCGGCGAAGCCACCGAAGACGAGAAAAACGCCGTCAGCCACCGGGCAAACGCCGTCCGACTCATCAAACAACAGCTTCTCGAATTACGTTAAGAATCACAGAAACAGAAAGAATTACAGAGGATATTTTTATGTCAGCAACCGCACTTACCTCCAAAGAACGCGCCTATTTGCGCTCCCTTGCCAATACCATGGATCCGATCTTCCAGTTCGGCAAAGGCGGCCTTTCGGATAATTTCATCAAACAGATCGACGACGCTCTCGAAGCGCGCGAGCTTATCAAAATCACGCTTTTGGAAAACGCCGATGCCGATCCCAAAGAGATCGCCGCGCTTTTGTGCGAAAAGGCGCACTGCCAAAGCGTGCAGATCATCGGCCGCCGCATCGTGCTTTACCGCATGGCGCGCGACAAAGATAAGCGCAAAATCACGCTTCCGCGTTAGAACGGCATGAACATCGGACTTTTCGGCGGCTCGTTCAATCCGCCGCATAGGGGACACACCGCCCTTGCCGAGGAATTTTACAACGCAAGCGGCGCGGATCTTCTCATCGTCATGCCGTCGTTTGTGCCGCCGCATAAGGCCGCGTCCGCCATTCCGGCCGCCGACCGGCTTGCCATGACGCGCCTTGCCTTTCTGAAACTCGGCGAAAAGGGCGTCAACTACACCGTGAGCGACTATGAGATACGCCGTCACGATACCAGCTACACGTTTGAAACCGTGCGCTATCTTTTGGCGCACTATGCCGAAAAAACGCTTTCCCTGTGCGTCGGCAGCGATATGTTCCTAAGCTTTGAGACCTGGAAAAACGCCGAAGAGCTGTTAAAAAGCTGCCATCTGTACACAAAAGCCCGACATCCCGGCGAAAAAGCCGCGCTCGACGCCTATGCCGCCGTCTTAAGGGACAAATACGGCACGCATTCGACGGTCATGGACGGCACGGTCATCGATGTTTCCAGCACCGAGCTGCGTGCGCCGAGAAACACCGCCGCAGCGCTTCTCGACCCGAAGGTGCGCGCCTATGCGGAAAAGCACGGCCTTTATGTTTCGAATCGCATAAAAAAGCAAATTTAAGAAAAAATTAAGAAATGAGCGGACTCGATGGATATGTCTGATTTTACAAAAAATCCGGCCACACCGGAACTTCTCGAACGCATACGGACGCGGCTTTGCGAATTTATCGGCGAAAAACGGTTAAATCACACTTTTTTTGTGGAAAAAGAGGTAATAGCTCTTGCCGAATCGCTCAAAATGGTGTATAATATAACCGACGCGCAGAAAAACGATCTGCGTGCGGCGGCACTTGTACACGATATCACCAAGGAGCAGCCGCTTGAAAAGCAGCTCGCACTGTGCGAAAAATACGGCATCGATCCCGGCAGCTATCCGTCCTGCGCCGTGCTGCACGGCCGGACGGCTGCCTGCCTTGCAAGAGAGCTTTTCGGCACGGACGACCTCGTTTTTTCGGCGGTCGACTGCCACACCACCGGCAAAGAAGACATGAACGTCTTTGACAAGATCTTATTTCTTGCCGACTACATCGAACCGTCCCGCACGCACGATTCCTGCAAAAAGGTGCGCACCTTCTGCTATGAGAGCCTGCAAAAGCGCGGACAAGCTGCGGCAGGTGCAATTTTAGACGAAGCCTGCCTTGCCTGCCTTGACGACACGCTCTCCTATCTTGTAGCAAAAGGGAACATTATCGACCTCGAAACCGTCAAAGCAAGGAACAGCTTCCTTGCAAAGGGAACGCCGACCCAAAACGCCGACGCTCACGGCTAACCAAAGAAAGGTTGAACGACTATGTCTGATAAAAACAATAAATTCGAAAGCGGCTCGACCGAGGAATTCCGCGCCATCCGCATGAAGCGTCAAAAAGCGCACGCTTCGGCGCATACCGGCACCAAAAAGAAAGCTGTCTGGAAAAAAATCCTCCTCGTTCTCGTGATTCTTATCGCCCTCGCGCTGCTTGCCGCAGGGCTTACGTTCGTGTACCACAAATACATATACAAGCCGGTCTCGAACGACGATTTCACGCCCAAGCCGGACAACAATACCGTGCTTGTGGACGACACCGGCAATCCCGTGCCGCAAAGCACGCTTCGCGACGGCCGCTACAATTTCCTTGCCGTCGGCTGCGACCGCAAGGCATGGCTGTCCGACGTGATCATGCTCGCCACCTATGACGTGAGCGAAAAATCCGTTTCCATCATGCAGATTCCGCGCGACACGTATGTCACGGTCACCAAAAAGCTGATTTTGGACGACGACGGCTCAATCTCGCTCTCCAACTTTGACGGCAAGAGCGGCTACGGCTGCAAGATCAACGCTGTTCTCGGCCATGGCGGCAACTTCGCCGGAACGGAGCTCAAACGCCTTGCCGACGCCGCCAAGGACAAGACAAATGCCGAAATCGACTCGCTCTGCAAGGATTCCTTCCTCGACATCGACCGCAAGACGCTCACGGCATATATGAACGCCAAGGGCAATGAAAAGAGCGATGCGGAATACAAAATCAAGTTAAAATTCGCCATCAAATATTTGAGCACCCTGCTCTATCGGTGCTACGGCTTCTCGGCGGACTTCTACGCCCAGGTCAACCTCGACGGCTTTGTGGACATCGTGAACGCCATCGGCGGCGTGGACGTTTACGTGCAAAACGATATGAACTACGACGACCCGTACCAAGACCTGCACATCCACATCAAGGCCGGCAACCAGCACCTAAACGGCAAGGATGCCGAAGGCTTCATCCGCTTCCGCTATGGCTATGCCGGCGCGGATATCGCCCGTATCGACGCGCAGAAGATCTTCATGACGGCCTTCATCAAAAAGCTGATGAGCATTGAGGGCATTTCCAAACTCAACGACCTCGTCAAAGAGGTAAACGCCAACCTAAACACCAACGTTTCCCTCTCCGACGCACTGTATTTTGCCACCAATGCACTCGATTTGGATTTAACCAAGGTCGTTATGCTCACCATGCCCGGAACGCCGGCTTATATCAACAACGTGTCCTACTATTTGGTCAACAAGACCGCACTCATGGAAAACATCAACACCTATTTGAACAAGTATAACGAGCCGCTCGACGAAAGCCATTTCCTCGTGGTTCAAGGCACAAGCAAAGACACCAGCCGCGAACCGCTCACAGCGACCGATATCGAAGAAAAGCAGCCCGACCTCGGCTGGCTGCACAGCTCAAAAAAAACTGATGCCGGAAGCGGAAACACGGGCAGCACTTCCGGCGCAAATCCCTCGACCGCACCGACTGAATCGACCGATTCTTCCGAACCGACCGTTTCGGACGGGTCGAACCACGCCCAAGACCCGACGGATGCTTCGGATACCACCTCCTCCGAGCTTCCCGTCGTAACACCTGCAAAGCATCCGTCCGAGACCACCGATGCCGCCGATCCAACGCCTAACCCGGCCGACCAAACGCCGGATGCGCCCGAACCGCCCGTTTCCTCCGGTGACAACGAACCGAGCGAAAATCCCGGCAGCACCGGAAACACGGAAACTGGCACGGACGAAAATCCCGTTCTTTCGGATATGGACGACCTGTTAAAAGAATACAACGCCGCTTAAACGGCCACAGCCATTTTGCATATAAGGAGAAATTCCATGACAAATACCATCGATTCCAAGCAGCTTGCCGCGCATATCGCTTCGCTGCTTGACAAAAAGAAAGCCCGCGACGTGAAGATCCTTCGCGTCACCGAAAAGACCGTCATTGCCGATTATTTCGTCATTGCCGGCGGCACCTCCTCCACTCAAGTCAAGGCACTGGCCGATGAGGTGGAATACCAGATCGGCGTAAACGACGGCATAAAGCCGGCAAACGTCGAAGGACGCGGCACGGGCGGTTGGATTTTACTTGACTATGAGAACGTGCTCGTGCACGTTTTCGATCCCAAAATGCGCGAATTCTACAATCTCGAAAAGCTTTGGGCGGAATGCGAAGAGGTCCCGTTCGACAAGCTCGAGGACTAAGCTTGGTTTATTAAATTTTTAGATAAGGTTGACAGACATCATGAAGTACGAATTCAAGGAAATCGAAAAAAAATGGCAGGACGAATGGGAATCAAACGGCGTTTTCCATGCCAAAAACGACTATTCCCTGCCCAAGTATTACGCGCTTGTGGAATTCCCGTATCCGTCCGGACAGGGACTTCACGTCGGCCATCCGCGCTCGTATACCGCGCTCGACATCGTGGCACGCAAAAAGCGTATGCAGGGCTACAACGTGCTCTATCCGATGGGTTGGGATGCATTCGGCCTTCCGACCGAAAACTTCGCCATCAAAACCGGCATCCATCCCAAAACCGTGACGCACAACAACATCGCACGCTTCAAAAAGCAGCTGATGTCGCTTGGTCTTTCGTTTGATTGGTCGCGTGAGATCAACACCACCGACGAGAGCTACTACAAGTGGACACAATGGATCTTCATCCAGCTCTTTAAGCACGGCCTTGCCTATAAGACCAAAATGGCGGTCAACTGGTGCACCTCCTGCAAATGCGTGCTTGCCAACGAAGAAGTGGTCGGCGGCGTCTGCGAACGCTGCGGCAGCGAAGTCATCCGCCGCGAAAAGAGCCAATGGATGCTTCGTATCACCGCCTATGCCCAACGCCTCATTGACGACCTCTCGCTTGTCGATTTCATCGACCGCGTCAACGTCCAACAGAAAAACTGGATTGGCCGCTCCGAAGGCGCGGAGGTGGATTTTGCCACCACCGCCGGTGAAAATCTGCGCGTTTACACCACTCGTCCCGATACGCTCTTCGGTGCGACCTATATGGTCATCGCGCCCGAGCATCCGTTCATCGAAAAATATGCTTCCCAAATCAAGAACATCGACGAAGTCAATGCCTACAAGGCCGAGGCCGCTAAAAAGAGCGATTTCGACCGCACCGAGCTTGCCGATAAAAAGGAAAAGACCGGCGTGGAGCTGATCGGTGTCCGGGCGATCAATCCCGTAAACGGCAAGGAAATCCCGATTTTCGTCTCGGATTATGTGCTTGTCACCTACGGTACGGGTGCGATCATGGCTGTTCCGGCGCACGACACGCGTGACTGGGATTTCGCGAAGAAATTCGGCCTTCCGATCATCGAAGTGGTTGCCGGCGGCGACGTGCAGAACGAAGCCTTCACCGATTTGGCGACCGGCAAAATGGTCAATTCCGATTTCTTAAACGGCCTTGAAGTGGCCGACGCCAAGAAAAAAATCATCGAATGGCTCACCGAAACCGGCAAGGGCGAACGCAAAGTCAACTTCAAGCTGCGCGACTGGGTCTTCTCGCGTCAGAGATACTGGGGCGAACCGATTCCGCTTGTCGAATGCGATAAGTGCGGCTGGGTTCCCGTTCCCGAAGACGAGCTGCCGCTCACGCTGCCCGAGGTCAAATCGTATGAACCCGGCACGGACGGCGAAAGCCCGCTTGCATCGCTGACCGATTGGATCGAATGCACCTGCCCGCAATGCGGCGGCAAGGCAAGACGCGAAACCGACACCATGCCGCAATGGGCCGGTTCGTCGTGGTATTTCTTACGCTATTGCGATCCGCACAACGATAAGGCACTGGCCTCCAAGGAAGCGCTCGACTATTGGATGCCGGTCGATTGGTACAACGGCGGTATGGAACACACCACGCTGCACCTCTTGTATTCGCGCTTTTGGGCGAAATTCTTATACGACATCGGCGTTCTCTCCTGCCCCGAACCGTATGCCAAGCGCACCTCGCACGGCATGATTTTGGGCGAAAACGGCGAAAAGATGTCCAAATCGCGCGGAAACGTCGTCAATCCCGATGATATCATCAACGAATATGGCGCCGACACCATGCGTTTGTACGAAATGTTCATCGGCGATTTCGAAAAATCCGCGCCTTGGTCGAGCCAGAGCATCAAGGGCTGCAAACGCTTTTTGGAACGCTTTGCAGGGTTGACCGAACTGGTCAAAGGAACGGGCGTAACACCGGAGCTTGAAAGCTCCTTCCACAAGACCATCAAGAAGGTCACGGAAGATATCGAAACGCTCAAAATGAACACAGCCATCGCCGCCATGATGTCGCTCATCAACGAGATTTACGACCATGGCTCGCTGACTGCCGATGAATTAAACGTCTTTATCCGCCTTGTCTGCCCGTTTGCACCGCACCTTGCCGAGGAAATGTGGCATACGTTCTGCGGCGAAAAGTCGTTTGCGTCGCTTGCCGAATGGCCGGAATACGACCCGGCAAAGACGGTGGACACGACCGTTGAGGTCGCCGTGCAGATTTCCGGCAAATTCAAAGGCACCATCACGCTTGCGGCCGGTTTGTCCAAGGAGGATGCCATTGCCGCCGTCAAGGCCGATGAACGCTTTGCAAAGCAGATTGAAGGCAAGACGATCGTTAAGGAAATCGCCGTGCCGGATAAGCTTGTCAACCTTGTGGTACGGTAATTCCAAGGCCGCCGCAAGGACATGAAAAGCAGGATTCTTCCGAAGTTATGCAAAATTAACACTTTGTTTATAATAATTTTGAGAATCCTCTTGACAGAATACCTCTTTCTGAGGTATAATATGGTGTGGTATAAAAAAATCTCTTTGTCACAAGCGGAGGGAGGGGAAATAGATGGCAGAAATTAAGATCAAGGATAATGAATCGCTTGACAGTGCGCTCCGCAGATTCAAAAGACAGTGCGCAAAAAGTGGTGTTCTCACCGAGCTTCGCAAGAGAGAGCATTACGAGAAACCCAGCGTAAAGCGTAAGAAGAAATCCGAGGCAGCCCGTAAGCGCAAGTTTAAGTAAGCGTTCGCTTCGCGGCAGACTCTGATGATTCAAGGGTTTATGCAGTAAAATGCAAACATTAAGAGCTGATGCATATGCATCAGCTCTTTTTTGTTGTCCCGGCAGGGATAAACTTTCTGCTCGGACGTGCAAAAAGTTGCCGGTGGCAAGTTTTTGTGCGTCGGAGACCGC
>OIWM01002207.1_pt1 | contig 16767 bp, 14 predicted proteins | sample 1587451 | NCBI WGS metagenome assembly OIWM01 (sample SAMEA3888907, study PRJEB22519) | human gut metagenome | biome: human gut; feature: human-associated habitat; material: faeces | place: Denmark | collected 2011
CAGGGGGGCGCAGCGGAACCCCGCAGCGGGCGCGCAGGCTTTTGCCCCCAGCGCCCGCCGCCATCTGCGAAGCGGGGGCGGCGGGCGCGGTTAAGGGGCAAAGCCGATGAGGGCCGCGGCCCGCCGTTTCGGCGGGATGGGGCCGCGCGCATACCGAAGAGTGCTGACGCCATCAGGCGGCAGCACAACGAGCGGCAACGGGGGGGCGGCACGGCAGCGGCGCAGGCCGCGACGGAGCCCCCCACGGCAGCCGCGAGCATCCCCCATGCACCCACAGTCTCCGCCGCGAGCTACCGTCACGCGGCGGAAGTGGTGGCCCTATTTATAGGGCCACCACTCTTCCCCGCGTTCGGCGTAGTAGTCGCTGACGTATTCGACGCACTGCTGCTCGTATTCGTCTTGCAGCATCCGGTAGGCCGCGTAGCGCTCTTCTGCGGTGTGCGGCGGGCGAACCGCGTGACGTTCGGCGACCCACGTGCCGTGCGCTTCCGCATGGCAGCGCCAGCAGAGCGTGATGAGGTTGCAGGGCGTGTCATTGCCGCCGCAGCTGCGATGAACGATGTGATGAATCTGCAAGCCGTGCGTGTCGTCGCACAGCGCGCAGCGGTAGCCGTCACGGGCATAGACGGCCTTTCGTGTCTCGTTCGGGATGGATGCGGACAGGTTTCTTTTGGTCTTCATAATCGAAGCCCCCTTTCGTTTGATACCCGCGCAGCAACACGCCTGTCAAGGGTGGCCGACAGGCCACTTGCGAAGCCCTTGACGGGCGTGTTATCCACAGAGTTTTCCACAAACGAAAGGGGGCTTGATTCTGAAGACTGCAGGCAGCAGCATCCATCCCGAGCGAGACGGACGCAGGCATTCGGCTGCTGCTGCGCGCTGCGCGACGACGTTCTTCCAGGTCACGGGACACGCCGTGCAACCTCATCGCGCTCTGCGACCGTCTCAGTGGCGGCACGTGGGGCGTCGAGCGTCACGCGGTTCTCCCGTTCATACGCTGCGAGCTCTTCGAGGACCAGCGTGTGCAGCAGCGAATAGCGCGTGGTCCGTATCCAGAAGCAGTAGGCATCGAGACGGGCCAGCTCTACCGGCGTTAGCTTGGTTCCGATAGAATGCAGATGTTCCGCGTCCCACGCTCGCCGCTGCTGCTGTCGTTTCGCTTCCGCTTCCGTCATTCCCTGCACCATGACGCCAACCCCGCAATGAACGCAGCGTTCGTCGCCTTGCCCTTGTCATAGGCTGCAATGTTCCCGAGATAGTGCTTGAGCATGTCCGGATTGCCGTATGTGTAGGCCCATTCTATTGCGTGCCGGATGCAGCGTTCGACCCTTGACGGCGTCGTGTCGTGCTTGGTTGCGATGGCCGGATACAGCTCTTTTGTCATGTGGTGCGCGAGCTCTTCGTCCGCTGCGACCAGCTTTACACCGTCCACGATGTACCGCCAGCCCCGCACGTTCGGCTGCACGCCAATCAAGCGCAGCATGACCGCAATTTGACACTCTAAGGCTTTTTCTTCCACCAGTAAGACCCCCATTTCGTGTTGTTCTGGTAACCCCAATCTTAACAAGAAACTTGTAATTCGTCAAGATGTAGTGCTATCCGATTCAAGAAAACACTACATGTGGTGTCTACGTCGCAAGACGCATACCTTGGGTGGCGAAGCCATGTACACCGCACTTACATTGCGCAGCGCATGCAGTCATTCAAGCCCAAAGCTGCCAATGTGCGGAGTCAAGGGGCAAGGCCCCTTGCCTTTCTCTGGGGGTTCCAAAGGGGGTATTCTCTTTGGAAAGAGAATACCCCCTTTGTTTGCTCCTGCCGCTTGCAGGCGGCATCTCACGTTCCCTTTTAAGGGAAGAAAAAGGAAAAAAAGCCATGTATGAATACTTTCATGTAAAAGTCGCCGCCAATGCGTCTATTCTTGGCGGATTTTCGCTTGACCCCGAATACCGGAACATCATCGATCGCGCAGCGGAGGAAGGCTGGCGCTATGTTGGCTTTCTGCCTGTGTCGCAGTCGGTGAATGGCGCGATCCTTGAATACGACCTCATCTTTGAGCAGGAGAAGAAATGAATCTGATTTTTGACACCCACGCCCATTATGACGATGAGGCGTTCGACGCTGACCGCGAGGCATTGCTCTCCTCCATGCCCGAAAACGGCGTGGGGCTGATCGTCGACCCGGGCTGCGACTTGGATACCTCGCGCCGCGCGGTGGAGATCGCGGAACAATATCCCCACGTCTACGCCGCCGTCGGCTGGCATCCGGAAAACTGCGCGCCCTACACGCGCGAGAGCCTCGACACGCTGCGCGCATGGGCAAAGAACCCGAAGGTCGTCGCCATCGGCGAGATCGGGCTCGACTACTACTGGGAGCAAAACCCGCCGCGGGAATTCCAGCAGGAGGTTTTCCGCGACCAGCTCGCGCTGGCGCAGGAATTAGGTCTCCCCGTCATCGTGCACGACCGCGACGCGCATGCTGACTGCCTCGCCATCGTGAAGGAGTTTCCGCAGGTGTGCGGCGTGTTCCATTGCTTTTCCGGCAGCGTCGAGATCGCGCAGGAGCTTATAAAGCGCGGCTGGTACCTGGGCTTTGACGGCCCGCTGACCTACAAGAACGCGAAGAAGACCGTCGAGGTCGCAAAGATCGTCCCGCTTGACAGGGTGCTTCTCGAAACGGACAGCCCTTACATGGCCCCCGTTCCCGTGCGCGGCACGCGCAATGACTCGCGCAATGTGTCCCATATCGCGGCAAAATTCGCAGAAATTCGCGGCATGAGCACAGATGAAATCATCGCCCTGACGAACGAAAACGGCCGCCGCTTTTTCGGCATTCAATCAGTGAAAGAGGAACGAAGCTGACCGCTTCCGTTCCTCTTTTTTCATTTCAAAACTGAACGGCGCGGCAAATTTGCTGGCAATATTACCCGATTTTGTCCGCATGTTTATTCTTCCGCTTTAGTCAAGTGTGACTAAGTTGCGAATTTTCCCGCATTTTCTGTTGACGTGTGCTTTTCACGGTGCTATGATACCTACAACCTCAGTATGATTTTCGGAAAGGATTTCGACGAAATGTTCTCTTACACTTCTCGAATGTTAATGTGCATGAACATGGACATGGCGATGCCGATGCCCACGATTGCTCATGCTCATTTGCCTGCCCGATACGCACAGGAACGAAATTGCCGCCGCTGATTGAAAGCGCGCAGAAGGGTCTTGCCACCCGAACATCGTTTGACCTGAAGCGGGGAGCTCATGAGCTCCCCGCTTTTTTTGTTTGCTTTTGGGATAAAGGAGGAATTCACTTGATCGAACTCAAGAACATTTCCAAGGACTTCGGCTCGGGCGAAAAGGCCGTGCACGCCGTGCGCGACGTGTCGCTCTCCATCGGCTCGGGCGAGATCTTCGGGATCATCGGCTTCTCGGGCGCGGGCAAGTCCACGCTCGTGCGATGCATCAACCTTTTGGAGCGGCCAAGCTCCGGCAGCGTCTTCGTCGCGGGACAGGACTTGACGGCGCTTTCTGCCAAGGACCTGCGCGCGGCGCGCAAGAAGATCGGCATGATCTTCCAGCACTTCAACCTGATGCCGTCGCGCACGGTGGCCGGAAACGTCGCCTACCCGCTCAAGGGCAGCGGCCTGAGCAAGGAGGATATCCAGAAGAAGGTCGCAACGCTCTTGGAACTCGTCGGCATCGGCGACAAGGCGGACGCCTACCCCAGCCAGCTCTCCGGCGGACAGAAGCAGCGCGTCGCCATCGCCCGCGCCCTTGCCAACGACCCACAGGTGCTTCTGTGCGACGAGGCGACCTCCGCGCTCGACCCGCAGACAACGAAGGCGATCCTGCACCTTCTCAAGCACCTCAACGAAACGCTCGGCATCACGATCGTGCTCATCACGCACGAGATGGCCGTCGTCAAGGAGATCTGTGACCGCGTCGCCGTCATGGAATACGGCCGCGTCGTCGAGCAGGGCGAGGTCTTCACGGTCTTCGCTGAGCCCAAGCAGGACATCACGAAGAGCTTCATCCACACGACCTCGAACCTCCAGAAGGTCGAAGAGCTCATCGCCGAGGATTCCCCCGTCACGCGTCTCCAGCCCGGCGAGCTCATCGTCCGCCTGTCCTATGTTCAGCGCAACGTCAACGAGCCGATCATCTCCGCCGTGTCGCAGATGTTCAACGTCTCGCTCAACATCATTTTCGCCGATATCACCATCGTGCAGGATTCCCCCATCGGCGGAACGGTCGCCATCATCAGCGGCGAGAGAAAGCAGATCACGAAAGCGATCGAATACCTGATCGAAAAAAATGTCGGAGTGGAGGTCATCAAAGATGCAAGAGCTGATCGTTAACATTGCCCCGAACCTTGCAAGCAAGCTGCCGGACTTTTATAAGGCCCTCGGCGACACGATGCTCATGGTGCTCTGGTCGGGCCTCATCTCGTTCGTATTCGGGCTTCTGCTCGGCGTGGTGCTTACGGTGACAAAGCCGAACGGCATTTTGGAGAACAAGGTCGTCTACCAAATTCTCGACAAGCTCGTGAGCCTGTTCCGCTCCATCCCGTTTATCATCCTACTGACGTGGGTCATGCCCATCACGCGCGCGCTGGTCGGCACGGTGCTCTATGTGCGCGGCGCGATCGTGCCGCTGGTGTTCGGCTCAGTGCCGTTTTTCACCCGTCAGGTCGAAAGTGCGCTCGCCGAGCTCGACGGCGGCCTTATCGAGGCGGCGCTCTCGATGGGCTCGAGCCCGCTTGAGATCATCTTCCGCGTGTATCTCAAGGAGAGCATCGCGGCCATCGCGCGCGGCACGACCATCACGATCGTGAGTCTCTTAAACCTCACGGCCATGGCCGGCGTCGCCGGCGCGGGCGGCCTCGGCGACTTCGCCATCCGCTACGGCCACGACCGCAACATGGCCGACATCACGAATGTCACCGTGCTCGTGCTGGTGCTCATCGTCTGCGTCATCGAATTTGTCGGTGGACGCATCGTCAAAAAGAACACGCATTAACGTGATCCCCATACAGTCCCTACCCACCCCATTACAAAAATTTTTTTAACGGAGGATATTTCCATGAAGCTCAAAAAGTTCTTTGCCCTCGCCCTTGCAGCCGCCACGCTCGCCCTCGCGCTGACCGCCTGCGGCTCCAAGGCCGACGACTCCGCCGACAACAGCGATGCCAACACCGACAATCAGACCGGCGAGACCGTGACCGTCAAGCTCGGCGTGGTCGGCGGCATCTATGACGACCTGTGGGCGCCCGCGAAGGCCGCGCTCGCCGGCGAGGGCATCGACCTCGAGATCGTGCAGTTCTCGGACTACGTGACCCCGAACAACGCGCTCGCCAACGGCGACATCGACCTCAACGCCTTCCAGCACCGCATTTATCTCCAGAACGAGATCGACAACTACGGCTATGCGATCCAGAACATCGGCAACACCTTCATCATCCCGCTGAACCTCTACTCCCAGAAGGTCAGTTCCGTTGACGAGCTCAAAGACGGTGACGTCGTCATTCCCGACGATCTGACCAACGGCGGCCGCGCGCTCAAGGTGCTCGAAGCCGCGGGCCTCATCGAGCTCGACCCCAACGCCGCCTTCAACCCCACCGTTGACGATATCACGAGCTACAAGGTCAACATCACCATCGAAGAACTCAAGGCCAACACCATCCCCTCCGTCCTGCCCGACGTGGCCGCCGCGGTCGTGAACGGCAACTACGCGCTCGACTTTGGCCTCAAGACCGACGAGGCCATCTACAAGGACAGCGTCCTCGACGTGGAGGAGTACTGGAATTTGATCGCCGCGCGCACCGCTGACGTCGAAGACCCCGACACCGCCGCCATCTATGAGAAGGTCGTCGAAGCCTTCCAGTCCAGCGCGACGGAGGACGTGTCCAACAACACCTTCGGCGGTTACTTCATCGCAGTGGGCTGGGATCAGGACTTGATCAATCAGTAAACACCATCTGACCGCCGCCGCGCTCCCGCAACGCAGGGAGCGCGGGCGGCGGTACGCCTTTCCGGGAGGAATTTATTATGGCACTTGATCTTTCCGCGCTGCGGCGCATCATTGCAGACGAAAACCGCCTGCTCATCGGCGCGGACATTCCCGCAGAATACCAGAGCGACGTGCTCGGCCGCGTCCACGGCAGCGCCGAGGCGCTCGCCTTTCCCTTATCCACCGAGGAGGTGAGCGCGCTCCTGCGCTACGCGCACGAGCACCGCGTTCCCGTCACGCCGCGCGGCGCGGGGACGAATCTTGTCGGCTCTACCGTGCCGCTCGAGGGCGGCATCATCCTCGACCTTTCCCGCATGGACCGCGTGCTCGAGCTCGACGAGGACACGATGACCGTCACGGTCGAGCCCGGTATGCTCTTGCAGGACTTGCAGGCCTATGTCGAAGCGCGCGGGCTGTTCTACCCGCCCGATCCCGGCGAAAAGGCCTCGAGCATCGGCGGCAACATCAGCACGAACGCCGGCGGCATGCGCGCGGTGAAGTACGGCGTCACGCGCGACTATGTGCGCGGGCTCGAGGTCGTGCTCGCTGACGGCACGGTGATGCAAGTCGGCGGCAAGCAGGTCAAGGACGCGAGCGGACTCTCGCTCAAGCACCTTCTCATCGGCTCGGAGGGTACGCTCGCCGTCATCACAAAGTGCCTGCTGCGCCTTGTTCCCAAGCCCGAGGCCTCGCTCAGCGTGCTTGTGCCGTATGCCGACTTGAAAACCGGCATCCAGAGCGTTTTGACCATCCTGCGCGCGAACGCGAGCCCCACGGCGGTCGAATTCATGGAGCGCAAAGTCGTCGCGCTTGGCGAACGCTTCTGCGGCGTCTCTTATCCCCGCCCCGACGCCGGCTCTTATATTCTCTTGACCTTTGACGGCAGAAGCGAAGAGGTCACGGCCAATGCCGCGCGCGTGCGCTCTCTGGCGCTGCAAAACGGCGCGCTCGACTTTATCGAGCTCTCCGACGCGCGGCAGTGCGCTGACATCTGGCGCGTGCGCGGCGCGCTTGTCAAGGCCGTGGAGGCCGTTTCCGAGCAGGAGCCGGTCGATATCGTCGTGCCCATCAGCCGCACGGCGGACTTCATCCGCTTCATCAACGACTTGGAAGCCCAGAGCGGCATGCAGATGGTCAGCTTCGGCCACGCGGGCGACGGCAATGTGCACCTGTGCGTCGTGCGCGGCGAGCGGGATGAAGAAACGTGGCAGCGCGAGCTGCACGAAAACATGGACAGGGCCTATGCCGAAGCCTATCGCCTCGGCGGCGTCGCCTCCGGCGAGCACGGCATCGGGCTATCGAAGCGTCCCTACTTCCTGCGCCAGACGGCGAAGGAAAATTTACAGGCCATGAACGCCATCAAAACGGCGCTCGACCCGCAGCATATCTTGAACAACGGAAAATCTTATCTCACAGGAGGAAACAATAATGCAGGCACTTTCTGACCGCACCGCGAGCTTTACCGATTCCGTCATCCGCCGCATGACCCGTATCTCCAACCAGTACGGCGCGGTGAATCTTTCCCAGGGCTTCCCCGACTTCGACCCGCCCAAGCCCATCCTCGACCGCCTCTCTCAGGTCGCCTACGAGGACTATCATCAATACTCCATCACCTGGGGCGCGCAGGACTTCCGCGAGGCGCTGGCGAAGAAGCAGTCCCACTTCATGGGCCGCGACATCGACCCCAACGGCGAGATCGTCGTCACCTGCGGCAGCACCGAGGCCATGATGGCCGCAATGATGACCGTCGCCAATCCCGGCGACAAGGTCGTCATCTTCTCCCCGTTCTACGAAAATTACAGTGCCGACACGATCCTCTCCGGCGCGGTGCCCATCTATGTGCCGCTCACGCCGCCGTCGTTCACGTTTGACCCCGAAGTGCTCGAGGACGCGTTCCGCCAGCACCCCAAGGCGCTCGTGCTGTGCAACCCCTCGAACCCCTGCGGCAAGGTCTTCACGCGCGAGGAGCTTGAGATCATCGCTGGTCTTGCCAAGAAATATGACGTCTACGTCATCACCGACGAGGTCTACGAGCACATCATTTACGCCCCGCACCAGCACACCTATTTTGCGACGCTGCCCGACATGTGGGAGCGCACGCTGTCCTGCTCGTCGCTTTCCAAGACCTATTCCATCACCGGCTGGCGCCTTGGCTACATCATCGCCCCGCCGGAGATCATCGACCGCGCGAAGAAGGTCCATGACTTTCTCACCGTCGGCGCGGCGGCGCCCCTACAGGAGGCCATCATCCCCGGTCTCAACTTCGGTCAGGACTACTACGACGCGCTGCAGGCCGAGTACACGCACAAAAAGGGCCTGTTCTTAAAGGGCCTTGATGACCTCAAGATCGTCCACAATGACCCCGAGGGCGCTTACTACGTGATGCTCGACATCTCGGAGTTTGGCTACGAGAGCGATCTTCAATTCTGCGAGGACCTTGCGAGCAAGGTCGGCGTGGGCGCGGTGCCGGGCTCGAGCTTCTTCCGCGAGCCGGTCAACCACCTCATCCGCCTGCACTTCGCCAAGAAGGACGAAACGCTCACCGATGCGCTGAACCGCCTCGAATCCCTGCGCGAAAAGATCCCTGCCAAGGGTTAAGAAAGGAAATTCGCCATGAACGCCCTGAGAGAAGAGTGCCAGCAGCTTCGCGACGAGCTCATCGCACTGCGGCGGGAATTTCACCGCGCCCCAGAGCTCGGCCTGCACGAATACCACACTGCCGCGCGCATCGAGCGCGAGCTTGACAGGTGCGGCATCCCGCACGAGCGCGTCGGCGAGACCGCCGTTGTCGGCCATTTGACCGGCAACGGCAATGGAAGCGGCCTTGTCGTGCTGCGCGCGGATATCGACGCCTTACCCATTCAGGAGACGAACGACGTGCCCTACCGCTCGCAAACGCCGGGCATGATGCACGCCTGCGGCCACGACGCGCACACGACGTGTCTTCTCGGCGCGGCAAAGGTTTTGAGCGCACACCGCGCGGACTTTGGTGGCGAGGTGCGCTTCCTCTTCCAGCCCGCCGAGGAGATCGGTCAGGGCGCAAGGCCGCTCATCGCCGCGGGCATGCTGGATGGCGCACAGCGCGTCTTCGGGCTGCACACGGCGTCCGACCTTCCCGCGGGGACCGTCGGCGTCAAACCGGGGGCCAACAACGCGGGCGTCGACCACTTTATCATCCGCATCCACGGCAAAAGCGCGCACGTCTCCATGCCGCAGCTCGGCGTGGACGCGCTCTATATCGCAAGCGAGCTCGTCGTCGCGCTCCAGTCCATCGTCACGCGCATGACCTCGCCGGTTGAGCCGGTGCTCATCGGCGTGGGCAAGCTGAACGCCGGCACGGCCTACAACGCCGTGGCCGAGACCGCCGTGCTCGAGGGCACGACGCGCATGTTCTCGCCCGAGAGCCGCGCGCACCTTCGCGAAACGATCAACGCCGCGGCCGCACACATCTCCGCCCTTTACGGCGGCACGGCAGAGGTCGAATGGGACGACTTCGCCACGCCGCTCACGAACGACGCCGGTGTGTGCGGGGAGGTCGAGCGCGTCGCCGACGCGCTCGGCATCCCCACGACGGCAAACCGCGCGCTGTCGCTCAGCGGGGACGATTTCGCCGAGTATCTGCTGCAAACAAAGGGCGCTTACGCCTACCTCGGCACGGCAAACCCCAAAAAGCCGCACACCTGCATCTCCAACCACCGCGGCGATTTCGACATCGACGAGGAAACGCTCCCCCTCGGCGCGGCGCTCTACGCGGCATACGCGCTGTCCGTCCTTGATCCGCAGTTTGCCAAATAATTGTTTTTTTCGATGAAATCGCCTTAGTTGTGTGCAAATTTCGATTTTACTTTTTGCGTTATTCTATCTAAAATATAGTCCTCGCCACTGTCAACACAGCGGCGGGGATTTCTTTAGCAAATTTGGAAAAGAGGTTAATTATGAAAAAGCTGTTTTCTCTGCTGCTTTGCGTCGTGATGGTGCTCTCTCTGGTCGCCTGCGGCTCGAAGACTGATGACGCGCAGACGCCTGACGAGCCTCAGGACACCGCTCCCGAGCTCTCTGGCACGATGAAGGTTGTCGCCACCGGCGACGTCTACGGTCCCCTGTTCGACGCGTTCACCGCCGACACCGGCGTGGAGGTCGAATGCCTGTCCATGTCCTCCGGCGAGGTGCTCTCCAAGCTCCGCGCCGAGGGCGGCACCCCGTCCGCTGACCTGTGGTTCGGCGGCGGCATCGACGCGTTCATGAGTGCCAAGGACGACGGCCTGCTTGAGCCCGTCACCTTTGACGCGGCCGCCGAGCTCGGCGACGAGTACAAGGATACCGAGGGTTACTGGTATTCCAAGGGCATCACCATTGTCGGCTTCCTGCTCAACAACTCTCTCATGGAGGAGCTGGGTCTGACCGCTCCCGAGAGCTGGGATGACCTGACTGACAGCCAGTATGAGGGCGAGATCGTCATGTCCAACCCCGCCGTCTCCGGCACCAACTACGCCGTGGTCAACGCGCTGCTGCAGGCCAAGGGCGATCAGGGCTGGGACTACTTCGAGGCTCTGAACAACAACATTGCCTACTACGGCAAGCGCGGATCCGACCCGAAGAACAAGGTCTCTTCCGGTGAGTTCGCTGTCGGCATCTCCTACATCGACGCCAGCATCGAGCAGGCCGCCGAGGAGAACGACCTGACCATCGTTTACCCCTCTGACGGGATGCCCTGGGTCCCCGAGGGTGTGGCCGTGTTCAAGAACGCTGAAAACGTCGACGCCGCCAAGTACTTCGTCGAGTGGCTCTTCAGCAGCGACGATCATCTCCGTCAGCTCGCCGAGATCGAGCAGAAGAACGGCATCAAGGTCATCAAGCCCTCCATCGAAGGCATTGAGCTGTCCTATGATCCTACGCTCCTCATGACGGAGGACCTGTCCCTGTTCGGTTCCCAGCGCACCGAGATCCTCGACCGCTTTGAGCCCCTGATGGGCGACAAGGCCGCCACGGAATAAATGAAGTCCGCCGGTACGATCCAAAAAAATACAGAAAAAAGGGCATCTCACGATGTCCTTTTTTCCCTATGTGAAAACGCGGCCGACAAGCTGATCTTACTTGTCCTGCTCGGGAGCGTGCTGCTGTTCATTCTCTGGCCCATCGCGTGCATCGCGCTGCGGAGCCTGCGCGGCGCAGATGGCGGCGTGAGCTTTGCGATGTTCGGCACTGTTCTGCGCCAGTACGGCGAGAGTCTGCGCAACAGCGTATTTGTCGGTGTTTTTACGGCAGTGCTGTCCACTATCCTCTCGCTCTCAGCGGCGCTCGTATGCGCCACGGCGCGCGGGTGGAAAAAGGCACTCTGCATGGTCATCATGCTCGTCGCCATGGTGTCGCCGCCGTTCGTCTCGTCGCTTGCCTATATCCAGCTCTACGGGCGGCGCGGATGGATCACCTACCGCCTGCTGCACCTGAGCCTGAACCCCTACAATCGCTGGGGCGTCATCCTGATGCAGTCGATCTCGTTCGTGCCGCTCAACGCAATGTTCCTCTCCGGCATCCTCGAAAAGCTGGACGAGGGCAGCCTTCGCTCGGCGCGCGACCTCGGCGCATCGGGCGGCGCCATCCTGCGCGATATTGTCCTGCCGCTCATTCGGCCCGCGACGCTCGTGTGCCTGCTGCTCTCGTTCGTCCGCTCGCTCGCGGACTTCGGCACGCCCATCATCATCGGCGGGCGCTTCAGCACGCTGGCCGCGGACATCTATTTGCAAGTCGTTGGATACTCGGACCTTGAAAAGTCCTCGGCGATGAACATGTTCCTGCTCATCCCGTCCATTGTGTTCTTTTTCGTCTACCGTGCGCTGATGCGCCGCTCGGACAAGCTGACCGAGGGCAGCCGCACCGCTCAGGCGGAGCTCGGTCTTTCGCTGCCGCATTGCGGCGCAATGGGCTGGGGCATGATCGCGCTGAGCACCGTTTTCTTCGTGATGATCGTGCTGCAATACGGCTGTGTGTTCCTCTCGGGCTTTTTGAAGAGCACGAAAGGTATCTACTCCTTCACGCTGCAATACTGGGATCAGCTCTGGCGCATCGGTTCGTCGACGATGCTGCGAAGCGTTGAATACGCGCTCATCGTCTCCATCGCCGGCACGGTTTTTGCGATGCTCTTCGCCTATTACATGGACCGCCGACGCATCCTTGGCCGCAGCCTTTTCGACTGCCTTGCGACGCTGCCCTATATGCTGCCGGGCACATGCTTCGGCATCGGCTACATTCTCGCGTTCAACCACGCGCCGCTCAAGCTGACGGGCACGGCCCTTATCGTGCTGGCCAACATGCTCTTCAAGCAGCTGCCGACCTCCACGAAGATCTGCACCGCGTCGCTCGCGCTCCTTCCTGAAGTGCAGGAGCGCTCGGCGCGCGACCTTGGCGCGGGACGGCTCGCCGTGCTGCGCGATGTGGTCTTTCCCGCGCTGCGGCCCGCGTTCTTGAGCTGCTTTGTCTATAACTTCACGAGCAGCATGACGACGGCGGGCTCCATCATCTTTCTCATCGACGCCAAGCGTCAGCTGGCCGTCTTCAAGCTCTTCGACGCGGTATATCAGGGCGATTACGCCCTCGCCTCGCTGATTGCAAGCGTCATCACCGTCATTGTGCTTCTTGTTGAAGGCCTCGCCTTCCTCATCACCCGGAAAGGAGAAAATCGCCGTGTATCTCGAACTTGACCGCTTGAGCAAGCAGTTTGACGGCAAATACGCCGTGCATGACCTCTCCCTCGGCCTGGAAGAGGGCGGACTTTTGTGCATTCTCGGCTCGTCAGGCTGCGGCAAGACGACCACGCTCAACATGATCGGCGGCTTTCTCAAGCCCGACGGCGGCAGAGTGCTCCTCGACGGGCAGGATATCACCGCGCTCCCGCCCGAGCGGCGGCCGGTTTCGACCGTTTTCCAGTCCTACGGCCTGTTTCCGCACATGAGTGTGCTGCAAAACGTGACCTACGGACTCAAATTCCGCGGCTATTCCCGCGCGGAGGCAAAGGAAAAGGGCCGTCGGTACCTGAGTCTCGTCGGCCTTGCCGAGCGCGAGAACGCGCGCATCGGCGAGCTTTCGGGCGGCCAGCAGCAGCGCGTGGCACTCGCCCGCGCGCTCATCGTCGAACCAAAGCTCTGCCTTCTTGACGAGCCGCTCTCGAACCTCGACGCGGCGCTGCGCGTGCGGATGCGCGGGGAGCTCAAGCGCTTGCAGCGCGAGCTCGGCACCACGATGGTCTTCGTCACACACGATCAGGAGGAGGCGCTCATTCTGGCTGACTCCATCGCCGTGATGAGCGAGGGCAAGCTCTTGCAGCTCGGCTCGGCAGAGGAGGTCTTCCGCCATCCTGCAAACGACTATATCGCGTCATTTCTCGGCCTCAACGACATTGTGTGGAAGGATGACGGCAGCGTGCTGAAGGTCATCCGCCACGGAGAAAAGGGATAACACCGCCATGCTTGTTGATATGCACCTGCACGAATACACCTACTCGACCGACAGCTTTCTCCATCTGGAGGAGATCGTCTCTATCGCCAGGCAAAAGGGGCTGGATGCGATCTGCATCACGGACCACGACAGCATGGGTCTGCGCGAGCGCGCGGAGGCCTATTCCCGCGAGATCGGCTACCCCATCTTCGTCGGCGTGGAATTTTTCTCGCTCTGGGGCGATATCACCGCCTGGGGCATCGACGGCATCCCCGACCAGCGCATTGATACGCAGGATTTCATTGACCTGGTGCGCGAAAAGGACGGCTTCTGCGTCTCCTGCCACCCTTTTCGCAGCAACAATCGCGGGCTGCGCGAGCACCTGCGCGACGTGCACGGTCTTGACGGCGTGGAGGTCCTCAACGGCAGCACGCCGCTTGAGGAGAACCGGACGGCGATGCGCTTCTGCCGCGAGCTGGGGCTCAAGGCCATCGGCGCGAGCGACGCGCATGTGCCCGGGCAGGTGGGAAAATACGTGACATGGCTGCCCGAAACGGTCACAACGCTGCCTGATTTTGTCACCGCGCTGCACACGCTGGAAACGCGTCCCGCCATCTGGACGGGCAGCGGGTACGATGTCGTCACCGAGTTTTGAGATGAATTTTCAGCGGGCTGGGGTATCATGCTCCGGCCCCTTCTTTGCATTCCGCTGTGTCATATCCGATATTCATGCAGGAAAGCTGTGGTAATATTTCACAAGAACCCATTCTTCCGTGTAAAAAGATTCTCAAAATTTGAAGAAGTGGAAAATTAGGGATTGACATTTTCCCAGCATGGGAGTATGGTAACGCCAACAATTTCAAACGCCCGATCGCGAGGTCGGGAAGATAGAGGCGCGGCTGACAAAAGTAGCGCGTTCGCACCGGCACAGGAAGCCGGAGCGCGCGAAAGGGGATGCCGCCGAAGTGGAAACGGTTCCTGTGCCGTTTGCCGCTGGTTCGTCGGAGAACATCCGCCGGACTGTCACGTATGTGGAGCGCTATCGAGGTCGGCAAGCTGTTTATCCCCCCCAAGGTGATGACCGGTTTGCCGGATTGCAGTACAGTTGCAGCCGTAAATGCTTCACAAAGCATTTACGGCTTTGTTTTTTGTCTGCATCGGGAGTGCGCTGAAGGCGTAGAAAGCAGGACTCCCCTGTTTTTGAAAAAATCAAACTCATCACAAGAAAGGAAACCACCACCATGAAGCTCAGAACCTTTACCGCCCTCCTGCTGGCGGCCATCATGCTCTTCGCGCTCACCGCCTGCGGCAGTCAGGCCGCCGACGATTCCAGCAGCGATCAGCAGCAGGAGCAGCAGGACACCACCACGAACGAAAGCAACGAATTTCGCGTCGGCATGGAGTGCGCTTACGCCCCCAACAACTGGCAGGAAAGCGAAGCGACGGACTCGAACGTCCCCGTTGAAAACGTCGCCGGCGCGTATGCCGAGGGTTACGACGTGCAGATCGCCAAGGCCATCGCAGAGGGCCTCGGCAAGGAGCTCGTCATCGTCAAGCTCAGCTGGGACGGCCTGATCGACGCGCTCAATCAGGGCCAGATCGACGCCATCATCGCCGGTATGATGGACACCGCCGAGCGCCGCGAATCCATCAACTTCTCCGATCCTTACCGTGAGACCACCTACGGCCTGATGGTGCTCGCCGATTCCCCGTACTTAAATGCCACCTCCATTCAGGACTTCTCCGGCGCGGCCGTCCTCGGCCAGCAGGGCACGGCGCTTGACGATGTCATCGAGCAGATCGAAGGTGTCGACCACTTAAGCCCCGTCGGCAGCGTGCCCGACATGATCTCCCGCCTGCAGCAGGGCACCTGCGACGCCATCGTCATCAACGTTGAGAACGCGCAGGGCTACCTCGCTTCCAACCCGAACTTCCGCCTGGTCACCTTCGATGAGGGCAGCGGCTTCACGCTGCCGGCCAAGGGCTCCTGCGTGGGTCTGCGCAAGAGCGACAATGAACTCCTTGATCAGATCAACACCATCCTCTCCGGCATCGACGACGACGCCCGCGCCGCCATGTGGCAGGCAGCCGTCGACGGCCAGCCCCAGTAATATATCCCACGCACCGCCGCCGCGTGAAAAACGCGGCGGCGGGTACGCGAAGCACTCTAGAGACAACGCGCTTCGCACCATAAAGGAGGAAACACCATGGCAGCACCCACCGCGCCCCGGAAGAACTTCATCACCCGGGATCACCGTTATGTTTATTTAGGCGGAAGTTTCATCGCCCTGCTGGGCCTGAGCATGTTTTATTCCGCTCCCAGCCCGTACAGCTTCATCCCCGCGCAGTCCGTGTTCGGCACGGCGCTCGCGATGATCTGCTGGTTCTTCCTCGGCGTGAGCGCCATGGCGCTGCTCGTCAAGTGGGCCTATTGGAACAATTACAGCTCCACTATTATGAAGCGCCCGCTCATCGTGCGCGTCAGCCGTTACCTCTCGTATCTCGACGCCGCGGCCTGCGCGCTGCTGGTGCTCGACCGCTTCATTTTAAAGCTCGCCTACATCATCAACGCCGCCATCCATGCCGACAGCAACCCGACCGACACGCTCTCCACCATGGCCTACATGGCGTACAACCAGCGCTCGCTCTTCGCCATCGGCATTTCGTACACGGTGCGCCTCGCGCTCTTCGGCACGGCGATCGCGTTCGTGCTGGCGCTTCTCATGGTCTTCCTCCGCATTCAGGAGCCCGACAAACGCGACAACGACTTTGTGAAGTTCCTCAAGATCGTTGCCAACAAATTCTCCCGCTTCTATATCTTCGTCATCCGCGGCACGCCAATGATGGTGCAGTCGCTCATTCTCTACAACGCCGTGTTCGGCCTTTTCAAGCGCACGGGCATGAGCGTTTCGGACATCAACCGCGTCTGGCCTCTGTTCTTAGCAGGTCTTGTCACCGTTTCCCTCAACTCCACGGCTTACCTCGCCGAGGTGCTGCGCGGCGGCATTCTCGCCGTGGACGCAGGCCAGATGGAGGCCGCGCGCTCGCTCGGCATGACGCACTGGCAGGCCATGCGCAAGGTCGTCTTCCCGCAGGCCATCAAGAACTCGCTTCCCGCCATCGGCAACGAATTCATCATCAACATCAAGGATTCGTCCGTTCTCTGCGTCGTCGGCGTGTCCGATCTGATGTTCATGACCCGCTCGGTCGCCGGTATTTATTATAAAGGTACCGAGTGCTACCTCATCGCCGCCATCGTTTACCTGTTCCTGACGTATCTTTCTTCGCTCCTGCTCAAGGCCATCACGGGAAAGATGACCGCGCCGGACAACAC
>OIWM01002212.1_pt1 | contig 16738 bp, 10 predicted proteins | sample 1587451 | NCBI WGS metagenome assembly OIWM01 (sample SAMEA3888907, study PRJEB22519) | human gut metagenome | biome: human gut; feature: human-associated habitat; material: faeces | place: Denmark | collected 2011
AAATGAATACTGAAGACTGAAAAATGAAGAATGAAAAATACACAGACCTCCGGCCGTGCGCTGTAGGGGAGCGGCATGCCGCTCCCCTACATTGGCCGGTACCGTTTTAACGGTGGCCGGTACAAATCGGCAGTGCCGGGCCGGGCTGTCCCCTCCCCAACATTCGCTCCATCTCCATCGGCTAATCTCGCTGAATTCAGTGGTGTTTTTCGAACAAAAAGCAGTGATTTTCCCCACTTGATTTCTCTTTCACCTGTGTTATAATGGTAACGGTAAAACTCTGCGGCGGCGCATTTTCGGGAAGAAAACACCGTGCCCCGCAACGATAGCGGCATGCGGCCCTTCCACTGCCCGCACTGCCGAAAATACAAAAAAGGAGTGTTTTCACAATGGCTCTCGTTACCAGTACCGAGATGTTCAAGAAGGCCTATGCCGGCGGCTACGCCATCGGCGCCTTCAACGTCAACAACATGGAGATCGTGCAGGGCATCACCGAGGCCTGCGGCGAGCTGAAGGCCCCCGTCATCCTGCAGGTTTCCAAGGGCGCGCGCGCCTATGCCAACCACACCTATCTGGTGAAGCTGGTCGAGGCTGCCGTCATCGAGAACCCGGATATCCCCATCGTCCTGCATCTGGATCACGGCCCCGACTTCGAGACTTGCAAGAGCTGCATCGACGGCGGCTTCACCTCCGTCATGATCGACGGCTCCTCCCACAGCTTCGAGGACAACATCGCCCTGACCCGCAAGGTCGTCGAGTATGCCCATGACCACGGCGTCGTCGTCGAAGGCGAGCTCGGCACCCTGGCCGGCATCGAGGACGAGGTCAGCCACGCAGTCGGCTCCTACACCCGTCCGGAAGAGGTCGAGGAATTCGTCACCAAGACCGGCGTCGACTCTCTGGCCATCGCCATCGGCACCAGCCACGGCGCTTATAAGTTCAAGCCGGAGCAGTGCACCCGCAATGCCGACGGCATTCTCGTGCCGCCTCCCCTCCGCTTCGACATCCTCGAAGAGGTCTCCCGCCGTCTGCCGGGCTTCCCGATCGTCCTGCACGGCTCTTCCTCCGTGCCCCAGGAGTATGTGAAGATGATCAACGAGAACGGCGGCAACATGCCCAACGCCATCGGCGTGCCGGAAGAGGAGCTGCGCCATGCCGCTCAGCTGTCCGTCTGCAAGATCAACATCGATTCCGACCTGCGTCTGGCCATGACCGGCACGATCCGCGCCTACTTCAACGAGCATCCGGATCACTTCGACCCGCGCCAGTACCTCAAGCCCGCCCGCGCCAACATCAAGGCCCTCGTCGAGCATAAGCTCAAGGACGTCCTCGGCTGCGCCGGTAAGGCCTGATCGAACCCAAAAAATCTCCGGGACTGCAAATCGCAGCCCCGGATTTTTTGCGCTTCCGGAAGGCCCCCAGCTCTGTCATTGCGAGGGCGCTCTGCGCCCGTGGCGCCCTGAGCGCGAAGCGCGAGGAAGTGCCCTTGGGGTGCAATCTCGGGAAGGCACTCGCAGGTCGCACAAGCCATCGCCGACCGCATACATTTATTGTAGGGGCCGGGCTGTCCCCTCCCGGCGATAAACTGACGATTCGTACAGGCTGTCGATAAAACGCTGCTGGCCCCCCGATTTGTCATTGCGAGGAGGCCATAGGCCGACGTGGCAATCTCGGGAAGGCACCCCCGATCCGTACCGGCCGCCGTTAAAACGGTGCTGGCCCCCCGATTTGTCATTGCGAGGAGGCCGTAGGCCGACGTGGCAATCTCGCAGTACCCGGCCGGATCGTGGGAAAGCCATCGGCGAAATCGCAACTGCCTCCCCGAGATTCCCACGTCGCTTCGCTCCTCGGAATGACACGTCTGGGTGGTGCGGTGGTGCACCAGAGCACTTCCTGCGGTTGAATGCTCCCCTACTGGGCGCTCACCGCCCGTAAAGGGCATGCCGCTCCCCCTACAAAAGGCACACCAAAATTTCCTGCACAAAATGCTCCCAAGCTGTGCATAAAAATATCCCGCCGGAACCCCGGCGGGATATTTTGAGAGTTGCGGATCAGCCTTCGGTCACAACATAGAACGCGAGGGTCTGGCCAGTGATATTGGCAAGTCTGCCGTTCTTGACTGCATAGCAGCGGAAGTTCTGGCCGTTGTTGTAAACACCGACATAGCGGACGGTGTCGGAGGAATCCGTGAAGGACAGGTACTGGCCCTGACCATCCAGCGGGGTCTTCAGGGAGAAGATGCTGCCGGAATCGTTCGTGCCGACGCGAAGGCCATTGTTATCAGCAAGTCCATACAGATAGTCCGTCGTGGAACCGGCGACATAGATCGTATAGCCGCCGTCAACAGCCTTGATGTTCCAGAGCATCGTGTCGGTATACGTCGTGCCGTCAAAAGCGGCAGCCGGGCCATAGGTGGACTTGCCGCCGTTGTTCAGCAGAGCGAACGTGGCGTCGGCGCTCGTCGTCATGGTGATGATGACGCGATCGGTCGCCTTGATGTCGGCCAGCTCGGTTTTGACGAGCTTGATTTCCGGCTCCGTACTGCCGCCCGTGTATTTCTTGCTCAGGTTGGCGGTGAGGGTGGTCAGCTCGGCATCGGTGAGGCCCAGCTCCTTGAAGAAGTCGGTGGCCTCCTGCTTGAGGTCGGCGGTCTTCAGATCTTCGACGCCGAAGGCGGTCTGCAGGGTCTTGACGATGTTGGAGCGGAGGATGGCATCGTACTTGGCAGGCTCGGCTTCTTTCGTCACGCCGTAGTAGTTGTAGTAGGTGACCATGTAGTCGGCGACGACTTCATCATACGCTGCGCCCATGTAGCACTCGAGCAGGGCGGAGACGAAGCCCGCGCGGTCCTTGCCCTCGGTGCAGTGCACGAGGTACGGGCCTTCGTGGGTGGTGAAGTAGCGCAGGCCGGTGGCAAGGCCGGTCTTGAAGTCGGCGGCGGTGAAGTCGACGCCGAGATTCAGGTAGACGACGTTCTGCTTGGAATAGTAGGTGGAATCAAAGCCTTCGTAGCCCTTCGCGGTGGCCTCGTCGTTGGCGAGGTTCATGAAGGTCTTGACGCCCGCGGCCTCGGCGGCCTTATCGGCATAGGTGTTGCGGCCGATCTCGGGGTTGATGGGGCTGGAGGAGCGGTACAGGGCGTTCTCGCCCATGCCGGTGGTGGCGACGTTGCGGAAGTTCGCGAACTCGGCGTCGGACAGGTCCTTGTAGTCCTCGCGGTTGTTCGTGCGCTTGAGCTGGTGGATGAGCCACTCGTCATAGTAGCCGCCCTTTTCGCCCATTTCGATGGTCACGACGGCGGGGATGTTCGTCTCGGCGGCGTAGTACCACTCATAGGTCTTGTCTTCGTAGGTCTTCTTCGTGGCGATGCCGTTCTTGCCGGCGAAGTCGCCCATGTTGATGGCGAGGGTCAGATGGCCGTCAGAGTTGCGGAGGATCGTGCTGCCCTGATCGACATCGGAGTAGTTCGTGCCATAGGGGACGGTGAATTCCTTACCGTCCACGGTGATCTTCAGAAGATCGCCATATTCGAATCCGGCCTTGTCAAGCTCGGAGCCGGGGATCGTCAGCTCGAGGTTGCCATACTTGGCGATGGACTGGACATAGCCGTGGATGCGGGTCTCGTTCGTCTTCAGCTCGTTCACAAAGTAGTTGACGGAGCCGTTGTTGACGGTGGAAATGGTGTATTCGGTCGTGCCGTAGAAGCTGTAGGAGTGGCCGTCTGCATAGGTGTTCAGCGTGGCGGAGCCAAGCGTCGTTGCAACGGCGGAGGAGACGGAGGGAGAAACTGCCTCGTCGTTCGTGGCCCAGATGACAAGGGAGTCGCCGGTATAGTTCTCGGCGGCCTTTTCGACCAGACCGTCGGAGTACTTCTCGAGGTCGGCGAACCATTCCTTGCTCAGCTGCTGGTGCTGACCATACTTGGTGGTGAATTCAGCGTAGCCCTTTTCGTTGGCCTCGGCCTTCATGGTGTCCCAGTTCTCGGCGCCGCCGAACAGGTTCTTCAGGTCGGTGAGGTCCTCCGCCGGAGCGACGAGCTCGATGGTGGAGAAGCTGTACTTGCCCTCGGCAAGCAGCTCGAGCGTGATGCGGCCGCCCATGGAGTAGCCGAACGCACCGATGCGGGTCTTGTCGACGGCGTAGTTCTTGCAGACGTAGTCGATGACGTCCAGAACGTCGGCCTTCATGTTGGTCATGGTGTTGAGCTGGAAGCTCTCCTTGCTCTTGCCGCAGCCGGGGAGGTCCAGCGTGGCAACGACGAAGCCCTGCTCGGCAAGACCGTTGGAGATCTTGTCAAAGCCGTCAGACTCGTTGTGGTTGCCGCCGTGGCCGTGGATCATGACGACAAAGGGGAAGCTGCCGTCGGCCTTGTAGCCCTTCGGGGTGGTGATGTAGGCGGGGATCTCAGCGCCCTCACGCAGCGTGGAAGGGACCAGCTTCTCGGTCGTGGCGGCCGGCGCGGGTTTCCCCGCGCCGGTGTTGACGTACATGTCCATGGCAAACAGCGCTTCGTTGCTGCTGTTGACATAGTACATGCTGAAGTTGGAATACTGTGCGTACCACTCCACGCTCTTCGGGTCGCCGGAGGAGCCGGTGGCCGTTGCGCTCTGGAGGTAGATGCAGCCGTCCGTGGCTGCCGGGGCGATCTTCCAGACGGGGTTATCCTCCTGGTCGAAGCCCATGCTGTTGTAGGTGCCGCCGTCGGGCTTATTGCCGATGGAGAGCTTTTTGCCGTCGGTGCGCTTCAGGAAGAAGCCGCCCTCGGTCTTTTCGACCGTCCAGACGATCTCGTCGTTATCGGTGGTCAGGATGCCGTCGACCGGCGTGACATCGACGCCCGCGCGGTTGTAGGCGCTGCCCTCGGAGTTCGCCGCGGACATGGCCTTGCTGACGGAGCGGTTGACGAAGACGACCTTTGCGCCGTCGGGCAGCTCGGTGCTGAGGGCATACTCATTGTCCTTCAGCGCGGGCTTCGTTTCATTGACGACGGTGATACGGCCCTCGCCCGCGAGGTTCTTGTACTGCTCGCCGACATTGCCGCCGAGGGAATCGACGATGTAGTCGATGAGGACCTGGTTGTCGATCTTGACCTCGTCCTGCAGGAGCTTGTTGTCCTGGAACATGTTGATGCCGTCGCCGCCGGACTTGAGCATGTAGTTATGGGAGGCGAGGGTGTAGGTCTTGGCGGGGTCGATCGGCTCGTAGGTGTTGGTGGTCTGGTTCAGGACCTGAACGTCCTGCACGCGGCGCGCGCCTTCCACGGAGACGAAGGAGCCCTTGTCGTCCGTCTTGACGGTGGATTCCACGGCGGTGTTGATGGTGTACTTCATGCCGGAGACCTGCAGGAAGCCGCCCATCTCGCCGACGGCGTTATAGACCTTGTTGCCGTGCTCATCGACGGACTCGGAAACATAATCGGCCATCGTGTTGCGGGAGGCCATTTCCAGCGCATCGAGGATCTCCTGACCGGTGGCCTCCACGACGCAGGCCATGTTGCCATAGGGATGGACCTTGATGATCTGGTTGTAGGTGATGTCGCCTGCGGGGATGTCGGCGCGGATGCCGCCGCCGTTTACGATGGCGATGTCAGCGCCCAGCGTGACGCGGTAAGCATCGGCGCACAGGTCGCCGAGGTTCGTCTCGCGGTTGCGGATGGCACGGGCCGTGCCCTCGGGGTTCTGGGTGGTGAGGTCAACGTCCGTGTGGGCGACGACCTTGTTCAGCAGGGCCTGGAACTCCGCGACGATCTTGTCGACGACTTCCTTCGTCTTGGCGTCCTTTTCGATCTCAAGGTCGCTGATGAGCTCGCTGTGGAGCTTGCCGTCGGCGCTGATGGTCAGCTTGCCGAGGTTGTTCAGCTTCGTGCCCGTGGAGGAGAGAATGACGTCCTTGCCGTCCTTGCTCTTGACGATCTCCTGCGGGATGGTGCTGTGGGAATGGCCGTCGAGCACGGCGTCCAGGCCGGTGGTGTTGGCGATGACGTCCGTGGAGCGCCACGGCTCGGAGGACTCGTCGATACCGAGGTGTGCGACGGCCACGACGTAGTCGGCGCCGTCCTTCTTCGCGGCGTCAATGGTCTTCTGCACGGAGTCGTACAGGTCCTGACCGTCGTTGCCCTCGGCGAAGGTATAGATGTAGTTGCCGTCCTTGTCCTGGAAGTAGGTCGGCGTGGACTTCACGAAGCTCTCCGGGGTGCTGATGCCGATGACGGCGACCTTCTTGCTGCCGAAGGTCTCGATGGCATAGGGCTTCACACCGGCGATGGCGGTGCCGTCCAGTCTGGCAAAGTTGCAGGACAGGTACTGATACTTTGCGGCCGGGACGATGGTGTCGAGCAGCTGATCCATGCCATAGTCAAACTCATGGTTGCCGAACGTGGCATAGTCATAGCCGGCGGCATTCATGACCTCGACGATGGCTTCGCCGTGCGTCAGGGTGGAGATGGCCTCGCCCTGGATGGCGTCGCCCGCATCGACCAGCAGGCTGTACGGGGTCTTGAGGTTGTTGCGGTACCAGGCGACCTGCTCATACGTCAGCGTGGGGGCTTTGCTGGAGCCGCCGGTGATGTTCGCGTGAACATCGTTGGTGTAGAGGATCACGATGTCGTCGGCCTTCGTGTCATGGAGCTTCAGGTAGCGCTCGATGATGGCGGCGAGCTGGGCGCGGGTGGCGTTGTCCTTCGGGGCGAGCTTGCCGTCCTTGCCGTTGATGACGCCGGTCTCGACGGCCCACTTCATGGCGCCGGCGGCGTAGTCATAGACCTTGCCGGCATCCGGCCAGCTGCTCAGGTCCTGCTCGGAGGCGGCCTCGCCTGCGTAGCGCCAGATCATGGTGACGAGCTCTTCGCGGGTGATGAAGCCTGCGGGGTCGAACGTGCCGTCGCCGCGGCCGTTGACGACCTTCTGCTCTGCGGCCCATGCGATGGCATCACGGTACCATGCATCCACCAGATCGGTGAAGGGGGCCTTGGCGGTGGGAGCGGGCTGACCGGCAATGCGCCACAGAACCATGGCAGTTTGCGCGCGGGTCAGATTCGACTCCGGTTCGAATGTCGTTGTCGTGGTGCCGTTCATCAGTCCGTTGTCATAAACGTACTGAACGTACGAAGCAAACCAGTCGGTGTCCTTCACATCCGTGAACGGGCCGACGTTTGCCGCAAACGCAAACGGCAGCACACCTGCGATCATGGCAATGACCAGCAGCATCGCCACGAACTTCGTGCAAATGTGTTTCATGATTAGAGATCCTCCTTCTAATTTCCAAATAGGGAGCTTTTTGTCCCCATGGTATGAATATTTTAACAAGTTTCCGGGAGCAATGCAAGGGCGCCGGGGCGCTTTCTCCACTTTTGCAGGCCAAAAGCAAAATATCTCGCTTTCCATAATTTTTTTGTGCAGAAAGCACAGGATCACCTCGATTTTTCTACGGTTTCTGTACATAATAGTGCACAATCATCGCAAAAGTTTTTGCGTTCCGCGCGGCTGCGGGCGGCATTCCGGCGGGCGGCGGCCGCGCGTGAGGCGGCCGTAAATGTCTTTTTAGATGCGCCGCCCTGTATACGGACGGACGCGGCGGGACGTATGTGGCGGGACGAATGTGCAAATTGGTGTTGCAATCCGGGTAAAAACTTGGTAAAATAAATATCAGGGAAGGTGTACCGGAAGGTGCCGGGGCCTTCTCATAACCGGCGCGGCCGGAAGAACAAAGGAGGATCATCCGATGGTCAAACTGATCATGGGGCTGAAGGGTTCCGGCAAGACCAAGCAGCTCGTCACCGACATCAACGAGGCCGTAAAGAACGAAACCGGCAGCATGGTCTGCATCGAAAAGGGCACCAAGCTCCGTTACGATATTGATATCCGCGTTCGCCTGATCGACTATCAGGAGTATTCCATGGGTACGCTGACGTTCCTGAAGGGCTTCATCAGCGGCCTGCATGCGGGCAATTTCGACATCAGCCACATCTTCATCGACAGCTTCTATAAGCTCGTCGAGGATGCGGGCGTCGCCGAGGTCGAGGACTTCGTCCTGTGGTGCGATAAGTTCGGCGCCGCGAACAACATGTCCTTCACCGTCGTCGTCTCCGAGGACCCCGAGAAGGCCACCGAGGCCATGAAGGCCTACCTCTGATCGCCGCAGGGCCTGCCGCAGGGGCCGCTCCCCTGCGGCGGCTTGCCGCGCCGCAAAAAAAGTGCTTGACAAACGGAATCAAATGTGGTATCCTATATAAGCACTTGGGGCATTGCCCCTCATTTCATATCGCGGAGTAGAGCAGTTGGTAGCTCGTCGGGCTCATAACCCGGAGGTCGCAGGTTCAAGTCCTGTCTCCGCAACCAAATCTGTTACCGTTGTTGATACAATATCAGCAACGGTAATTTTTTGTTTTCCATCGTCTGAGGAGTGGTTTTTGCGAAAAGCAGGACTTTTCCCGAACATTTCCGGCCATCGGCGCGATGTGCGCCCGGATTTGCAGCGGCCATGACGAGTCTCTCCGGAACTTAGCAAAACGGCAATCGTTATAAGAGTAGAAACGATAAATGATTATTATCCATATAGAAACCCGCCGAAGGCTGAGATGCTGCTCTGAGCCTTGGACGGGTTTTCGTTTATAACCGTGGGACAGAAAGGACAAAAAAGGACAGAACCGGGCTGGTATTCTCAGTAATTCTTGATACCCTTATTATTTCACAGGCGCCGTTGCTTTCACAGGACGTCATTTATTATGCGCTTACGTTATCATTTACGAAGTTTCCGTACAAAACGAAAGTGCACAGAAACTTGACATCCCCTGCCCATAATTATGGATTGTTACGGCTTGACTATGATGAAATATTCAAAGTCTCTTTGCTGATTCGGCAAAATTTGCTTGAATCAGCAAAGAGACTTTGACTTACTTTGCACATTGAACATCGGTATCACCTGATTCATCAAAGAGCCATCCGAATCAGCAAACAAAATACCAAAGTGCAAACAGCAAAAACTGATTGCGCTATTGCTTGATCGAAAGTGTGCCTCAGAAATCTGACTCCACGAAAATATTATCTGAAAACTGGGACGGAAAAAGTTTTTTAATGCGGATTTCAGCAGAAAAAATCAATATTTTTAGGAAAACATTCATAGTGTAATATCAATAATCCTTGACAAAAATTGATTTTGCGGATATTATATTGAAAAAGGAGCTGATCTCAATGGCGATTACAACAAAAGAGAGCATCCTCAAAGTTCTGAGTGCTTATAATCCGTGGTGGAAAACCGGGACAGTTAGCCCGCAGATGTCAAAAACCTACAAGAGGTTTGCATTCCACGAAGCGATGAAGCGGTTGACGGATAAAGAAATTCGCCGCTCTGTGGTTTTGACCGGGACGAGACGCGTTGGAAAAACAACCATCCAATACCAAATGATCGAAGCGCTGTTAAAGTCAGGTGTGGCACCGCAGAAAATTGTTTTTATTTCTTTGGACCATCCTATGCTGAAGCTCAGCCAATTTCAGGATGTTCTGGAGTGTTATCATGAAAATATCTATGCAGAGCAGGATGCCTATTACTTCTTTGATGAGGTGCAGTACGCACAGGACTGGGATCGATGGTTAAAAATCATTTATGATACACAGCCTGAGACCCGTGTTGTTGCAACCGGTTCTGCGAGTCCGGCGTTGATGAAAGGCAGTAGAGAAAGTGGTGCCGGTCGTTGGACCGTTATACAAGTCCCAACGATGTCCTTTTATGAATATTGTGAACTGCTGGATTTGGATCGACCCAATATCGCCTCCGATTTGAAAGTAACAACACTGCTCCACAAAAGTCAAATTGAGCGGACACAAATTATGATGCAGCTTTCCAAGGTTCAAAATCATTTTATGCGGTATTTGCAGGTTGGCGGTTTTCCGGAGTTGGCATTGGCTGACAATGATTTGATGGCGCAGCAGATCATGCGAGAAGATGTTGTGGATAAAGTTCTTAAGCGTGATCTTCCCTCACTGTACAATATCCGTAACGCAACGGAGCTGGAGAGAATTTTCTTATACCTCTGCAATGTATCTTCGGAAATTGTATCGATTGAGGCAATTACGAAAGAACTGAACGGTGTATCTCGCACAACTGTAGAAAACTATATTCAGTATCTGGAAAGTGCAAATTTGATTTATCAGAGTTGGCCGGTTGATATGGCAGGGAAAAAGGTATTAAAGGCGCGTCCTAAAATTTATATCGCCGATGCAGCAATTCGGAATGCTGTTTTGATGGATGATTCTGTTTTGACGGACCCTGTTGAGATGGGAAAGATTGTTGAAACGGCTGTTTACAAGCATGTCGCAGCGTTTTATTATCAATATGCTACTTCGGTGGGCTATTTTAGAGGTGGAAAAAAGGGCAAAGAAATTGATATTGTGGTGGACTATCCTAATACGAAAAACATCCTCATTGAAGTTAAATACAGAGAAGGTGCGCCAATTGCGGATGATGATGCGATCGTAGAATTGTGTGAAGAATCGTCGGCAGCAATAATTATAACCAAGAATGCGGACGATTACGGAGTTCATAACACAAAGTGCGGTAAAGATCTACTACGAATTCCTGCATTTGCGTTCCTGTATTTGCTGGGGAACGCCGAAAAACATGGATACCGCGGAATTGAACAATAAAATAGGTTATATTCTGTCCTTTCCGTCCGCAGTGTCCCAGCCCATCAAAACAAAACCCATAAAATAATGCACCACGCCTGCAAAGCATGGTGCATTGTATCCATAAACGGTAGATATGCCATATCGAGTGGTCATTAGGGATTTCACCTGTGGCCACTCGATTTTTTATTCTGATACGGTTTGATGCAGGGAGCAGGCAGTGGTCCAATGTCACTAAGTTAACGCCACTGTTTTCAAATGTAACCCCATGCTGGGCGGCGCTCGTCCGAGGGCCACCGGTTCGGGACACAAAAGGAAATCTGCATCATATCGCGCCGAAAGAAAAAAAGCCCCGCCTGCACAAGCAGGCGGGAAAATTTTTGCTCTCTTTTGTGTTCGGGAGTTTTTCTCCATCCCCCGGCTCACATGGCCGCAGCCTCGGGGCTGCGGAGCTGGAGCTGCAGGCGGTCTGCGATGAGGGCGATGAACTCGCTGTTCGTCGGCTTGCCCTTCGTGTTCGACACCGTGTAGCCGAAGAAGCGCTGCAGCGTCTCCAGATCGCCGCGGTCCCACGCGACCTCGATGGCGTGGCGGATGGCGCGCTCGACGCGCGAGGGCGTCGTGGCGAACGTCTTGGCCACCTGCGGATAGAGCACCTTGGTGATGGCGTTGATGACATCCATGTCATTGACGGCAATCAGGATCGCCTCCCTGAGATACTGATAGCCCTTGATGTGCGCAGGGACGCCGATCTCGTGAATGATCGAGGTGACCATGGACTCGATGTTGGCGTTGCGCTTTGCTGCGATGGCGGGTTTGCGCGAAACGGCGCTCTCGCAGATCTCGTCGAGACGCTCCACGACGGCACGGCAGCTGCATGGTTTCAGCATGATATATTGCACGCCGAGCGTCATAAACATTGAAGACACATATTCCGTTACGAACTCCACCAAAACCAGAAGCTTTGGCTTTGGATCCAGCCCGGCCGCTGCCTTCAGCACGGACAGGCCGTCCGCCTGCGGCAGCATGAGGTCGACGACCAGCAGATCCGGTTTCAGCTCTTTCAGCAGGCTGATGGCGCGAACGCCGTCGCAAGCCGAGCCGACCACGGAATACCGATTCGTCTGCTTCAGGGCAACGCCGAGCTTCCCACAAAACTCTTCGCTGCCGTTTGCCAGCAGGACCCGATACATTTTTTCCATGTAACAACTCTCCTCCTCGTAGATTCTCTCATTTCCGCATGGATGTACAAGCGGTGCTTCTAATTTAACATATTCGGCCCGCTTTTGCAATGACTTTCCCTGAAAATGTCTGCTTTTTCGTCGACGTTCTTCGACAAACATGCGGAAACGGCAGAAAATATGATACTCTAAGAGGAAAAAGGTGAAAAAATATTCTTATTCACGGAATTACCGTGAGACGTCCCGTTATTCCGCGTGATCGGTCGAATTTTCATTGCGCTGGCTGAGCCAGATCAGCAGCACGGCAATGTCCGCAGGCGAAACGCCGGAGATACGCCCGGCCTGCCCGATGGAGCGCGGGCGGATGTCGGCCAGCTTCTGCCGCGCCTCGAGGCGCAGCCCGGCGATGGAGGCATAGTCCGCATCCTCCGGCAGCAGGCGCGATTCCTCGCGGCGGAACGCCTCGATCTGCTGCTCCTGCCGCTGCAGGTACCCCGCATATTTTACCCGGATCTCGACCTGACGCGTCACGGCCGCCGGAAGCTCCGGCCGCTCTGGGTCGAAGGGAGCAAGCTCTGCATAGTGCAGCTCCGGGCGGCGCAGCAGGTCCGCCAGCCGCGCGGAGCTGACGACCTCCGCCGAGCCGCGCGCCTGCAGAAACCCGTTCAGCGCCGGACCGGCGGGCACGCCGGTGTGCTCCAGCCTGCGCTGCTCGCGCCGGACGGCCTCGTATTTCTCCGCGACGGCCTGTGCCTGTTCGGCGGGGATGAGGCCGATGCGATAGCCGATGGGCGTGAGCCGCTCGTCGGCGTTGTCCTGCCGGTGCAGCAGCCGGTATTCGCTGCGCGAGGTCATGATGCGGTACGGCTCCTCCGTGCCCTTCGTGACGAGGTCGTCGATGAGGGTGCCGATGTAGCCGTCCGAACGCCTGAGCACCAGCGGCTCGCGCCCGAGCAGCTTCAGCGCGGCGTTCACGCCCGCCACAAAGCCCTGCACGGCCGCCTCCTCATAGCCGGACGTGCCGTTGAACTGCCCCGCGCCGTAGAGGCCGGGCAGCTTTTTGCACTCGAGCGTCGCGGAAAGCTCCGTCGGGTCGATGCAGTCATATTCAATGGCGTAGGCCGGGCGCAGCATTTCGGCGTGCTCCAGCCCCGCGATGGTGTGCAGCATGGCAAGCTGCACCTCCTCCGGCAGGCTCGTGGACAGGCCCTGCAGGTACAGCTCGTCCGTCCCGAGGCCGCACGGCTCCAGAAAGAGCTGGTGGCGCGGCTTGTCGGCGAAGCGGACGATCTTCGTCTCGATGCTCGGGCAGTAGCGCGGGCCGACGCCGGTGATGGAGCCGTCGAACAGCGGGCTGCGGTGCAGATTCTCGCGGATGACGGCGTGCGTGCGCTCGTTCGTCCACGTCAGCCAGCACACGGCCTGATTTTTCGGCGGCTCACGGGTGGAAAACGAGAACGGCTCCGGGTCGTCGTCGCCGCGCTGGACCTCCATTTTCGAGAAATCGACGCTGCGCGCGTTGATGCGCGGGGGCGTTCCGGTCTTGAACCGGCGCATGCGCAGGCCGAGGGCGCGCAGGCACTGGCTCAGCTCCGGCGCGGGGCGCAGACCGTCCGGCCCGGAGTGCAGGACGCACTGCCCGGTGATGACGGTGCTGTCGAGGTACGTCCCGGCCGCGACGATGACGGCGCGCACGCGGTATTCCGCGCCGAGCTGCGTCACGACGCCGCTGACGTGTCCGTCCTCCGTCCGGATCTCCGTGACGGCGGCCTGCTTGAGATAGAGGTTCGGCTCGCGCTCGAGCAGGCGCTTCATGTGCTCCTGATAGCGGCGGCGGTCTGCCTGCGCGCGCAGGGAGTGCACGGCCGGGCCCTTGCCGCGGTTGAGCATGCGGTACTGGATGCAGCAGGCGTCCGCCGCGCGGCCCATCTCGCCGCCGAGGGCGTCGAGCTCGCGCACGAGATGGCCCTTGCCCGTGCCGCCGATGGCCGGGTTGCAGGGCATGTTGCCCACGGCGTCCAGATTGATCGTGAACACGACGGCTTGCAGCCCCAGCCGCGCGGCCGCGAGACCGGCTTCGATCCCGGCATGGCCCGCGCCGATGACGGCAATGTCATAATTTCCTGCAAAATAGCTCATTTACGCTCATCTTTCTTTCAAATCACAGCGGTGACTGCTTGATCTTTGCATAGCGGCGGGGATAGGCCGGGGGCGTCGGGCGCTCCTTGCGGATGACGATGACGCAGCGCGGCGCGCCGTCGATGTTGTAGGTCTCCGTTTTTTCCACGCGGCCGCCCAGCCTTGCGATGCCGCGCTTCGCCTCCTCCAGCTCCTCGGCCGCAGCGGCGGCCTTCATGGCGAGGAAATACCCGCCCGGCTTCACGAACGGCAGGCACAGCTCCGCCAGAATGTTCAGCCGTGCCACTGCGCGGGACGTCGCGATGTCATATTGCTCGCGCGCCTTGGCGGCATAGTCCTCCGCGCGGGAGCAGACGCACTGCGCCGGGACGCCCATGTCCCGCAGCGTCGCCTCCAGCCACGTCACGCGCTTGCCGAGGCTGTCGAGCAGCGTCAGGTCGAGGCTCGGCTCGCCGAGCTTCAGCGGCACGCCGGGGAAGCCCGCCCCGCAGCCGACGTCGATGACGCGCCTGCCTGAAAACGGCACGATGCGCAGCAGCGCGAGGCAGTCGGCAAAGTGCAGCTTTGCCACGGCCTGCGGCTCCGTGATGGCCGTCAGATTCATAACGCGGTTCTGCTCGAGCAGGCGCGCGCCGAAGTCGCACAGCTGCTCCGCCTGCGCCGCCGTCAGCGGCACACCGAGCGCTGCGCAGGAATCCAACAGGGTTTGCAGCATATTACGATACCTCCCGGTAAACCTGAATAACAATGCCTAGGTCGCAGAACGTCGCCCGGCCGGGGACTTGCAGCACGCGCACGGTGTCATACACCATGCCAAGCGCTGCGACGGTGCAGCCGGCGCTTGCCATCGCCACGGGCCAGAACCACACGAGCGGCACGCGCGCCAGCGCGAGCCACAGCGCCGCGCCTACGAGCACGGGCGGGAGCAGCCGCACGGCAAGCACGGCGGCACGGCTCAGCTCCGCATTCGAGCCGACGCACGGGCGCCGCGCAAAGATGGAGCAGAACGGGGTCATCCGGCCGAACAGGGCCAGCAGCGGCCACGGCAGCAGATAGAGCACCCACTGCGCCGCGAGCGACACGGCGATGCTCTCCCCAATGGCGAGCAGCCACCTGCGCTGCCCGCCCTCGACGATCGGCTCCATCGCGGCAAGGCCGCGCCATTTCCAGAGCGCGGCAAACAGGCCGATGACCGCGAGCACGGAGAGCACCCGCAGGATGCGCCGGTGCCCGCGCTCCATGGAGAGGGAAATTTCCTCGATCTTTTCTTTCATATTCGCTCACTTTCCGACACAGAATCGCTCAAAGATGCGATTTGTGATATCCTCGCGGACCGTCCGCCCCGTGACCTCGCCGAGGGCGGCCATGGCCTCCTCCACGTCCGTGAGAACGGCGTCCGGCGTGACGCCGAGGCTGAGGCCGGTTTTCGCCCGTTCGATGGCGCGGGAGGCGTGGTCGAGCGCGCCGAACTGGCGCGGGTTGGTCAGGAGGGAGCCGTCACAGGCGTTTTCGCCGAGGAACCAGCCCTCGAGCAGGGCTGGCAGGGCGTCCAGCCCTGCGCCCGTGCGGGCCGAGACGGTCAGAACGGTGTCGAACGGCAGCTCGTCCGGCGAGACGGCGGCGGGCAGGTCTGATTTGTTGCACAGGGCCAGACTGCGCGGGGCGCATTTGGCCGCTTCGATGGCGCGGCGGTCCTCGTCCGTCAGGGGCCGGGAGGCGTCGCAGACGAACAGGGCCAGCTCCGCTTCGCGCGCGGCCTGCTCCGAGCGGGCCACGCCGAGGGCCTCGATGGCGTCCCCGGCCTCGCGGATGCCGGCTGTGTCCGTCAGGCGCAGCAGCACGCGGCCGACGCGCACCGGCTCCTCGACGGTGTCGCGCGTCGTCCCGGCGATGTCCGTGACGATGACGCGGTCATAGCCCGCCAGCCGGTTCAGCAGCGACGATTTGCCCGCATTCGGCTTGCCGAGCAGCACGGCGCGCACGCCCTGCCGCAGGTGGCGGCCCTTTTCATAGGTCGCAAGCAGCTCCCGCAGCGCCGTGCCCGCGCGGTCCAGTGCTCCGCTCAGCTCCGCCGCGCCGAAGTCCTCGATGTCCTCGTCCGGATAGTCGAGCACGGCGTGGAAATGGCTGCACAGGTCCGTCAGCCCGTCGTAGACCGGCCCGATGGCGCGCTTGAGCGCCCCGCCGAGCTGCCCTGCGGCGTTCGCGGCGGCGTCGGCCGTCTCGGCGTCGATGAGGTCGACGACGGCCTCGGCCTGCGTCAGGTCGAGCTTGCCGTTCAGGAAGGCCCGGCGCGTGAATTCGCCGGGTCCCGCCTGCCGTGCCCCGGCGGCCAGCAGCGACTCCAGCCCGGCGGCCAGCATGGCGGGCGAGCCGTGGCACTGCAGCTCAACGGTCTCCTCGCCGGTGTAGCTGTGCGGCGCGCGGCACACGACGCCGAGGCACTCGTCAATGACGCGCCCCTGCCGGTCGTGCAGCAGGCCGAGGACGAGACGGCGGTCCGGCGCGTCCGCAAACGGCTGCTTCGGGGTGAAAACGCGGCCTGTCAGCGCGGCGCAGCCGGGCCCGGACAGGCGGAGAATGCCGATGGCGCAGGGCGCGCGCCCCGTCGCAATGGCAGCAATGATGTCAGACATGATGTGATCCTTTCGGTAAGTGCGGGAAATGCAGCAAATGGAAATTTGAAAATGGAAAGTGGCGCAATGCTGCCGATCCGAACAGGCTGTTGATAAAACGAGGATGGCCCCGATTTGTCATTGCGAGGGCGCTTTGCGCCCGTGGCAATCTCGGGAAGGCACT
>OIWM01002213.1_pt1 | contig 16735 bp, 10 predicted proteins | sample 1587451 | NCBI WGS metagenome assembly OIWM01 (sample SAMEA3888907, study PRJEB22519) | human gut metagenome | biome: human gut; feature: human-associated habitat; material: faeces | place: Denmark | collected 2011
AATCTATATAGAACAAAGAATGTGCTCGGCACATTCTTGCGCCTGCGGCGGTCGCTTGCGACGCCTACCTTGTACGCCGCAGTGCGCATCCTAAGCGGAGCGTTTTTTTATATGTTAGGAAAGAACTTTCCTAACATATAAAAAACATCTGCAACCGGCCAATTCAGGCTGTGCAGATGCTTTTTCGTATTTTCATCCTCTATTTCATCGCGTCTTTAATTGCTGTCAGAAGCTCATCATAAGTCTCATATGCCGGAAGTTCCGGATGATCTGCTTTGATCTGCTCTGTGCTGCGGAACAAGAATCCTGCCTTACTTGCCTGGATCATGCCAAGGTCATTGTAGGAATCTCCGCTTGCGATCGTGTCGAATCCGATAGACTGCAGTGCTTTCACAGTACTCAGTTTAGACTGCTCTACGCGCATCTTGAATCCTGTAATCTCGCCGTCCTCAGCTACTTCCAGACTGTTGCAGAACAGTGTCGGCCAGCCCAGCTTCTCCATCAGCGGTGTGGCAAACTGTGTAAATGTATCACTGATCAGGATTACCTGACTGAATGTGCGGAGCTCATCTAAAAACTCTCTCGCTCCCGGAAGCGGATCGATCTTTGCGATTGTCTCCTGGATCTCTTTCAGTCCGAGACCATGCTCTTTCAGAATTCCAAGTCTCCAATTCATCAGTTTATCATAGTCAGGTTCGTCTCTTGTTGTCTTCTTGAGTTCCGGAATTCCACTCGCCTCTGCGAATGCAATCCAGATCTCCGGTACAAGTACTCCCTCTACATCAAGGCATGTTATATACATCGTAATATTCCTCCATCTGTTTCATTCTCTAATCACTTTATTACTTTACTGTAATGTATTGATTTTAACATATATGCTACATATTTACTACTTATTTTTTGCGACAGTGAAAAAGGAGACCAGATATCTGATCCCCTTTCCCATCTTCTATTACTCCATAATAGGTTTCAGTGCTTCTGCAAGCTTCTCTTTCTCAGCTTCTGCCTCTGCAAGATCTTTACCAAGTGTTGTGTAGTAGATCTTGATCTTTGGCTCTGTTCCGGATGGACGAACGATTACTGTCTCGTTGTTCTCCAGTTTGTAAACAAGTACGTTAGCCTTCGGAAGTCCTGTTTCTTCTGTCTTCTCGTAATCGATCACGCTGGCTACTTTGTATCCTGCGATCTCTTCCAGAGGATTCTTACGAAGATTTTCCATGATTCCTGACATCTTATCCATTCCGCTCAGTCCCGGGAATTCAAAGCTATCGATCTTGTTGAGATAACGTCCGTACTGTGCGTAGATCTCTTCCAGTCTCTGTTTCAGTGAACTTCCGATACTTCTATAGTAAGCGGCCATCTCACAGATCAGCATAGATCCGATGATTGCATCTTTATCACGTACATAAGGTCCTGCAAGGTATCCGTAGCTCTCTTCAAATCCGAAGATAAAACGGTCAACTTCTCCTGCTGCCTCGAGGTTCGCAATCTGATCTCCGATCCATTTGAATCCTGTCAGTACGTTGCGAAGTTCTACTCCGTAATGCTCTGCAACTGCATCTGCAAGTGGTGTAGATACGAGAGATTTCACTGCTACCGGTTTCTCAGGCATTGTGCCTTTCTCGATACGTCCTGCTGCGATGTAGTCAAGAAGAAGAACTCCGACTTCATTTCCTGAAACAAGCTCATAGGATCCGTCCGGGCACTTCATAGCGATTCCTACACGGTCTGCATCTGGGTCTGTTGCAAGCATGAGGTCTGCGCCTGTCTCTTTCGCAAGATTCAGTCCCAGCTCAAGTGCTGCAAAGATCTCTGGGTTCGGGTAGCTGCATGTTGTGAAATATCCATTCGGGTACTCCTGCTCCGGTACGATTGTTACATCTGTGATTCCGATGTCTTTAAGTACACGTGTTACCGGTACTAATCCAGATCCATTCAGTGGGCTGTATACAAGCTTAAGTCCTGCGCTCTTACACAGACCCGGACGAACCTGACGGGACTCGATTGCCTCATACAGTGCATCCTTACAGTCATCTCCTACGAAACGGATCAAACCTTCTTCAACTCCCTGAGCGAAAGACATATACTTCGCACCTGTAAGTACATCTGTCTTCTGGATCTCTTCGTATACGATTGCTGCTGCATCATCTGTCATCTGGCATCCATCCGGTCCGTATGCCTTATATCCGTTATACTTCGCCGGGTTGTGGGATGCTGTTACCATAACACCTGCGTTACAGTTATAATAACGTGTTGCAAATGAAAGTGCCGGTACCGGCATCAGAGCATCGTAAATTCTTACTTTAATTCCGTTCGCTGCAAGAACTCCTGCTGCTGTCTTCGCAAACACATCACTCTTGAGACGGCTGTCGTAGCTGATTGCTACTGTCTGTGTACCGCCCTGTGTCTTTACCCAGTTGGCAAGTCCTTGTGTAGCCTGACGAACAACGTAGATATTCATTCTGTTTGTTCCTGCTCCAAGAACACCACGAAGTCCGGCTGTTCCAAACTTCAGCGCAACTGCGAAACGCTCCTTGATCTCATCATCATTTCCCTCGATTTTTGCTAATTCAGGCATCAGATCTGCGTCTTCCAGGTCTGCTGTCATCCAGCGCTTATACTCTTCCTGATACATCTTAATCACTCCTATTATTTACTTAAAATGTAAAATTATTGCAATTCAGCCATACAACGTAAGACCGTCAGTTTATGACCACTTCGTTGTATGGCTGAACTGTTTCTAAACTTTACAAGTCTAGTCATATTATACCATGCAGGTAGATTTACAGCAAGATTACTTGTCTATTTTAACAAGCATTTTCCATTACATAGAAATAATTCCCAATACATTTGCAATAGAACTTAATAATATAATAATCAGGCAGATCGGTGCCAGATATTTCATAAAGAACATGTATAATTTCTTTCTCTTAAATGCAGATGACTGCTCAATCTCCCTTGCAATCTTGTCAAATCCAACGGTACGAACAATCAAGAAGCATGTTGCAAGTGCTGCAAGTGGCATCATCACGGAATTTGTCAGGAAGTCAAAGAAGTCCAGACATGCCATTCCGAAAATCTGAATAAAGCTCAGTACTCCATATCCCATAGAAGATAAGGTTCCGATTATAAGCATAACAGCAACCATAAGGATACAGCATTTCGGTCTGCTCCAGTGAAGTTCATCCTGGAATGTAGATACGCTTGTCTCCAGAAGTGAGATTGCACTTGTCACTGCTGCAAGAAGTACCAATATGAAGAACAGGATACCAGCCAGCCTTCCAACGCCCATACTTGCGAATACCTTCGGAAGTGTGATGAACATCAGAGATGGTCCTGCCTGCAGATTGTCCGGGTTTCCACCAGAGAATGCAAATACAGCCGGAATGATCATAAGTCCTGCGAGCATTGCGATTGCTGTATCGAAAATCTCAACCTGTGTTGTACTCTTCTCAAGATCAACGTCTTTACCAATATAAGAACCATATGTATACAAAATTCCCATCGCGATTGACAGGGAGTAGAACATCTGTCCCATTGCCGCAACAACCGTCATTGCTGAGAAGTGCTTTGGATTCGGAATCAGGAAATACTTCACACCTTCAATTGCTCCCGGTCTTGTTACAGAATAAATTGCTACGATAACCGCAAGGATAACAAGGATTGGCATCATAATCTTAGATACTCGCTCTACACCATTCTCAACTCCTGCCAGGATAACGCAGAATACAAGAATAGAAAACACGATGAACCATGCTTCTACCTGAAAAGAATCTGAAATAAATTCTGTAAAATATCCGTCCTGTGCAACAGTCTGCACATTTCCTTTCAAATACTCTGCAAGGTACTTGATAACCCAGCCACCGATCGAACTATAATACGGCACGATCAGCATAGGGATTATTGCATTGAGCCATCCGCCGATCTTAAATGATTTTGTTTTACCAAATGTCTGAAAAGCTCCAACCGGACTTTTTCTTGTCATTCTTCCAAGTGCTGTCTCTGACATGATCAGAACATATCCAAAAGATACGGTCAGAATCAGATAAACGAGAAGGAAGATTCCCCCTCCATATTTCGCAGCCAGATACGGGAATCTCCAGATATTTCCCAGGCCGACTGCTGAGCCTGCAACAGCAAGCACATATCCGATTTTACCCGAGAAGCTTGCTCTCTTTGCTGATTGTCCATTGTTACTCATAAATTGCCTCCCATCACATAACAGTCTGTACTGCTATTTTCCCATCTTTTTTATAGCCTATACTGTTCTATTCTACCATTCACAATCATGAATAGCAACAAAAAAGAGCGTTGACAGCGCTTTTTAAAACACATTTAAAATGCTATCTCGGCTCATTTTTATACGTTTTTATAATTTTCCTTCTATTTCTGCTCTTTCAAGCAATCTCTTAACCCCTATATTCCATGTTCCGATCTTCACTCCGGCATTGATCACACGCTTACATTTCCCTATTGTCTCAAATGCTTTCTGAAGCGTTTCTTCCCGAATCTCCTCAAACGGTTCTTCCGTGATCACTTCTGCTGCCAGTAATCTTGCCAGCCGGTAATCCATATCATTTTCATATAAAATACCTGCCGCAAACGGGATGTGCTCCTTCTGAAGTCTTCGATAAACCGGGATTCCAGTTCCGCCGGAAGAGATCACGAACACTTCCGGCTCACCCTCCGGCGCAGGAAGTTCAATACTTCCAAAAAGCGGGTCAAAATATCCATTATTGATTCCATACAATTCGCGAATGATTTCTTCTGTAAATACTTCTTCCGGGCTTCCGTAATGTGAAATCGTCTCGCCTTTGACACAGATGATCTTATCTGAAATCTTCTGTGCCAGATCGATTTCATGAAGAGACATAATCACCGTAATCTTCTTCTGCCTTGCCATCCGCTCAAGGATAGACAACAGCTCCAACTTATATTTTACATCCAGGAATGAAGTCGGCTCATCTAAAACGATCACATCCGGGTCCTGACAGATTGCTCTCGCCAGCAGAACGCGCTGCTTCTGTCCGTCACTAATCGCATTAAAATCACGGTTGCCGAGCTCCTGCGCATGCACCGCCTGCATCGCCTCTTCCACCAGACATTCATCTTCCTGCGTCAGAATCCCAAGTCGTCCTGTGTAAGGATAACGTCCAGTCGCCACAATATCATGACAAGTCATCAACTCTGTCTTGATCCGATCCGTCAACACGACCGCCATCTTAGACGCAAGCTCTTTGTACGGCAGTTTCAAAAGAGAAGTATCGTCAAAAAATACATTCCCTCCAACGACTTTCAACTGTCTTGTAATACTTTTCAAAATCGTTGACTTTCCTGAACCATTCGGCCCGATTAAAGTCACGATCTCCCCCTTGTTGATCCCGATATTAATATCACGGATCAGGGAGTTTCCATTATAACCTACCGACAGGTCTTTCATTTGAAAATAATAATCTGCCATCTTATTTTCTTCCTCCCTTCGGTATCATCATATAGATAACGATCGGTGCACCCAGAATAGAAGTCACCGTACTGATATTCAATTCCACCGGTGCCAGTGCCATTCGTGCGATCAAATCACAGATCATACAGAACACAGCTCCCATAAAGAACGTTCCCGGTATAACCACGATCGGTTTTGACGTTCCAAATGCCTTCCTTGCAAGAAACGGAACTGCGATTCCCACGAAGGAAATCGGTCCCGCAAATGCTGTCACACACGCTGACAGAATACTGGAAAGCAAGATCAAAATCACGCGAAACGTCTTGATGTTGACTCCCATACTCTGCGCATATGCTTCTCCCAATTGATATGCACTGATTGGTTTGGACAGGAAAAATGTAAACAGCACCGCAAGTCCGACAACCACTGCTGCCACACGAATATTGCTCCAGCTCATTCCGGAAAAACTTCCCTGTGACCATCCGTGCAGATTCACAATATCAGAATCATCCGCAAATGTCACAACAAAATCTGTGATAGCCGAACAGATATATCCGATCATGATCCCCCCGACAAGAAGAGACGCCATATGCTGCACTTTTTTCGACATCAGAAGGATAAATCCCGTCGAGATCAGCGACCCGATAAATGCTGCAAGAATCAGTGTATACGAAGAAAATCTTCCGATATATTTCAAATACACGATCATTGTAAGTGCCACGACCATTTTCGCTCCGGAAGAAATTCCGAGAACGAAAGGTCCGGCAATAGGATTAGAAAAAAATGTCTGCAGCAAAAAGCCTGAAAGAGACAATGCACCACCAAGGAGCGCTGCCATCAGAATTCTCGGAAGACGGATCTTCCATATAATATTGTACTCTGTCGCCGCTCCTTCTTTCAGAAAGAGAATGCGCAGAATCTTAGGTACCGGAATATGAACATTTCCGGTATTGATATTTAGCACTGTCACAACACAAAATACTGCTGCAAGAATCAGAAATACCGCTGTGTATCTTGTACGCCGTCTGAAATTTTCCTGATGAAAACTTGTCTGCTCCATTCTTCTACTCCATCTTTTCAAGAAATGTCATCTGAGATGCATCACCGTCTGTCAGCATCAGATGCATATCTTTGATCAGCTCTCCGACTGTATCTGTTGCCTGATATAAGTTCTTTCCGGTATACCAGACATTTCCGTCTTTCACCGCCTTGAATTCAGAGAACAATTCATTCTTTGCTTCCAACTCACTGATACTATTTACCTGTCCGTCGATCGTCCCGTTGTAGATCAGATAATCTGCATCGACAGCAGTCGCATAGAATTCCTCCATCGTCAGTTTAACAGATGGTGCGTTGCTGTCCGGATTCTTCAGATCTTTGAACGCATATCTTCCACCTGCGATTTCGATCATTGACGGAATATAATCGTCAGATTTTCTCACAACAATTGAACCATCTGTACTCACATAGAAATAAGCAACCGTCTTTTCCGTGTTCTCAAATCCTTTCAGTTCCTCGATCACGTGAGCCTGCTGGTCAAAAAATGTATCCGCTTCTTCCTCTTTATTCAGAAGCGCCCCATAAAGCTTGATCCACTCGGTTCTTCCAAGCGGATGTGACTCATAACTGGAGTAGTCTACAAATACCGGAATCCCAAGATCTTCAATCATTTCCTGTACCTTCGGTGTATGAAGGATCATCGTTGATTCGATTGCCAGATCACAGTCTCCGTCAACGAGAGTCTCATAATCCGGTTCGCTGTATTTTCCCGCAAATGTCATCGCTCCGGATTCCATTGCTTCCTTTGCACTCTCTACATACCAGCCGGAAGCCTCAAGCCCGGAGAATTTCACCTTGTCAATTCCGCCGATTGCATCAAACAGAGACATGGATGCTGTCGCCGCCATATAAATATTCTCTGTCGGCTGCTGGATCACAACAATATCATCCGCCAGATTTTCCGGTTCTTCTTCACCTTCCGGAACAATCAGATATTGCTTATCTTCATGGACATCGATCAACTTATATCCATCCTTATAATAGTATACATCGAATTCTGTCGCGTAAGTCAGATCCATTGTAGATTCATAGGTAAGCCCTTCGATCTCCGGTGCTTTTTTTGTCTTGTCGGCTACATCTTTGGTCTTATCCTTTGTTACATCTGTACCTGCTGAATTATTACCGCTGTTTCCACCGGAGGCTGCGGTAGAACCGCAGCCTCCGAGCAGAAGTGCAGCTGAAAGCATTAACGCTGTGATTCTGCATCTTCTTATCTTCATTCTATTTTTCTCTCCTATTTCTCTGCCGCTGCTACTGCCGCATCAAACTTCTCGTTCGTCAGCTCTTCACATCCGTAGAGAACACCGTAAACCTTGATCCACTCCTGCTTTCCAAGTTCTGTCTTTTCCTCGGAAGAACGATCAACGAGTACCGGAATTCCAAGCATTGCAAGCTTTTCTGTCAGCTCTTCGAACTGTTCCGTCTTCTCTTCTACTGTCAGAGTCTCTTTTGTATCTTTACTGTCTTTATCTGCTATTTTGTCAGTATCTTTCGCTGCATTTTCCTCAGAATCTTCTCTTGGAAGAATATCTCCTGTAAACAATGCAAGATTCACTTCACTCTTCACAAAATTCTTCAGTTTCAACTTGTCCGCTGTTCCTGCATATGCAACTTCAGCATTCTTCTCTCCGTCTTTTGCTTTCATCTTATCAGCAATCTCGGATACTGTACAGTCTTTGCTCTTCATTCCAACTGCCGCAACATTGTCAAGAAGATCGAGATCTTTCATCATATTCAGAATCTCATCAGACTCTGCATAAGTATGATCTGTCGGTTTTTTCACAATGATCATATCCTGCTCAAGACCAACCGGAACTTCCACATCCTCCGGAACGATCAGATATTTCACAACATTTCCCTTGTAAAGCTCTGCTGCCAGTTCCTGTTCGCTTGTGCCGTTATTATCCGAAGCTGCGGCTTCCTCGACAGAAGCATCTACTTTGCTTTCTGCATCTGAGTTCTTAGAATCTTCTGATCTATTGATCGTAACAGAAGCTACTTTCTTCTTGGAAGACTTCTCATTTTCAGACTTTGTTTCCTCTGCTTTTTCAGGGTCTCTTGCTGTGTCCTTCGTCATATCGATTTCAAGAAGTACAATCCCCTGATCATAATGATAAATCTTGAAATATTCTGCATAGTCAAGCTTTGTCTCTGACTGATATTCCAAACCTATGATTTCAGGTGCTTTTTCATCCAGCTTCTGGTTACTGCTTGTCGAAGCATCTGTTCCGTTTGCAGATGTTCCTCCATTTGCCGCTGCAAGATAAATGAAAATCGTATATTCTATCTCATGTGCGACAGACATTTTATCTGTCATTCCAATAATCTTATTGTTCTGATTCAATGCAACCGGGATAACAACTGTCGCTGACCCGCCGCCCTTTGTTGTGTAATACTTATTTCCGTTCGCTTTCACATACTGATAATGATCACTGCTGAACACGAGTGTTGCATAAGCCTGTCCATTCTGGATCGTCACTTTATTACAAGTAATCTGAACCTTACCTGTTCCACCTGACCAGGTAAAACGGTCCGGAGTATATACACCATCTTTCAGTGTTGTTCCACTGTCTACATGAGAAGTAGAGCCGCTTGTGTCGGATTCGTATTTTGATACATTATCTGCTTTTCCGTCATTTCCATCTGTTTTTCCTGAATTAGTTCCAGATACAGAACCGCCTGGGAAAGCAGAATTGTTCGTTCCTGTATTACCAGTATTATTGGAACCACCAGTAGTTCCGGAATTTCCTGTGTTTCCGTTGTTTCCTGTATTTCCGGAATCACCTTTATTCTCTGAGTCTGTGGAATTAAGATCGGCAATCTTCTTCATTGTCTCTGACTGGAAAGTCAGCATTCTGTCATACCAGATTCCTTTTTTAATGGAATATGCTGCTACTGCGATTTCCTTATCCAACGCTTCTACCGGAACAGTATAAGTATATTTTCCTTCTTCATTCACCTGATATGGAATCCAGGATGACTGATCTGCGCTTGCAGCCTCTTCCTTTGTTCCCATATACAGATAGCCGTAACCGGTTCCGCTTAATGTAAGCACGGCACTCATTTTTCCGTCTTTTGCTGTCAGGATACAATCCACTACTTTAAACATGGAAGAACTGGAAGTTACGTCCATACTGTAGATTCCGTTTGCTACTGTTGCTTCCGGAGTCGGTGTTGGCGTTGGTGCCGGATCCGGTGTTGAGGTTTCTCCCGGATTCGGAATGTACATCCATAAGTACTGTTTGTCATACCAAGTCTGATCTTTTGACTTTCTCAAAGATACCGGAATTGTCTGACCTGCTTTTTCTTTCGGAACATTGAAATGAAATGTCCATGCACCTTCTTCATCCTTTGTTCCTTCTATAACAGATGCTTTCAACAAGTCATCTTTTGAACCAAGATATAGCGCATCAAATCCCGTGTTGTTTGTCTTGATCGTAATATCAAGTTCGCCATCCTTTTCAACAACTGTTGATTCACTGACCTTGAACATCTTGAACTCTTCGGCGTTTTCTTTTACTACCTTCACAGATTCTCCTGTTACAGAAGGAGCCTCCTGCAGTGGCGAAAGTTCCGGTTCCGGAGTATTCATAGAATCGTTCGAATCTGTAGAAGGTTCTGACTTGCCTGTTTCATCTTTTATCTGTGTATCCTTGTTATCAGTTTTTTTGTCCGCAACCTGATCTGAGACAGTTATGCCTGGATTTTTCCCGGTGGTTTCTGTATCTTTCTCTTCTGAGTTATTTTCTGAATTATTTTCTGAGTTATTCTCTAAATTTGGTTTTGTTTCTGCTTCGATGGAATTCTGATTATCTGATTTATCCGAAGAATTATCAACTTTATCAGATTCCTCTGTCTGATCTTCTTTTGTTAAATCGTCATTTCTTTTATCTTCTTTAACATTTCCTGCGTCTTCTGTCTGACTCTCATCTTGTTTCTTATCTAGATCAGCTTCTTCCACCTCTACAGTTTCTTGTAAATTTGTCTCACACTGCTGCTCATTTTCTGCCGCATATGTTCTTGTATAAGACAATGGTGAAATCACCATAGAACCTGTCAGCATAAGCGCAAGCCATCTGCTCTTATTTTTCATTTCTTTTTTGTCTCCTCTTAAGTTGTGAATTATAAAATACGGAAAATGGATAGAATTATCTTGAATCAAATGAATGATTGCTGGTCACACGTAATGCGAACAGTAAGAATGGTTCTTTCGGTACAATCAATTACTCGTGATCTGGAATTCGTATATTCCCCGCACCAACGGCCGGCAGGTTTCCTGACTTACAGATCTTCTATACAGAACACCTTCCCGGTCTCCCAGTGGATGTGCGGACTCTCCACACTTGTCTGTATAGGAGCGGTCTTCTGAAATCTAATTTCTAAGAAGACCGCATCTCTGCTCACAGTGACGAGTTCGTACAGGTCTTGCACCTGTTTCCCTTTTACCTGTTTCGATCAGGATATGGAAATATATTCTCTGATCAAACAGCACCGAACGCTATTATTTCTGACTAACTATAACATTTCATTATATTGAAGTCAACTATTCCGCCTTCACGGCCCAGCGCATCTTCGTAGATCTTGCTCTTCCGTTCTGTGCACATTCCTGCGCTGACGGACGTACAACATCCCTTGCATATTCAGAATAGATTCCTTCTTTGTATCCTGCTTTGAGTGCTTTTTTTACAAGCTTGTCCTCTCCGGAATGGAATGTAAGAATTGCCACTCTTCCGCCCGGTTTTAATGCTCCCGGGAGTTTCTCCATGAATTCATACAGCACTTCGAACTCATTATTGACATCTATGCGAAGTGCCTGGAATGTTCTCTGGCAAGTCTTTTTGATAATGTCCTTCTTTTCTTTATTATTTGGAAGGAAATCTAAAGTCTTCTCGATGACATTTCTAAGCTTTGTTGTTGTATCAATGCGATTGCCTCTACGAATTTCATCCGTGATTGCTTTCGCCAGCTCTTCGCAGTATGGCTCATCTGAATTCTCGTAAAGCATTCCTGCAAGCTCTTCCTCGGAAATGTTGTCGAGTCGCTCTGCTGCGCTGATTCCCTTCTCCTGGTTCAGTCGCAGATCCAGCGGTCCGTCAACTTTGAAGGAAAATCCTCTCTTCGGATTGTCGATCTGCATAGAGGAAACTCCAAGGTCCGCAAGGATAAAATCAAATCCTCCAACTTCTTTTGCAATCTCATCGATCGTGCAGAAATTCTGCAGACGGATACTTAAAATGTCTTCTCCGAATCCCTGATCTGCCAGACGTTTTCTTGTCTTTGCAGACTCTTCCGGGTCAACATCTGTTGCATAGATGTGCCCCTCACCTTTCAGACATTCCAGCATTGCTTTCGTATGTCCACCGTATCCGAGTGTCGCGTCAAATCCAGTCTCACCCGGCTGGATTTTCAGAAAATCAAGGATCTCATTTACCATGATGGAAATGTGCATTCCGGCAGGAGTATTTCCCTTCTGGATTACATGCGCGATCGTATCCTTGTATTTCTCCGGCTGTAACTCTTTATATTTCTCCTCGAATTTCTTCGGGTATTTTCCTTTATATCTCACACGACGCTTGTGCGGTGTCTGTGATTCTTGTATGTTCTGATTGTTCTGTTCGCTCATTTCGCTCTCCTGTTCTTATCTTTACAACGTATGTACAGTATATCATGAAAGTTATTCACAATATACCATGAACTTTGAAATGTTTTCCACATAAGTCTGCATATTTTTCACCTATTCACATTTCTTTACCGGAACCTGCATGGATTCGCTATTTTATCCGGCTGCATATCTTACTGCCACGTTCATCACTCCCGCAAGCATCATCACAATCACCGGATTCAGTTTTGTCTTACGAAGCAATAACAGACAGATTCCAAAGATCACCACCATAGACCATTTTGTCGCCGCAAACTGCACAATTCCATCTGTCCAAAATGCAGTGTGCAGAATTGCGATACCTGCGGAGGCGATCAGTGCGACAACTGCCGGTCTTAAGGATTCCAGCACGCTCTGGAACATTTTCATTTTCTTATATCTTAAATAAAACCATGCGATCAAAGTTACGATAATACAAGACGGCAGAATGCACCCACAGGTCGCCGCAACAGATCCCGGAACTCCCGCAATCTTGCTGCCGACAAATGTTGCCGCATTGATCGCAATTGGCCCAGGTGTCATCTGGGAAATCGTGATCAAATCTGTGAATTCTGTCATCGTAAGCCAACCATGCTGTGTCACAACCTGTTCTTGGATCAGAGGCATCGCCGCATAACCGCCACCAAAGCTGAACAGTCCAATCTGAAGAAAGCTTAAAAATAATTTCAAATAAATCATTTCTCTTCACTTCCTTTCCTCGTGATCTTTTTCTCAATTAATGCGCGGAGTACTCCGACAATTCCACAGATCAGAATCACATAGACTACATTTACCTCAAATATGCAGGAAGCTATAAATGCCCCGACCATAAGTACGTATGACAAAGCATCTTTCTTCTTCACGATTCCAGCACCCATGTCATATGTCACAGATGCGATCACGGCGCCCACTCCGGCCTGCATTCCTTCGAGCATCAAGCTGATGATCTGGTTATTTCGAAATGCCTGATAACCGGCAGAAAGTATCGATATAATAAGAAATGGTGGGATTACTGTCCCGGCAATTGCTGTCAGAATCCCCGCAATCCCAGCCAGTTTATATCCGATTACGATTGCTCCGTTCACTGCGATTGCTCCCGGTGCCGACTGCGCGATCGCCACAAGATCCAACATTTCTTCTTCCTCAATCCAATGATATTCATCTACGAACTTTTTCTTCATCAGGCTGACGATCACATAACCTCCACCAAACGTGAACGCACTTAAGTAAAAGGTTGACCAGAAAATCTTCCACAATTTTTTATCTTGTTTTTTTCCTTGCATTTTTTCTTGTTGTTCTTCCATATATATTGTCCTCTTATATTATGATTATGCGAATTGCGTAGCACTAGAACTCCCGCCACACTATATGCTATTGGCAGACAAAATTCCCTAACTATGATATTCTTTCTCTTGTAGTCTATCGCAATCAAAATGATTATGCAATCGCCTTGAATTTTTTACATTATATTTTCCTTTTTGAAACCTTAATTTTATCTGAATTTTCCCTATTTGGAAAATGATTATGATACAATGAGAACAGTAATATTTATCATAAAGGAGATTGAACTTGAAAAACCCATTTTTGCGATTATCTTGTGCCGTTCTCCTGTGTTGCTGCCTGAGCGGATGCGGTAGCATACAGCACAAATCCCGTACGGACACGGCGCAGGCGCAGGGTACTAAGGCACCACCCAAGACAGCGGATGATTTTTCTATCTCATCAGATTCTGAAAATGAAACTGTAGATGAAACTTCTTCTGCTGATGCCGCCACCCCATCTGCTTCTGAATCTGAATCCGTAACTCAGCAGGAACTGCTGACCGGCGCAGCGGCTCTTTACAGCAATGGACAGGAGATCAGCTTTGACCCTTCCTGGCAATACGCAGACTTTTCTGCAATCAATTCTGGAACAGCTACTATTTATCTTGCAGATTCTGACCGCAAGGATATCGTCGTTGGCGTGAATGCCGGACATGGAACTTCCGGTGGTGCTTCTGTAAAGACACAGTGTCACCCGGATGGTTCTCCAAAGACAACCGGCGGAAGCACTGCTCAGGGTGCAACTTATGCGACTGCAGTTTCCGGGGGAATGACATTTAACGATGGAACTGCTGAAAGCACTGTTACACTTCAGATGGCTCAGATTCTGAAAGATAAGCTACTTGCTCAAGGATATGATGTCCTTATGGTGAGAACTGGCGACGATGTCCAGCTTGATAACGTTGCCCGCACCGTACTCTGTAACAATGTAGCTGACTGTCACATCTCACTCCACTGGGATGGAGATGGATTGGGATATGACAAAGGCTGTTTCTACATTTCTGTGCCGGATGGTCTGAAAAGTATGGAACCTGTCGCTTCCCACTGGCAGGAACATGATGCACTTGGGGTCTCTCTTGTAGAAGGACTTCGTACAGAAGGAATGACCATTTACCAAAATGGTTCTATGAATATTGATCTGACACAGACTTCTTATAGTACAATTCCGTCTGTTGATATGGAACTTGGAAATGCAAGCTCTGACCACAGTGATTCCACACTAAATAGTCTGGCTGATGGTCTGGTTCTTGGACTCAATGCTTATTTGGGAAATTAGAGTTCTTATTGAGTTATTTATTTTATTTTTTAAGGAGGTTATTATGGAGCCACTCATTCGTGTTAAAAATATGTACAAGATCTACAATCCTGGAGAAAATGAAGTCCGCGCACTGGATGATGTTTCTCTTGAAATCAACCAGGGGGAATTTATTGCCATTGTCGGACATTCCGGTTCTGGTAAATCTACATTTATGAATATGCTCGGCTGTCTTGACACACCTGATTCCGGGGAATATTTTCTGGACGGAAAAGATGTTGCCAATCTCTCAGACAATGAACTGTCTGATATCCGCAATCACAAGATCGGCTTCATCTTTCAGGGATTCAACCTGATTCCAAACCTGGATGCACTTGGAAATGTAGAACTTCCACTGATTTATCGCGGACTTGGAAAGCAGCAAAGAAAAGAGATTGCCGGGGAAGCTCTATCGAAAGTTGGACTGGAAAATCGTATGGATCACAGACCGAACCAGCTTTCCGGTGGACAGCAACAACGTGTTGCAGTAGCCAGAGCAATTGCCGCACAGCCGCCGATCATCCTTGCCGATGAGCCGACCGGTAACCTGGACAGTAAGTCGACTATTGAGATCATGAATATTCTGAAAGATCTTCATGAGTCTGGAAGAACAGTTATTATCATTACACATGATGATGAAATTGCCAATCAGGTTGATCGTGTTGTCCGCATTATGGATGGAAAGATTGTGAGTGATAGTGTAAATCCGTCGCCTTGCTATTGAAGAATTTTCCGGCGGAAGAAGAACAAAGCAATAGGCAGAACATATTTTAACAATAAAAAAGTTGCATTCTAAAATCAATAACTGTTAATAGGGCTTTTTCTGTGAAGCTCTATTAAAGTGCGTCTTCTTTTCAAATCTGCCTTCTTCTTTTTTTGTCTATATTACAATTTGAAATATAGACAAAAATATTTACGGTGTTTTTATAGCACCTGCTTTAATTACACGCCATACTTTACAAGCAGAAGCTGCAGGAACAATTTTTGAAACTTGATTTCCATTTATGGTTGTTCCGTATAGATTACTTATAGCAGGTAATGAATGCCACAATTGATCATCATACGGATTACTTCCAACAAAAATACCTATATGATGAATAGAGCTGATACTGTTCGGTCCACTTGTATCAAACATCCAAATTATATCACCATACTCTAAGATTCCACTAGCTAACATATCTGCTTTAGAACTATAATCATAAAATGGTAAACCATAATGATTATTATACGAAACCCATCCTTTTCCTCCTGCTGGAACAGACATTGGATGAGAAGCTCCGCATTGTTTTAATACATTATCAACAAATCCTTCACAATTCATTCCAGAACCAGCAGAATTAATCCAACCACTAAATCCATTTGCGCCATCCTTGTAGCCATCATTTGAATATGTTGTACCTATATAAGTTTTATCAGCAATATGGGTTTTCAAAAAATTATAGTAATATTGTCCATCAATCCCCAAAAATTGACACAAGGTCTGTTGTTGAATCATACAACCAAATGAGTCTATGTAATAGATACCGTCAATTGTTGTATTTTGAGCCATCGTCCCTATAGACTTTCCAGCATTATTGTTTGCCGGATATAAATAATACCAATTCCCATTATATAAAAACCAGCCTGTTTGCATTATCCCATTTTGATCAAAATGATACCAATTTGAATTGATATAATTCCATTCATTCACTGACATATCACCATATGGAGATAAGTAATACCAGTTATTTTTATAATACGTCCACCCGGTCTCCATTACTCCACTGTCGTAGAAATGATACCATTTTGAATTGATATAATCCCATTCATTCACTGACATATCACCATATGGAGATAAGTAATACCAGTTATTTTTATAATACGTCCACCCGGTCTCCATTACTCCACTGTCGTAGAAATGATACCATTTTGAATTGATATAATCCCATTCATTCACTGACATATCACCATATGGAGATAAGTAATACCAGTTATTTTTA
>OIWM01002215.1_pt1 | contig 16722 bp, 9 predicted proteins | sample 1587451 | NCBI WGS metagenome assembly OIWM01 (sample SAMEA3888907, study PRJEB22519) | human gut metagenome | biome: human gut; feature: human-associated habitat; material: faeces | place: Denmark | collected 2011
CGGCAAGACCAAGCTCGAAGAGGATGACTGGGATTGGTACGACGGCATCAAGAAGGACGACTACGTTGTTCTGACTGCTGCTGGCAACTACGGCACCGGCAATGGCCTGATCGAGAAGGCTACTGTTGTTACCGGTAAGGTAAACGGCACCCGTTCTGACGATGGCGTATCCATCAACGACGAGTGGTACAAGATGGCTGGTAAGAGCACCGCAGCTGTTAAGCGTCCGAACACTGGCGCTAACGTTGAGATGGTAGTTGTAAACGGCTACGTTTACTACACCGACACCACTGTTGGCTCCATCGACGACATGGCTCTGCTGGTTGAGGCTGCTCCGTCCGGCGGCGTAAACTCCAAGTGGGAAGCTCGCCTGATCTTCGCAGACGGCACCGACAAGGTTGTTGAGATCGAGAAGAAGTGGGACGACAAGGATGATGGCGTAGCTATCAAGGAGTTCCACGAAGGCACTGCTACCAACCCGAACACCGACAATTCCAATGGCGGTTCTTCTGTATACTCACAGCCGATGCTCGTTTCCTACGAGGTATCCAAGGATGTTTACACCCTGACTCGTATGGGCTTCAAGAACACCGACACCACCGATAACACCATCGACACCAACGGCTATGACAATTACGTAACTGTTGGCTCTGCTAAGACTGACGGCTCCATCAAGAATGGCACCATCACTCTGAAGGCAGACGGTACTCAGGGTTCTACCGACTCCACCATCTCTCGTCTGTACTACGAAGCAACCGGCGTTGTATTCGTTAAGTACTCCGACAAGGGCAATCGCAACTCCCAGTCCGATGCTTCCTACAAGGTAGTAACCGGTAAGACTGCTGCTGGCTACGATCGCGACATCAAGGGCGCAACCGCAGTTGCTAACAAGTCCAGCAACAGCTACTATGCACAGGCTGCATTCATCGACCTGGGCGACAAGAGCACCGGCGGTTCTTCCGAGAACTACGCAGTTGTTCTGAAGAGCGTTGAGAAGAAGACCGGCACCGCTAACGGCACCGTATACGTAATCACCGCTTGGACTGGTACCGAGCAGATTACCGTTACCACCGACGACAGCGCTGCTAACAGCCTGAAGAAGGGCGAGGTATTCTCCTACACCGCTACCGGCGACACCCTGGCTGACATCGACACCTACAGCTCTGACCGCCAGAAGGATATGTTCGTTAAGGAGTACGATAAGGACTCCGGCGACATCACTCTGGTTTACAACATCGGCACTGACACCGACCCGAACTTCGTCAACGCTACCAACACCGACGCTTGGAACACCGTTGACAGCAAGGACACTGTCCTGATGTTCGTTGGTTCTGACGATGGCGAGGGCCTGACCGGCTACACCATGGACAACATCACTCTGGCTAACGTCTTTGACGCTGACAAGTGGTCCGATGGCCAGTCTCACACCACCTTCACCTACAACGCTACCAACAAGCGTTTCGAGGATGGTAATGCATACCTGAACGAGGACTTCGCTCCGAACGTTCACGTATTTGTTGACAACGACTCCGACGATCAGATCACTGTTCTGGTTATCGACGTTCCGGACAACAACATCACCAAGTGGTAATCTTAACGGTTCTCCGTTAAGCCTGCCATAAGGCAAAACAAGACCCCCGAGGGAAACCTCGGGGGTTTTCTTATGCCTTCCGCCGACCCAAAACAAAACCCCCGGCTTACTTGCCGAGGGTTTCGTTATTGCTGAACTTGAATACCGTCATAAACAGTATTTTGATGTCAAACAGCAGCGTCCAGTTCTCGATATAGTAAATATCGTGCTCGATGCGTCCCTGTATGGACGTGTCGCCGCGGAAGCCGTTGACCTGCGCCCAGCCGGTGATGCCCGGGCGGACCTGATGCTTAACCATGTACAGGGGGATGCTCTCCTTGAACCGGTTGACGAAAAAGGGGAGCTCGGGGCGCGGCCCGACGAGACTCATGTCGCCCTTGAGGACGTTGAAGAACTGCGGCAGCTCGTCGATGGAGAATTTGCGGATGAACGAGCCGAATTTTGTCTTGCGCGGGTCGGAGTTGGTGCTCCAGCCGGTCGTCTGCCGGTCGTTTACGCGCATGGAGCGGAATTTGTACATATAAAACGGCTTTTTGTTCAGTCCGACGCGCTCCTGCTTGAACAGGATGGGGCCGGGCGAGGACAGCTTGACGCCGACCGCCGCGAACAGCATGAGCGGCGAGGTGCAGATGATCAGTATCAGCGACCCGATGATGTCCATGGCGCGCTTGAGGAAGGCGTTGCCGATGTTGTCGAGCGGAATGTGGCGCAGATTGACGAGCGAAACGCCGCCGATCTCGTCGATCGCCGGGCGCGAGGGCATGAATTTGTTGTAGAACGGGATGAGGGATACCTTGACGCCGTTTTTCTCGCTGCTCGCGATGATGCCCTGTAAGTAGGTGTATTCGTTCGCCTCGAGCGCGATGACGACTTCGTCGGGGTTCTGCCGGTCGAGAACGTTCGCGATCGCGTCGTAGGTGCCGAGGTAGGATATGCCCGGCAGGCAGTCGCGCGGCGCGAGATAGTGGTCGATGCAGAAGCCGAGCGTGCGGTCGGCCTGTACCGCGCGGCAGTACGCCTGCGCCTGCTCGCCGCAGCCGACGAGAAGAACGTGCTTGAGGTTGTAGCCGTGCTCGCGGAACCGGCGCAGCACGCGCCGCAGCATCCATCGCTTGACCGCGACGGAAACGGTCGCGAGGAGGAAAAAGATGAACAGCGTCCACCGGGACAGGTGAAACTGCTTGCAGACGAACAGAAACGCCAGCAGCACGCCGAACAGGATGACGTTGCTGCGCAGCAGCAGACTGAACTCGCGCAGGAAATTCTTCGAGCGGAACGAGTCGTAAAGCCCCATCAGTCCGTACATCAGCCAGAACAGCGGCGCCATGCACAATATAGTCGTCATGTAGTACGACAGCCCGACGTGCCCGGGGATCCCGTGGAATAGATCGAAGCGGATAAAATAGGCAAACGCCATGCAGGGGAAAAGTATAAGCGCGTCCGTCAGACCGTTGATCTGGTTGAGCGCGCGCTGATTTTCCTTAATCAAACTTGCAGCCTCCTGAAATACTTAAATTTATAATTTATTCTACCATAAATGGCAGGAAAATTCCATCATCTCCTTGACAAGAACTATGCTCTGGGGTAAAATTTTTAGAGTAATATGGAAAAGTTTCGCAGACCGCGGCTGGCGGACAGACTGCGGAAAACGACGTTGTTTTTGGCCGCAGGTGCAGTTGCCTGCGCTTTTTTATTGATGGTGGTGAGATAGAGTTTGAAAAACAGCAGAAAGGTGCTGTATGTTGCCTCGACATTCGGACATCTGGCATCTTTTCACAAGCCATATCTGGCGTGGCTGGCGCAGCAGGGCGCAGCGGTGCACGCGGCGGCAGGCGGCAGTACGGCCGAGCTGCCGGGCGTTTCGCGGTATATCCCGGTCTCGTTCGAGAAGAGCATGTTCTCGCCGCGCAATTTCGCCGCAGTGATACAGCTGCGCCGCGTTCTGCGCGAGGAGAAGTACGACATGATCAGCGTGCATACCTCGCTCGCGGCGTTCTTCACCCGGCTTGCGGTGATGACCTGCGGAAAGCAGAGGCCAATCGTGATGAATACCGCGCACGGCTACCTGTTCGACCGCGATACGCCGCCGCTGAAGCGCGAAATTCTGCTTGCGGCGGAGCGCATGACCGCGCCAGTGACCGACTGGCTGCTGACCATGAACCGTCAGGATGAGCGTATCGCGCGGCAGTATCGCCTGGGACGGCATATCGTGCCGACGGACGGCATGGGCATCGATCTTGCGCGGTTCAGCCGCCCGTCCGCGCCCGAGCGCACCTGGCTGCGCCGTCAGCTTTCGCTGAGGGACGATCAGCTCGTGCTCGTCTACGCGGCGGAGTTTTCCGGCCGCAAGCATCAGTCCATGCTCATCGAGGCGATGGCGGAGCTGCCCGAGCGCGTTGTGCTGCTGCTGCCCGGACGGGGTGCGGCGCTCGACAAATGCAAGGCGCTGGCAGACCGGCTTGGAGTGCGCGAGCGCGTGCGGTTTCCCGGCTTCGTGTCGAATATCGAGGACTACTACCGCGCGTCCGATGTCTGTGTCTCGTCGAGCCGAAGCGAGGGCCTGCCGTTCAACGTCATGGAGGCGATGGCGTGCGGCCTTCCGGCGGTGCTGACGAACGTCAAGGGGCATGAGGATCTGGTTCGCCCCGGCGAGAACGGCGAGCTGTATCCCTATGATGACCGGCAGGCGTTCTGCCGCGCGGTTCGGGTCGCAGGTGAGCTGGCGGTACGCCGCATGATGAGCGAAAAAGCGGAAAAAAGCGTGCGGAAATACGGTCTGGATACCGTGTTTCCCGCGCTGACCACATTATATTATGATGCGCTGACCGGAAAAACGGGACGCGCGGCATCTGAGGAGGAAAACTGATGAAACAAAAACCGGCTCAGTCCAAAAACGGACAGGCGAAGGGAGGCGTTCAGGCAAAGCCCGCCGCGCCGAGCAGCGCCCGTTGGGGCCTGTACACCATGGCGGCGATTGCGTTGTGGATCATCACCTGCTTCGACAATAACGGCAGCTATTTCACGCAGAAGGTGGTCGGCGTGCTCTGCACGGTCGGTACGCTGTTCATGATGCTGTTTGCAGGCAAGGACAAGGTAAAGCGTCTGCTGACGCCGCCGGCGTTTGCGCTGTTTGCGTACATGCTGCTGTCGGGCGTATCCACGCTGTATGCGCGCTCGCGCAAGTTCGCGATCGCAGAATTTGCGGTCTTTCTTGCGGCTTTTGCGGTCTATCTGTGCATCGTTCTGTTTTCGAATGACGGCAGGACCGCCTTCCGCCGAGCAGCGGCCACGATCGCTGCCGCGGCGGCTCCGGTCGGTCTGCTGTCCATCGATGCAGCCTCCTGCAATCTGCTGATGCGCCCGGTGCGCGTCATCATGGAGGCGATCGGCGCAGGCTACGGCAACACCGGCGGCTACTTTTACTCCCGTCTGAACACCATTTTCGGCAACCCGAATACCTACGCCGGCCTGATGTCGATCGCGTGCCTGTTGTCTATCTGGCTCGTCATCACGGCGGCGAGCCGCAGCCAGAAGATCCTGTGCACCATCCTGCTGATGGTCAACGCAGTCTCCTATCTGCTCGCGTTCTCGATGGGTTCGCTCGGCGTGTTTGTCGTGGCGTGCCTTGCGATGCTGGTACTGAGTCCGGCAGAAAAGCGCATGGATCTGTTCCTGCTGCTCGTTCAGACGGCAGTCGTTGCGCTGATCGTCGGCGCAGTTTCGGTCAAGGGCTTCGGTGATGATGTGACCGGCTCGTTCCTGCCAATGATCATGCTGATCGTCGGCTGCGCCGCGGCGTGCGTGCTGGAGATTTTTGTGCGCGAGAAGCTTGTCGCGCGCCTTGCCGACAAGGGAAAACTGCTCATCGGTCTGGTCGCGGCGGTTGCTGTGATCGCTGTTGTCTACTTGGTTGCGGCGCTGAATGTCACCGGCTCGTACACCTTTGGCACGGAGGGTGAGTTCCGCCGTGCGATTTCCCTGCCGGCAGGCGACTATTCGCTCTCCATGCAGGCAGACGGCTCGACCTCGGTGCGTGTCACCTATAAAAACACCAACAATCTGGTTCAGAACAACGAAACCGACCTTGCCAGCGGCTCGGCAGATGCTCCGGTGACCTTCACCGTGCCGGAGGACAGCAAGCTCGTGTTCTTCTACTTCGGCGGCGAACAGGGCGCGACGCTGAACGAGGCGGCTTACACCGGCGCGAAGGACGGCAGCGTAAAGCTCGGCTACAAGCTGCTGCCCGCTTTCATCGCGGACCGTATTCAGGACCTCACCGCAAACGGCAACGTCGTACAGCGCGGTGTTTACCGTCAGGACGCTATCAAGCTCTGGAAGACCTCGCCGGTCATCGGCCGCGGTCTCGGCGGCTTTGAAAACGGTGTCGTTTCGGTGCAGGATTACTATTACGAGACTAAATACGCCCATAACCACTATGTTGAGTCGCTGTGCGACCTCGGTATTCTCGGCCTGGCGGCCTTCCTTGCGATGCTCGGCACCTCGATCTGGGTGCTCGTCAAGAGCCGCAAGGAGAAGCCGCTTATCGTCATGCTGCTCGGCGCGTGCGTGATTCAGATGTTCGGTCAGGCTGTCAGCGACGTCACCTGGTCGGTCGGCTGCTGTGTACCGACGTTCTTCGCGGTGCTCGCACTTGTGACGCTGCACTGCGGCGACAGCCTGAGGCTGAATGTGCCGAACAAGAGCAAGGGCGGCGCGGTCCGCTGGCCGATCACGGCGGTTTCCGCTGTCTTTATCGTGCTCATCGGCCTCAATCTGATCGCGCAGAGCAAGTTCTCGAGCGACGAGCTGACGCTCGATGATCTCAAGCAGTGCGCGTCCATCGACCTGTTCGAGACTAACGACTACAAGCTGTCGTATCTGATCTCGGGCGGCAATGAGGAGGGCGTAGCCGACCGCTATGCGGCCGATCTGTCCCGCGTGGACTCCAATGCCATCGCCATTCCGCTTGCGCAGTATTACGCCGGTGTGGGCGACTACACCAAGGCACTCGATGCGCTCGACCGCGGCGCGAAATACACGCGTGCAAACGCTGAAGTATGGCAGAAGATGTTCAGCCTGTACGAGCAGATGATCGATCCGGTCGGCGGCAGCATCGGCGCGGCGCAGTGGCTCCAGGATGATACTTATCTGAACCGCATGGTCAAGGGCTACAAGACGCTGTGCCAGGTCAATGCGGACCAGCTTGATGATGTGCTGTTGACGGCGGAGAACAATGCGTTCCTTAACAAGCTGCTTGCGGCAGACGCGCTCGACCCGTATGATTTCGTTGACGCGCTCACCATTTTCTCCTCGCTCGGTCTGGATACGGCTTATCTGCCGGATGCGGACGGAAACGGCGTGCCGGACTGCGCGGAGGTGCAGGAAGGCAGCGTAACGTGGAACGGCGGTGCATTCACTGCGGACTCGGACAGCACAGTCGTGTTCTCGACCGTGCTCAAGAACGAAGGCAGCTATGAGCTCGCTGTCGAGAGCAGCGACCTTGGCGGCGTTGCGGAGGCAGACGTAGACGGCGCGGCAGTGACGCTGGATGCTTCCGGCAAGGCTGTCATCGAGGCGGACCGCCTCGGCGACAGTGATGAGCCGGTAACGATCGCGCTGCATGTCAGGGCCGGCACGACGGTTTCCCATGTAACGTGGAACAAACAGTAAAAAAGAAAGGTCATCCTTGAAAAAGGATGACCTTTTTACGCTTCAGCGCGCACAGAAATGAAGTTTTTTCGACAGCTTTAAAATCCCATCGGATGGCTGCGGTGCCAGTTCCATGCGGTTTGCAGGATGGTGCTGAGTGCGCTGTAGCGCGGTCGCCAGCCGAGTGTGCTCTGCGCCTTCTCCGAGGACGCAACGAGCCGAGCCGGGTCGCCGCTGCGGCGCGCCTTCTCCGCGGCAGGGATTGCATGACCGGTAACGCGGCGCGCCTCCTCGATCACCTCGCGTACGGAAAAACCCTGTCCGCTGCCGAGGTTGAAGGCGGTGCTTTCGCCGCCGCGCAGCAGGTATTCGAGCGCAAGAATATGCGCCTGCGCCAGATCGCACACATGGACGTAGTCGCGGATACAGGTGCCGTCGGGCGTTGGGTAGTCCGAGCCGAACACCGAGATCTCGCTGCGCTGTCCGTTTGCGACCTGCAGGACCAGCGGAATGAGGTGGGTTTCGGGGAAATGCGCTTCGCCGAGCGAACCGTCCGGATGTGCGCCGCAGGCATTGAAATACCGCAGCGCGGCGTACCGCAGGCCGGTCGCAGCCGCCGTCCAGCACATCATGCGCTCCATGACGCGCTTGGTCTCGCCGTAGCAGTTAGTCGGATCGAGAGCGGCAGTTTCCTCAATGGGAATCTGTTCGGGTTCGCCGTAGACCGCTGCGGAGGAGGAAAAAACGATCGTTCCGACGTCATGTGCAGTCATCTGCTCGAGCAGTACGCGCGTGCCGCTGACGTTGTTGTCATAGTAGCGCAGCGGCAGTTTGCCGCTCTCGCCGACCTGCGAGAACGCTGCAAAATGAATTACGCCGTCGATGTTTTCCTGTTCGAACAGGCGGGCGAGAAAGGTTGCATCGCGAATGTCGCCCTCATAAAATCGGCAGGCCGCCGGTACGGCTGCGCGGAAGCCGGTGCTGAGGTTGTCGGCCACGACCACCTGATAGCCGGCCTCGAGCATTGCCCGCACTGTGTGCGAGCCGACATAGCCTGCGCCGCCGGTCACTAATATCGTCATAAGTACACATCCTTGATTCTACTCATATAATTTTATAGTAGTGGCAGACCGTCGGTTTGTCAATAGAAATGGTAAAAAGTGCAGGGACAGGAATTACTTCCTGCCCCTGCTGTGCCCGGTAAAACGATACTTGCAGAATAAAAGATATGATTCGCGGTTTACCGAATGCCTGTTGTTAAATTTACTTTTCGAGCAGCGTCCAGTCGCGTGCGTCGCGGATCTTGGTCCACTTTTCGTACTTGTCGGCGTCGCTCTTGTCCGAGTAATCGTGGCTGTTGGTAGCCTCCTGCACGGCGAGATAGTACCAGACGGACGCATCCGCATTATCCGGCCACTTGATCATGTCATCGAGCAGATCCTCGCTCTTTTCGGGCAGACGGTTGAGTACGCGGTTGACGAGCGTCATCGCCTCGGCGCGGGTGATATACTGATCGGGGCGGAAGGTGCTGTCGGGATAGCCGTTGATCCAGCCCTTGTTTGCGGCAACGCCGATCTCGTCCTTCGCCCAGTGAGAAGCGATATCCGAGAAATTCGAGGTGTTGTTCGTATTTTTGTCGTCGAAACGAGCTGCAATGGCTGCGAATTCCGCACGGGTGATCGGTGCATCCGGGTCGAAGGTGCCGTCGGGGTTGCCCTTTACGATGCCCATCGACGAGAGCGTGGAGATCGCGTGGTTGAACCACTGACCGCGCGAAACGTCGGACAGGCTGTTGGACTGGGTGGAGTTTGCGGTGCGGACATCCTCGGTCAGCAGACGGAAGAAGATGGTCGCGACCTCAGCGCGGGTGATGTTGCCGCCCGGCTTTACGTTGCCGTCCGGGTAGCCGACGATATACGCAAAGTGATCGTCGCCGTTCAGACCGGTCGGTACGTCATCCGGAATGTCGACAGTCGGCTTGCGGCCGCTGCCACCGCCGGAGCTGCCGCCGCCGGAGCGGTAGGACCATACGCCGACGAGCTTGACGTCCTGCTGGAGGTTCTCAAGCGAGGTTACAATGTCTCCGGTGCCGTCTGCGCGCCAGCCGCTGAAGGTGTAGCGGCTCTGCGAGGTGGTCTGTGCGGGCGCGACCGTGTAGCTGCCGCCCATTTTGACCTTGGCAGGAGCCGGAGCAGCGCCTGCGTCGGACGGGACATCGCCCGTTACTTCATAGGTAACATTACAGAATTTGCCGTGCGCGGCCTTGAGCGCGAGCGCATCGGAAACGGCCGCTTCACCGACCGTATATTCGTCTGCGTAGTAATTTTCGTCCGCAGCGTCACCGTTCCAGCGCTTTTCCTTGCCGTCCTGATACCAGCCGACGATCGGATCGCCGCAGTCGTCGAGCGTCCAGCCGTCGCCGGTGGGCGCGAGGGTGAGGGAAGGCTCGGTCACTGCGCCGCTGTCTTCGTCCGTGTAGGTGGTATTATAAATATCGTCACCTGCTGTATCCGCGTGGTTGTTCGCGATTTCTGCCGAACCGCCGATTACGGCCACGCCGCCGCGATTATAAAGGCCGCCGCCATAGCTGCTGCTGTGGTTGTTGGTTACGATGCCATCCTGCATATCCAGAACGCCGCCTCCGAGAATTTCGATGCCATGTTCATTGCCGGAAGCAGTAAAGTCTGCGCCTTCTTCGATCGTTACATTACCGTACCAGTAGTCCGAACCGGTGTAAACACGCAGACCGGAACCCATATTCTTGTTCAGAGTTACCGTTGCGCCGGAAGAGATATTGCTCTTGGCAGCGAGTACGGCACCGTGACCGGTGTTGTCGCAGGCGCTGAGCGAGGAAGTGGAGTCAATAGACATGCCGTTGGCGAAAACGCCCCAACCGCTGCCTCTGTTATCGTTGGTGATGAGGGACGAATGGTCGGAAATTGTTACGCCGCCGTAGTAGCAGCCAAGACCGCCGCCATATTTTACGTTGCCGCAGTCGGAAATATCAATCTTCGAATAGCCATCAATCAGAATATCGATTGGATTGATAGTCATACCGTGCCAGTCGCAATCAGTGATCGTGATAGAGGAGCGACCGGTAACCTGAATATTACGGTTCGGCATATCCTCGTATTCGGAGTTATCCGCGTAAATGCCGCTTGCGCGATTGCCGTTGAAACCGGAAATTTCAACCTTCGAACCGTTCGTTACATAAAGATTGCTTTCCTGATAGAGATACATGCCGCTGCCGCCAGTCTTATTTCCAGGACCATTGAGTTCAAGCGAAGCATTTTTGAGCGTGAAATTAGAATTGCTGACAAGGTTAGCCGTACCACCGCTATCAGCCGGGTTGTTCGTAACAGACTCTTCAACAATCTTGATGTTTTCAAATGTTACATTGGTCTTGTTAAGCCACATGCCGAGGCTGTTCAGCGTGATCGTCGGCTTAGACTCTCCAGCGCCCTTGATTGTCAGAGCACCTTTTTCTACGAAGGCAAGACCGCCTTCTTCAACGGTAATATCTTGACCGATCTCAATCGTAGCGCCGTCCTGTGCAGCGTTGATTGCCGCATCAAGCGTCTCATACTCTGTACCGCCGATTTTCGCGGTAAACGTTTCTGCCGGAGCCGGGGCAGGCGCGCTGTCGTTCTTAGAACTGTCTGCGCCGCCCTGCTCGCCGCCGGTTTCGCCGGATACAGCGGAGCCGCCGGTTTCTGCGCCGCCCTCGCCTTCGCCGACGGGAGCGCCGCCCTGTTCGCCGCCGGTTTCGCCGCCGCCGTCATTACCGGCGGGTGGGTTTGCGTCGCCCGTGTCGTTAGCGTCTGCATTGGCGCCGGTATCCTGGCTGTCTCCGGTATCATTTACTACATTTTCAATGCCGTTATCCGACGCTCCGGGAACGGGTGTACCGTCCGTCGTTGTCAGCGTCGTGGTGTTGTTTGCATCGCCTTCCTCACCCTCGGCCGCGAGCGCGGTCACGGGCAGCATGGTGAGCATCATCAGACCGGCGAGAGTGCCGGCGAGGAAACGGTTATTTCTCCTTTTCATGCAAAAACCTCCTCTGCGTGCATACAGACGCAAAGGAGGTGATTTTCTGCTGTTCGGCAACCGGCTGTCGTGCGGAAAAGTCCGTTTAGACCCTGTGGCTTTGCGGCACCGGCTTTCGCCGGCTGTGCCTTTTTCTGTACAGACACGCCCTCGGCGCATGATGCACAGATCAAGTTGTCTGAGCTGAGCGAACCGGTCATTCCGGGCACATGGAAGTTTGTGGGTTCGCCCGCGCAACAGTAAATCCTGTTACTCCCTAATTATACCATAGATGCAAGGAAAAATTTCATATTATTTTCTCGAACGATGCACAAAATTCACATGGAACTTTTGTATCTTATACACAAAAATATCAAAAAATGACAGAAAAAACCTCCCGGCACAGGAGCGGGCACGCGATATTTGCACGCTGCTGCCGTTTTTTTCGTCTGCAAAAAAATGAATTTTCAAGCGCACGGAAAGATGATATAATAAGGAATATAAGCGGTGCGCCGAGGCGCCCGATCACTTGCAAGGAGAGAAAAACATGCCTAAAAAGTTTCTGGAGGCCGGTAAGATCGTCGGCACGCACGGCATTCGCGGCGATTTGAAGGTGCAGAGCTGGTGCGACACGCCCGAGGTTCTGTGCGATTTTGATACACTGTATCTGGACGAAAAGACCCCGGTCGAGGTCAAGAGCGCACAGGTGCACAAAAACGTCGTTCTGATGCACCTCAAGGGCGTTGATACGGTAGAGGCGGCGGAAAAGCTGCGCGGAAAGATCCTGCATCTCGACCGCGATGATGTCGATCTGCCCGAGGACCTCGTGTTTATTCAGGATATTCTCACGTTCAAGGTATATGATCTGCGCGTTGACCGCGTGATCGGCCATATCCGCGACGTTCTGACCTCCAATCCGGCGCACGATATGTATGAGATCGCCGGCGAGGACGGCCGCCTCATCTATATCCCGGCCATCAAGCCCTTCCTCAAGGAGATCGACATGGACGCCGGCATCGTCTATGTGGAAAGCATCGAGGGTCTGATCGAATGAAAATCGACATTATGACGCTGTTTCCCGAGATGATCAACGCGGTCATGCGCGAAAGCATCATCGGGCGCGCACAGGACAAGGGTCTTGTCGAGGTTAAGGCGACGAATATCCGCGATTATGCGCTCGACAAGCACCATAAGGCGGACGATGCGCCCTACGGCGGCGGCCGCGGTCAGGTCATGCTCGCGGAGCCGCTTTACCTGTGCCATGAGGCGCTGAGCGGCGGCGAACATGTTCACACGGTGTTTCTCTCCGCACAGGGCGCGCCGTTCAATCAGGAAAAGGCGCGTGAGCTGCTCGCGAAGGAGCATTTTATTCTGGTCTGCGGTCATTATGAGGGAATCGACCAGCGGTTTATCGACGAATGCGTGGATGAGGAGATCTCCATCGGTGATTTCGTGCTGACCGGCGGCGAGATCCCGGCCATGGCGGTCGCGGATGCGGTCTGCCGCATGGTGCCGGGCGTGCTGCCCGACGAGGAGGCCTTCACGGCGGAAAGCCACTGGGACGGTCTGCTGGAGCACCCGCAGTACACCCGCCCGGAAAACTGGCGCGGCCGCGAGGTCCCCGAGGTGCTGCTCTCCGGCCATCATGCCAATATCGAGGCATGGCGGCGTGAAATGAGCCTGCGCCGCACGAAAAAGGACCGCCCCGACCTGTTCGCGAAATTCGAGCCGCAGGACAAGCGCGACCGGAAGATCCTCGAAAAGATTCGTCAGGACGGCTGAAAACTGCATCAGAGCACAGAAAACCCCCGCGCCATCGGCGCGGGGGTTCAGTCTGTCGCGAAACTTCGTTTCGCGACAGCTCTTTTACGGCTCCAGACGGTTCATATCGCGCGGGAACATGGATGCCTCGCGGATGTTGTTCAGGCCGAGCAGCTGCATGGTCAGACGCTCGAGGCCGATGCCCAGACCGCCGTGCGGCGGCATGCCGTACTTGTGCAGCATGGTGAAGGACTCGAACAGCTCGGCGTTCATCTTGCGTGCTGCGAGCTTGTCCATCTGCTCCTGATAATCGTGGATACGCTGGCCGCCGGTGGTGATCTCCAGACCGCGGAACAGCAGGTCGAAGGACAGCGCGAGCTTCGGGTCGTCCTTGTCGTCCATCGCGTAGAACGGGCGCTTTGCGGACGGGAAGTGGGTTACGAATACGAATTCAGAGCCGTACTCCTCCTTCGCCCACTGGCACAGCAGAACCTCCTCGTCCGGGTTGAGGTCGTAACGGTTCTTGGACTTGTGGCCGTACTTCTCCTCCATGATCTTCTTCGCCTCGTGGAAGCGGATGGTCGGGATCTCCTTGATCTCCGGGACGTCAGCCTTGAGCAGGGCGAGCTCCTCGGGGCAGTGCTCCTTGACGTAGTTCATGACGCTCTTGAGCATGCCGGTCTCCATGGCCATGACGTCGTACATCGAGTCGATGTAGGCCATCTCGAAGTCCAGACCCATGTACTCGTTCAGGTGGCGGGAGGTATTGTGACGCTCGGCGCGGTAGACCGAGCCGATCTCGTATACGCGGCCGAATGCGCCGGCGAGGTACTGCTTGTGGAACTGCGGAGACTGTGCAAGGTAGGCCGGATGACCGAAGTAGTCCAGCTTGAACAGGTTCGCGCCGCCCTCAGCGCCTGCAACGACGATCTTCGGGGTGTGGATGTGGGTAAAGCCCTGGCTCTGCATGTACTGTGCGAAGCCGTCAGCGATCGCGCCCTGTACGCGGAAGATCGCCTGCTTGCGCGGATGACGCAGCGTGATCGGGCGGAGCGGGAGGTCGACGTCGAGCGACAGACCCATATACTTCTTGCCGATCGGCACCGGCAGCTGGTCATACGGCTTGCCGAGGACCTTGACCGCGCTCAGGACGACCTCTACGCCGTGCTCAGCGCGCGGCTCCTCGCGGACTGCGCCGGTCACCTCGAGGACCATGGCATCGCGCACGTCGGAGCGCTTGATGTCGCCGATCGCATCACCCTGGAAGGTGCACTGGATCAGGCCGCGCTCTACGCGCATGACAACGAAGGAGAAGTCCGACATGTCGCGGACACGGTGTACCGTGCCGCGGAAGGTGACCTCGCCGCCGACTGCGTCGCAGACGCGCTTTACGGTGTCAACATACTGACCCGCTTCATGTATCATTTCCATATTTTCAACGCCTCTCTAATTGAGCAATCTCAGATGTGTTATATTGTAGCATGTTTTTGCCGTTATGGCAAGGTTTTTGCACCAGAGACAGCGGAAAAACAGCTTTTTTTCGCGGTACGGCGGCGGAGCGGATGATTATGCGCGTTTCTCGATAAATATCCATGAAAATAATTCTTTGCAGGGCGGCTTTTCTTTGCTATAATAGTATAAAGTACTTTTACGCTTTATCAGATACAAGAGTAAAAGGACGGTAAAAATTTAATTTTGGGGGAATTAAAGTGGAATTCTTCTCTAACCTGCTCGCCTCGCTTCCGGGCGCGGTGGCACAGGGTCTCATCTGGGGCCTCATGGCAATCGGCGTGTACATCACCTTCAAGGTGCTCGACCTTGCCGATCTGACCGTTGACGGCACCATGGCAACGGGCGGCGCAGTCTGCCTCGTGCTGATGACGCACGGCGTCAATCTCTGGGTCGCGCTGCTGTGCGCGTTCCTCGCCGGTATGCTCGCGGGTCTCGTCACCGGCGTCCTGCATACCTTTATGGGTATTCCGGCCATTCTCGCCGGTATCCTGACGCAGCTCGCGCTGTTCTCCGTCAACCTGCGCATCATGGGCAGCAAGGCGAACGTCGCGATCAATCCGGATAACTACACGCTGCTCGTTTCGCTGCGAAATGTCAAGAAACTCGTTCCGCAGAACCCGATCCTTGTCGTTGCGGTGTTTACCGTGGTGGTTATCGCGCTGCTGTACTGGTTCTTCGGCACCGAGCTCGGCAGCTCTATCCGTGCAACCGGCGCGAACGCCAACATGAGCCGCGCGCAGGGCATCAACGTTGATTTCAACAAGGTACTCGGTCTGATGATCTCGAACGGTCTGGTCGCGCTCGCGAGCGCGCTGTACTGCCAGTATCAGGGCTTCGCAGACGTCAACGCCGGCCGCGGCGCGATCGTCATCGGTCTGGCAGCGGTCATCATCGGCGAGGTCGTGTTCAGCCGCATTTTCCGCAATTTCGCGCTCAAGCTGCTGAGCGTTGCGCTCGGCGCGGTCATCTACTACATCGTTATTCAGTTTGTCCTCACCGCAGGTCTTAATACCAACGATCTCAAACTGATCACCGCACTTGTCGTTGCGATCTTCCTTGCTATCCCGTACTGGAAGGGCAAGTATTTCCGCGCGGCAGTCAAGACCAAGAAGGAGGGCCGCTGACATGCTCGAACTCAAGGGTATTTACAAGACGTTCAACGCCGGAACGGTCAATGAGAAGCGTGCGATTGACAACCTCAATCTGACGCTGGAAAACGGCGATTTTGTGACGATCATCGGCGGCAACGGCGCCGGCAAGTCCACCACGCTCAACCTGATCGCGGGCGTTTTCCCGGTGGATGCCGGCACGATCAACCTCAACGGCTTCAACCTGACGCATCTGCCCGAGCACAAGCGCGCGAAATATCTCGGCCGTGTGTTCCAGGACCCGATGATGGGTACGGCCGCGACCATGGGCATCGAGGAGAACCTCGCGCTCGCGTACCGCCGCGGTCAGCGGCGCGGTCTGCATGCCGGCATCACGAACGAGGAGCGCAAGCTCTACCGTGAGAAGCTCGCGACACTCGGTCTGGGTCTGGAGGACCGCATGACGAGCAAGGTCGGCCTGCTCTCCGGCGGTCAGCGTCAGGCGCTGACGCTGTTGATGGCGACGCTGCGCAAGCCGGATCTGCTGCTGCTCGACGAGCACACTGCGGCGCTCGACCCGAAGACCGCAGACAAGGTGCTTCAGATCACCGAGGAGATCGTTGCGCGCGACAACCTCACCACCATGATGGTCACGCACAACATGAAGCACGCCATCCAGTACGGCAACCGTTTGATTATGATGGATGCCGGCCGTGTGGTGGTGGACATTCGCGGAGAGGAGAAAAAGAACCTGACGGTCTCCGACCTATTGGAAAAATTCAATATTGAAAATGACCGTATGCTCCTGTCTGAATAAATGTGTCAGAATATACTAATTTAGAGGGAAACATTGATGACAAGATTCCGCCTCCTGTTGTAGGATAAAGCTTACAACAGGAGGTTTTTTACTATGGAAAAATACACGTACATTCGAAAGACCATCACATGGGAAAACCGGCGCTATGAAGTCCGGGGCAAGACCGAGCAGGAGGCATGTGACAAGCTGGCCGAACTGGTGGCCTCCTTAAACCGGGGAGAATTTGCCACCAGCGGAAACACCACAGTGGACCAATGGTTTCTCCAATGGAAGGAGAC